>Ga0210409_10002348_pt1 | contig 22646 bp, 23 predicted proteins | sample IncBWH17MmetaG_FD_161649 | JGI IMG/M metagenome (GOLD analysis project Ga0210409, IMG submission 161649) | Forest soil microbial communities from Barre Woods Harvard Forest LTER site, Petersham, Massachusetts, United States - Inc-BW-H-17-M | ecosystem: Environmental > Terrestrial > Soil >...
GATTCCGGGGGTATGGATTTGGTCAGGCGGAAGCTGGCCGAGCTCGACGAGCTGTTCGACTTCGGCGATCACGTAGTCGGCGGCGGTGGCCATCATGGGGTTGAAGTTGCGTGAGGTCTTGCGATAGATGAGATTGCCCCAGCGATCGCCTTTCCAGGCTTTGACGAAAGCGAAATCGCCACGCAATGCCGGCTCCATGACGTACTGGCGCCCGCCGAATTCGCGGGTTTCCTTGCCTTCGGCAACCATGGTGCCGTAGCCGGTGGGTGTGTAAAACGCGGGAATGCCCGCTCCCCCGGCGCGGATGCGCTCCGAGAAGGTGCCTTGCGGGTTCAGCTCGACTTGCACTTCGCCGCTTAACACCAGCTGTTCGAAGAGCTTGTTCTCCCCGACGTAGGTGGAAATCATTTTTTTGATCTGGCGATTCTGCAGGAGCAGGCCGAGACCGGCGCCATCGGTGCCGGCGTTGTTGCTGGCGATGGTCAGATTCTTGGTGCCTTTGCGCCGCACGGCGTCGATGAGGTGTTCGGGTACACCGCAGAGGCCGAATCCGCCGACCAGGATGGTGGCGCCGTCGCTGAGTTTGGCGATGGCGGCGTCGGCGGAAGTGATGCGTTTGTCCATAGTTTTGCCTAATCTTAGCAAACTTCCTCGACCGGTTCGGCATACCGCCGCAGGACTGCGGCCGAGCCGTTGGAGCCGCCCGCCGCGGTCGCGATTCATTCCTGAGTCACGGCATACTCGATTCTCAGATGGCTGGGAAGACCACCTCCTGTAACTTTTAAAGATGCCAACCTAATCGTGAATCCAAAGTCGCCTAAGAGTGCATCATAATGGAGAGAAAGGGACGACTATGCCCAGATGCAAGCTTTGGATAGTCTGGCTGAACCTAGGCCTCGTACTCTGCGCTTTTTCAGCTGCGGCTCAGTCTCAGCAGCCCCCTGCCGTCCCGGGAGCGAAGAGTGGTCCGCCTGACGCACTGGGAACAGGGGTATCGGCCGGCGGGCACTTGCCCGATCAATTGCCAGGGAGCATCAGCGGGACGGTTGTTGACCAAACGGGAGCCGGCATCGCCGGAGCCCGGGTGAAACTTTCGCGCGAAGATCAATCCCCAGACCAAGAGGTGCTATCAGGCGACGCCGGGGAATTCTCCTTTGCCAGCGTCGCTCCCGGGCCCTTCCAGCTCACCATTACGTCGCCGGGCTTCACGACGAAATCATCCTCAGGAATCCTGCCGTCGGGGGAGACCTACACTGTCAAGCAGATTGCCTTGGCACTTGCTACCGCTGCCACGGAGGTGCGGGTTGTGCCATCCCCGACGGAAGTGGCAGAGGATCAGATCAAGGTGGAGGAGAAGCAGCGAGTGCTGGGCGTCGTTCCAAATTTCTATGTCACCTACGACCACCATGCAGTTCCTCTCGCCCCCAAGCAAAAGTTCGAGCTTGCCTGGAAGACCATCGTGGATCCAGTCACCTTCGGAGTGACCGGGGTCATTGCGGGAATTCAGCAGGCGCAAAACGATTTCAGCGGGTATGGACAGGGCGCGCAGGGTTATGCAAAACGCTTCGGCGCCTCCTACGCCGACGCTGTTACGGGCACGATTATTGGGAGCGCCATATTGCCATCGCTCCTGAAACAAGATCCACGCTATTTCTATAAGGGAACCGGGAGCAAACGATCGCGGATTCTGTATGCGATTGCGAATTCAGTGATCTGCAAGGGCGACAACGGACACTGGCAGGCAAATTACTCGGGTATCCTCGGAACCTTGGCCGCAGGCGGTATCTCGAATCTCTACTATCCAGCTAAAAATCGCGATGGAGCGGAGCTAACGTTCGAGAACACGCTCATCGGGATTGGTGAAACGGCCGCCGTCAATCTCCTTCAAGAATTTCTGATCCGCAGGCTGACACCGAATGCTCCTCACCACGAACCGGTCGATCCCTAAATCGCAATTGGCTAGCTTAACGACCACCCTTGTCCGGTCACTGGACATACGGGGAGTCCGACCGGCGGCGAGCACGCTTGGCGAGCCTGGCTATTGCGTAAAGGTCAACGCGGGGCCGCTGACCCGCTTGCCCGTGAGGTCGACGCTGACCTCGACGCGGTCGGCGATCCTTATGAAGGGAATGCCGCTGTTCATCCCGTAATCCTTGCGGTCGAAGGCCATGGTCCCCTTGATCGCCCCTGAGCCTGTCCCCTTGCCGGAAACAGTTAGTGTCAGCGTCTCGGGTCTAGTCACTCCGCGTATCGTGAAGTCGCCCTGCACGTCGAAGGTGTCGGGCCCGCTCTGCACAATCTTCTTTGAAAGAAACGTGATCAACGGATTCTGCTTAACGTCGAAGAAGTCTTTGTCTTTCAGCTTGCCGTCCTTCATGCCGCTTCCGGTATTTACACTGGCGGCCTGAATCTTGACGTCCAAAACGCCTGTGGTGACGTCGGGAGACGTGAATGTCAGGGTGGCGTCCCACTTTTCGAAGCTACCGGCTAGAGCTACGGAGGCCTTCACGAAGAACTTAATCGAGCTGCCTTGCTGCGTAATGACGAAAACAGGGCCCTGAGCCCGGCTTGGTGACGGGAGCATGGCGGACGCTGCGAGGCAGAGGACAGCTAATCGCATCGAATTCCTCCCTGATCAGGAACATGACGACAAAACTTTACGAATCTATTGAGGGTGTCCCCCCCGGGCGCCGCTTCCAACTGTCAAAAGTTGCAGGCCCATGCCGCTTGAGATCGGATGGTTGAAATCTAGCTAAAGTCGTTCGGGTCTTTTGGCGCTCAGTCGTGCAGCTTCCGGTAGGCTGCCAGACAACGCTCCGCGGTTTCGATCTCGGAGTAATCGCTGCCTTCCTGTTCGATCAGATAGTATTCGATGCCGCCGGAACTCTCGGCTGCGGCGAACAGCTTTTTCCATGGTGCTACGCCTTCTCCAAACAACACGCGATATCCCTTCTCCGGAGACCAGTCCTTGCAGTGCATGGAGCGGATGCGTCCTGGGTTTTTCTCGACCCAGGCGACAGGGTCGTTGCCTGCTTCCAGGCAAGTGCCAACATCAAGCTGTAGCATGATGCTCTTGTCCGTGTTTGCGGCGAGCAGTTCGATCGGTTTCTGCCCGTCGACGGGCTTCCACTCCAGATCGTGGTTGTGATATCCGGCGTGTAAGCCGTGGCTGACCATCGTGGCGTTCGCCTTGTTCAGCGTTTCTGCGATCCTCTTCCAGCCGTCGATGTCCTTCACTTCTCCGGGATGGGCCAGCACGACATAACGTGCGCCAAGAGCTTGATTCAGCTCGATGGCCTTGCCGATCCCGTCCGGCGTGAAGGATTGCGAAGAGTTGTGAGTGGAGTAGCAATGAACGCCGAGAGCGTCGAGTTCCTTGCGGACCTGCTTGGCGTAGTCGAGGGTCCAATCATAATAGGGTGCATAGAACTCGACGCACTCATACCCCAGCTTCGCCACGCCCCGCACTGTTCCCACCACGTCGTTTTTCAGGTCGTTACGAACGGAGTAGAGTTCGAGGCCGATGGGGATGTGTTTCGTGGCGGCCAGGTTTGTCCACAGTGGCGCGGCCCCGAAAAAAGCGAGAAACGAGCGACGTGAAACGTTGCCATGTGTTTCCATAGCGGACAGACCCTATCACAAAAACGGGCGAAGTTGTTTCGGTCGGCGTCTACGCGCTTGATTGACTAAGAGGAGTAAGTGTTTTCGTCGGACTGATTGCACCGGAATAGTCAGTTTTATAAGCGCTATAATCACTCCGGTGGGAGATTCTCGCGGGCGAATTTTGGGAGCCTGGCCATCGGCGACGTGTTGCTCGGCAGGCAACGGAGGGAACGGAGACTTTTGCGGATGGCCCTCTCAGGATATGCTTCCGTGTACAACGTGAATACTTGTTCGCAACTCGGCGGGGAAAAGTGCGGGTGGTTCGCGCAGGGAGCGCGCGGATGAGCTTTCGGGCAAAGCTGTTTTGGATCTTCCTGGTGACCGTGCTGGCCTCGGTTTCCGTGGTCGCGTACGGCGTGGTGCATTACACCCAGGCCGTCTTCGAAGAGATGGATGCGCAGCGCACAGAGGCATTGGTGGCGCAATTCAATAAGGAATTCGAGCAGGGCGGCGATGCGGTTGTGCGGCAGGTGGAGAACGTCGCCAACGGCGAAATCACGCTGAAGGTGGCCATCGATCTGGCGCGGCCGAACGCGGATCAGTCGCTGTATGTGCACGACGCCATCGGCGTGTCGCAAGATCATGGCATGGAGTTCGTGGAGTTTGTGAACTGGGACGGCACCATCATTTCGTCTGCGCAGTATCCGGCACGCGACGGCTACAAGAATGATTGGGTCACCGCTACGAAGGATTGGCGGGGCTCGCGCGCATTTTTGAAGAAGGAAGAACTGCCGGACGGCGTCGCTCTCGCGGTGACTGCGGTGCGCACGGTTTCGGGGGGCAACGACAAGAACCTTTATGTTATCGGCGGACGCCGGTTGGACCAGAATTTTCTGGCGTCGTTAGTGCTTCCGTCTGGGATGCGTGCGTTGCTGTATCGCAATCTGGAGCCGAATTTTGTGGAAGCGGCACTGACGGATGTAAACGGAAGCACGGATAATCCGGACCGTTTTCGCGCGTTAATCGAGCAAGTGCAAAGAAACCCGCAGCCGGTGGTGCGCACGATTAACTGGACGTCGGATGCCGCTTCCGCCGAGGCGTTCCATGCGATGCCGCTGCTGGGCAGGAACAATGAGTTGCTGGGAGTGCTTTTGGTCGGCAGCTCGCGCAAGGAATTGGTGATGCTGACGCGGCGCATCGTGACGATTGCGGCGGTGGTGGCTGCTGCGGCGATTCTCGTGGGTTTGCTGGTGAGCTTGTGGATTGCGGCGCGCATCACTCGGCCGGTGGAGGAGCTGGCGGAAGGCGCGCGCGAGGTGGCGACCGGGCGCTGGGACACGCGCATTGATGTGCGCGGGACGGACGAAATCGGGCAATTGGGGACGGCGTTCAACGATATGACGCGAACGCTGGCGGTGCAGAAGGAACGATTGGTGCAGACGGAGCGCGTAGCGGCGTGGCGCGAATTGGCGCGGCGGCTGGCCCATGAACTGCGCAATCCGCTGTTTCCCATGCAAATCACGGTGGAGAACATGCAGCGGGCCAAGCAGTTGGAGGCCAAGCAGTTCCTGGAGGTTTTCAACGAGTCCACGGCCACGCTGAAGACGGAACTGGCGAATCTGAATGCAATTGTGGGGCGCTTCAGCGATTTCTCAAAGATGCCGGCGCCGCAATTTGCCAAAGTGAACGTGAATGAAATTCTGCGAGCGGCGATACGACTGTTTGAGGCGCAGTTCAACGCGGTGGGCAAGCCCACGATTACCACGGAATTTTTCTTGACCGAGCCTTTGCCGGAAATTGACGCAGACGCGGACCTTCTGCACAAAGCGTTCCAGAATTTGGTGCTCAACGCGTTGGATGCCATGCCCGCGGGCGGGACGCTGACGCTGCGCACCTCCGAACGCGAGCGTAACATTCGCATTGAAGTTGCGGATACGGGCAAGGGACTGACGCCGGAAGAATGCTCGCGGCTGTTTACGCCCTACTACACGACGAAGCAGCAGGGAACCGGTCTCGGACTTGCCATCGTGCAATCGGTGGTGAGCGATCACCGCGGGACGATCAGCGTCACGAGCGACGAGGGGCGCGGGACGTCCTTCAAGATTGACTTGCCGCTGCGGCAGGCCGGGCAACGCCCGGCTCCCGCCGAAGGCGCGGTCGCTGATGCGAAAAATTCGCCGAAGACTTTGGCGGCGGCAAGCGACTGACGCAGCGCAAAGGACCGATGCTTGCCGCGCAAAGCTCACCTGCTACTCGTTGACGACGACCCGAACACCCTGGCTTCTCTTTCCCGCGCTTTCCGCTTGGCGGGGCATGAAGCGACGGTGTGCGACAACGCGGGTCGAGCGCTGGAACTTTTGCGCACGGACAGTTTCGATTTGATTCTTTCCGACGTGGTCATGCCTGGAAAAAGCGGGCTGGAGCTCCTAGAAGACCTGAAGAAGGCCGGTGTAAAGACTCCCGTCGTGCTGATTTCCGGGCAGGCAAATATTGAGATGGCGGTGCGTGCGACGAAGCTTGGCGCGCTGGATTTTCTGGAGAAGCCGCTTTCCACCGACAAATTGCTGGTCACCGTGGAGAATGCGCTGCGATTGTCGAGGCTGGAAGATGAGAATCGCGAGCTGCGCCACCGGCTCGGTAAACACGAGCTGATTGGATCGGGACCGTCGATGGCGCGGCTGGTGGCGCAGATCGAGCGCGTGGCAGCGAGCGAAACGCGCGTGTGCATTCTGGGCGAAACGGGGACGGGGAAAGAGTTGGTGGCGCGCGCGATTCATGAAAAATCGGCGCGGCGCGAAAATGCGTTTGTGACGCTGAACTGTGCGGCGGTGCCGGCGGAATTGATCGAGTCGGAGCTGTTTGGGCACGAGAAAGGCGCGTTCACCGGGGCAGCCGCGAAACATGCCGGGAAATTCGAGCAAGCGGACGGCGGCACGCTGTTCTTGGACGAGATTGGCGACATGCCCGTGGCCATGCAGGCGAAATTGCTGCGCGTGCTGGAGGAAGGCGAGGTCGAGCGGGTCGGGGGAGACAAGCCCATTCGCGTGAATGTGCGCGTGCTCGTAGCTACGCACCGGAACCTGGAAGAGCTCGTGAAGCAGAATGCGTTTCGCCGGGATCTATTTCATCGCGTGTACGTTTTTCCGCTGGCGCTGCCGCCGCTGCGCGAGCGGCCTGAGGATTTTCCGGAGTTGGTGGGGCATTTTGCGCGCCAAGTGGCGGCGCAGAATGGGTGGAAAGAGAAGACTTTTGCCGAAGACGCGATCGCGGAGCTGCGGCGCTACACTTGGCCGGGAAACGTGCGCGAGCTGCGCAATGTGGTGGAGCGGCTCGTGCTGCTGGCGGGAGAAGGAGCAGTGAGCGGCGCGGACGTGCGCATGGCTTTGCCAGGAGCGAGCGGCGGCGCGGGCGGCGCAAGTGGAGCGAGCGCCGAATCGTCCGGAACGCTTGCGGACCGGACCGAAGCATTTGAGAGGGAAGTGCTGCTGGCGGAGATTCGGCGGAACAACTTTCACATGACCAATGTGGCGCGGGCGTTGGGCCTGGAACGGAGCCATTTGTACAAGAAGTGCCAGCAGTTGGGAATTGACCTACAGTCGCTGCGCAAACCTGAGTAAATTTCGAAACGGTCGAGAGAAGTACCACTCGGGGCCATTGCCGTGCGAGAATGGCGCGGTGAATCCTTGGCTCATCGGAGCGCCGGCCATCGCAGCGGCCGCCGCGGGGGTTGTCGCCTACGGCGGCATATATCCGCGTACACAGCTTTTTGGCTCTACGGTTTGCCGGACGAATTCGCCCCGCAAGCTGGCCATTACCTTTGACGACGGACCAAATCCGGCGATTACGCCAAAACTACTGGACCTGCTCGATCGCTTCAAAGCGCCAGCGACTTTCTTCTTGATTGGGCGATACATCCGCGAGTGTCCGGAACTAGTCAGCGAGGTTTCCTCGCGCGGCCATGTCGTCGGCAATCATACGGAGTCGCACCCCAATCTTTTTTGGAAGAACCCGTCGGAAATACGCGTCGAGCTGCGCTTGACGCATTCCGCGATCAAGAACGCGCTCGGTGCGCCGCCAAAATGGTTTCGTCCACCGTTCGGCTTCCGCAATCCTTGGCTTGCCGCGGAGGCGCGTGACCTCAGCATGCGCGTCGTGATGTGGACCCTGCTGCCCGGGGACTGGCGAGCGCCTTCGGCGGAATGGCTCATTCGTCGCATGCAGCCTATCGCGACCCGCGCCCGGCGTGCGTTAGCGCACGCGTCGGGCACCGGCGAAATCCTATGTCTCCATGACGGGAGCCACCACGAGCAAAACGCGGATCGCACGCGCACGCTGGCCGCCCTCGAGCATTGGCTGCCGCGCTGGCGCGACCTCGGGCTCGAATTTGTTACAATCGAGAATGCGGTGAGTGCGCCCGCACTTTGAATATGGACGAGAGAGCCTTTTACAACGAGAAGGAAGAAACGCGAAAAATCAAACTGGTCTGCCCCAGCTGCCGCGGTGAATTTGAAGCGCCCGTGCGTTGGAAAGTGTGCAGGAAAAGAAAGGAACTTCCACGCGGCGCGGGCGAAGAGGACCGCAAGAAATTTGCCAAGGCCACTTCGTACATGGTGCGCCTTGATGATTTAGTGGCTTGTTACAAGTGCCGCAAGCGCTTTGAGCTGACCGGACAATCGACGGTGCTCATCTCCGACGCGTTGGGCGATCCCAGCGTCGACCCGGAAAATTTCGGGAATCGCTGATCCATACGCAACTTTTAAATCTCCGGATACATATCGAAGAAGGCTTCGATCGACTGACGAAAGGTCGACTCGATTTCTTCTTTGCTGCCCTCAATCAAGTGCATCGTGACGCGCGCCGTGCGCCCATTCTTTAGCACTACCGTGGCGTCCTTCACTTCGCCGAGGTCCTCCTCCGGCAGCAATCGCATCCCGTAGATGAGCGCCAGTTTCGCCATGCCGTCCTCCTGCCACTGCCACAGCCTAGACCGCGCGAATCGGGCGGTCAAATGGAGCGGCCCCAAGGGATTTGCGCGCGCACGACCGTTGCAAAGGTATACTACGAGCATCCGTAGTCCAGCCAGCCGCATCGCATGACAACATGGAGGATCGCCGTGAACCGCATGCGCCCGTTTTTGGTTCTTTGCCTTTTCGTGCTTGCCTCGTCCAGTTTGGCCTTTGCACAGGAGCCTGAAGGCCCGCAGACTTCGGCGCCGCTTCCGGTGTCGCCGGTAGCGCGGCCTGCGGTCGAGAGGCGCGTTGGCGCGAGCGACAAGGTTACGGTTCCCGGTGGGACGCGCGTTGCGGTTGTTTTGGAAAACGGCATCTCCACGCGCAGCGCCAAAGCCGGCGATTCGCTTTATTTCCGGACTTCATTTCCCATCACGCAGAACAATCGCGTAGTTATTCCCGTCGGTTCTTATCTTCGCGGCGAACTGCTCGAATCCAAGCGGCCAGGGCGGATTAAAGGGCGCGGTGAGTTTCGCATGCGGCTAAACACTTTAATTTTTCCGAACGGCTACACCGTCGATTTGACCGCCGTGCCGCGCAGCGCAGACTCGGGCGGCAATGAAACCCTGGATCCCGAGGGGAAAGTGACTGGACCGGGCGGCAAGGGAAAAGATGTTGCCACGGTTGCGACGACAACAGTGACCGGTGCGGGCATCGGAGCAATCGCGGCCGGAGCTAAGGGCGCTGGCATTGGCGCCGGGATCGGGGGTCTTGCGGGCCTGGGCGCGGTGCTCCTCACGCGCGGGCCGGAGGCGCAGTTGCCGCGCGGCTCAACGCTGGACATTGTGCTCGAGCACGCTCTTGCCCTGGACGCCGACCAGATTCAATACCGGAACGTGGGCGATTCATCGCCGATTACGCCGCCGCCGGCCCGGCCGCACTAATTGCAGGTGTTCCAACTTGAATTTACGTTTCAGAACCTGCTGCCTCTGGCGAAGACCTACGCGGTCGCTTGTCGTTGAGTGTCGGCGAAGCGCATGGGGCTGAATCGTTCGCAATCGATGGCGATGCGCGACTCGGTGATCCACTCGCGCATCCATCGCGCCGTTATGGGCGCAAGCGTTATGCCGCTGCGAAAGTGACCGGTGGCAATCAGCAATCCCTCGAGAGCCGCGGCGCCGAGAATCGGCAAATGGTCCGGAGAAGCCGGCCGCAATCCCGCCCAGCTTTCTTCCACTCGTGCGGACGCCAGCCCAGGCGCCAGCTCAAGTGCGCCGGACATTAGCTGCTCCAACCCGCTCGCGGTCACATGTTTATCGAAGCCGACGTACTCAACGGTTGCGCCGGCTAGAATCCTGCCGTCGTTTCGCGGCACCAGGTAAATCTTATCCGACCACAGGACGCGCTCAATCTCCACTCCGTTCGCGCGCAGCGCCGCCATTTGACCTTTCGCCGGTTTCACGGGCGCCCAGATTTCCGCTCCGGCGATCTGCGCCGAAAAGCATCCAGCCGCGATGATCGTCCATTTTGCGGAAACCCTTTCCTCTCCTTGGGCGAAAATCAATCCGGCGCAGCGATCTCCATCTCGCCAAATCGACGTCACCTTGCGCCCGGCAAATACTTCCGCGCCGCTCTTGCGCGCGGCGAATAGAACGGCGCGTGTCAGCGCTCGGTTGTCAACCGAAGCCTCCTCCGGCCGCAGCACCGCGGCCTCCAGTCCGGGACTCAGAGCAGGTTCGAGTTCGCGTGCGTCGTCGGCGCGAATCGGTTCAGCCTTCAGGCCCAGCCCATGATGTAGAGCGATCACCGTGCTCAACTCGCGTGCGGCGTCGCGCGAAAATAATGCTTGCAAGGTACCTTTCCGGCGGAACCCCACATTTTGGCCGGAAATCTCTTCGACGTTCTCCACAAATTGCGGATACAGCGCCATGCTCGCCTGGGCGAGCGGCACCATCGGTAGGGTCGCGGGGCTCTCCGGTGCAGGAGACAAAATCCCGGCGCCTGCCCACGAAGCTTCGTGCCCTGGGTCAGCCTGGTCGAACACAGCGACGCGCACGCCGGCTTGTGCCAGGTCCAGCGCGATCGACCCACCGATCAATCCTCCGCCGGCGATGGCCACGTCAAATGCTTTCATCATCGGGTCTTCACGCGCGTTACTACAGGGAGCTTGCCAACTCCTGGGAAAGCACTTCGGCCTTCTTCGCTGCGTTTTTCGCGCGTGTCCAATCTCCGCTGCTGGCTGCCTCATGGGCTTCGGCCATGAAGCTGCGCACTTTCGACGCCAGGTCTTGTTGCATTGCGTTGAGGGCCTTCCCGTCGGCGGCGCCGATGTTGCGCTCCGCGACGCTCAAGCTCTGGCTGATCTGTCGTTGCGCCGCGCTGGCTTCCGCGGCGGTCAGTTGCGGCGCGATCTGGGGCACGCCGGGTCTGTTGGCCGCATCATTTTGCGAAGAATTGCCGGCGGGCAGGCGGGGCCGTGCAGGAGCGCTGCGTGCGATGACCAGCGCCGAAGGAGGCGGCTGCACATCGAGCGTCGCGCCCGCGAGAGGATCTTCGCTTTCTTCGCTCTGCGCTGGCGCACCAACTGGTGCCAAAGGATGCGCGTATGCAAGCGTACTCCACGGAAACGGGGCCTTTACTTGGCGCTGCGCGCATCCGCTTGCCAGCAGCATGCAGGCGCACGAAGCGGCAGCGCCAAGTCGCGCACACCAGGACTGCGAAAAGTGACAGAGCTGAGTAGTTCCCGTCATTCTCAGGCCGCGAGCGGCAGCTCGATTCGAAAAGTCGTTCCCCGGCCAACCTCCGTCGTAAAGTCTATCGAACCGTTGTGGAGCTGTACAATTCGGAACGTGCTGGCCAATCCGATGCCGCTGCCGCCGGGCCGCGTTGTAAAGAAAAGCTGAAAGATTTTTTGGCGATTTTCCAGGGGGATGCCTTTTCCCGTATCGCCCACGGTAATCTCCGCCATTTCGCCACGGCGGCTGAGCACCAAACGCAGTTGCCCGCCGGTGGGCATGGCCTCGACGGCGTTGAGCACAAGGTTCAGCACCGCTTGCTTCAATAGCCCGCGGTCCACGTAGACTTCCGGCACGTCAATGGGCAAAAGCTGCGCCACATGTATTTTCGCCTTCTGCAGTTGCGGCTTGGCGATCTCGATCACCTCTTTCAGGACGTCTGCGAGCTGCGTGGCCTCCAGGCGCACGTCCATGGGGCGCGTGAAATCAAGAAAGCGCTTGACCACTGCGTCGAGACGATCGATTTCTTTATCCAGCACCTGCACGGCTTGCTGCGAGCCGCTGTCCGGGTCCGCGGGCAAAGACTCTTTTAAGTTTTCGAGCCACAACCGCATGGAGTTCAGCGGATTCTTCACTTCATGCGCAACGCCGGCGGTGATGCGGCCCAGCGCCGCCAGCCGCTCGCTGACTTGCAACTGCGTATTGATGCTTTCGATGGAGTCAAGATCGCGGAGGGTCAACAGCGCGCCCATGCGCTCCCCGTCTTCCTGAATCGCCTGTACGCTCACGCCGACGCGCCTGGTTCCGCCGGCTGTATCCAGGTCCGTTTCCGCCACAATCTCGATCAACTCGTCGCCCTGCACGTGCAGGACTTCATGCAAAGGATGCCCCATCGGGAAAATTTCGTTCACACGGCGTCCCAAAAAGTGTCCCGCGGGCGCGCCGAGAAATTTTTCCGCCGCAGGGCTGACCATCACCGCGCGCGCGTCACGCGTGAACAGCAGCAGGCCGTCTTCCAGCCCGGCCATCACCGAATCCATATTCTCGCGCAAGGTGCTGAAGATTTCGTGGACGCCCCGCAACTGCTGCCCGACTTGCGTGATTTTCCGGCTCACCTGCCCTAGCTCATCCGTGCCGCCGGCGAATCCTCTCGCGTCCCCTGCCGGCGGATCATATTGTCCGGCGGATATGCGATCCAATTGCGCGGAGATATCTTTCAGTGGCGCCAGCGTCGCCCGGCTGACCACGGCGGCGAGCACCGTGGAAATCACCAAGGCCAGTAAGACGATGGTGCCGAATTTGCGCAGGTTGCCGGAAATTTCATTGAGCAGGAGGCCCGAAGACACGACCACGCGCACTTCGCCAAAGGGCTGATCGCCATTGTTGAAGGGAAAATCCAGTTCGTAAACCTGCGGCGGCCCCGCCAGCACCTTGGCCTGATGCACATAGCCGCGTCGCGTCAGTTGCGAGATGTTCGTTCGCCGCGCAAGGAATTTTCCGCGCAGCGATTCGTCCGTCGAAATCAGAACTTTCCCCGCGTTGTTGGTAATCGACACTTCATAGATGGAGGGCGTGTCGAGCTTGGCGGCTTTCAGTTGAGCGTTCAGTCCCTCGCTCGCTCGGAACGCCTGTTGCACGTAGTCGTTTACGTCCGTCGCGTCGTTCGAAGCGGGGCGCAACCCGCGCTCCGCGGCCTCCGCCAGGGCCCGCTTGGCTTGCTCGAACACCTGGTTGGCGATCTCGAGCGTGCGTTTATCCGTTTGCTGGAGAACCTGCTCGAACAGTTGCGCCACGAATACCGCGGACAGCACGGCCACCACGAGCAGCACCAGGCCCGTCATAATCAGCGTGAGTTTCGTGCGCAGCCGCAGCTGCATCGAGTGTCTCTACACCGTTTCGGCGCGTTCGCCGCCGTATTCTTTTAATTTGTTGTGCAAAGTCTTCAGGCTGATGCCCAGCAAATCCGCGGCCCGCGTCTTGTTGTTTCCCGTGGCGTTCAGCGTTTGCAGGATGAGTTCGCGTTCCATTGCATCCACCGTCGTGCCCACCGGGAATTTGATGCTCGACAAATCACTCGGCCCCTTGCCTTGCGATTTCCCGAATTCATCGGGCAGGCAGCTTCGCGTAATCAGGTCCTTTTCGCACATGATGGTCGAGCGTTCCAGCACGTTGCGCAGTTCGCGGATGTTGCCCGGCCAGGTATGGCTCATGAAAATGTCCATCACTTCCGCGCCGATGCCGCGAACGTGCTTGCCGTGTTTTTCGTTCACGTCGTGGAGGATATATTCCACCAGCGGCGGGATGTCGTCTTTGTGATCGCGCAACGGCGGCAAGTGGATATGAAACACGTTCAGGCGAAAGAAAAGATCCTGGCGCATTTGCCCCTGCCCGACGGCGCTTTCCGGGTCTTTGTTGGTCGCCGCGAGCACGCGCACGTCCACCGGCGTTTCGCTCTTGCTTCCCAGGCGCCGCACCTTGCGATCTTCCAGCACGCGCAGCAGCTTCGCTTGCGTCGGCGCGGGCATCTCTCCGATTTCGTCGAGCAGCAATGTTCCGCCATCCGCCAGTTCAAAGCAGCCGATGCGGCGCTCCGCCGCCCCGGTGAACGCCCCGCGCTCGTGTCCAAAAATTTCGCTCTCCATCAGCGTTTCAGGAATCGCCGAGCAATTGATGGCCACGAACGGCCCGCCGGCCCGCGGCGAAAGTTTATGGATCGTTCGCGCGACGATCTCCTTGCCGGAGCCGGTCTCCCCGGTGATCAATACCGATGCCGAACTGGGCGCCGCCATTTCCACGATGCGCATCACATCCTGCATCGCCTTAGACCCGCCCACCAAGTCGCCGAGCCGCCCGGTTTCCCGCAACTGCCTCTGCAGCACCGCCAGTTGCCGCGCATCGCGCGCTTTGCTTAGCGCGCGGTCCAGCAGCGCGCGCAGCACCGGCCCCTTCAGTGGCTTTTCGATGTACCAGAAGGCCCCCGCTTCAATGGCTGCCACCGCGCGCTCGTCGTTTCCTTTTCCGGTAATGATGATCGCCGGCACATCGTGCAGGTCCGAGCCCAGCTGCTTCAGCAGGTCCAGCCCGTTCATTCCGGGCAGCTCCACGTCGGCAATCAAGGTATCCGGTTGGTAGGTGGCAAATTTTGCCAGCACGTCTTCGGCGCTGGGCACGCCTAGAACGTCATAGCCCCATTTTTGCAGCAGTTGTTCGTAGCCTTTTCGCGCGTTGTCTTCGTCTTCGACAATCAGGACGCGGTCTTTTCTTTCTCCGGTCTCCACCGCGCGCACCGCCATTTTCGTATCGTCGCCCATGCGGTTCTGCCTCTCCCTGACTACACTTGGCGTTTTGGATTTCTGCATAGGCTGGATACTTTGACTGTAACAAGCCGCGTAGCCGCTTGCCAAGCACGCGGTGCGGCCCCCATTCTTCTGACCGCTTCCCGTTGTTCAGATACCAAGAAGCAGCAGGTCGAGTGCCTTGCCTCGAAACGCCTGATCGAAGGTCACCAGGCGGACGCCTGCTGTTGCGGCGAATGCCGCCAGATAAGCGTCAGCCCAATCTTTCGGTGAGGGGCGCTTCTGCTGGGAGAGCGCGCGGAAGGGCGCTTCCATTAGCGGCGGCTCGTCCATAAGCAAGATTCGATCATCGCCGAGCCAACCGTCATATACATGCCAAGCTTGTGCCTGGCTGAGCACATCAGCGCCCATTAGCGGCTCTGTTGTCAGCAGCCGCAACAAGCCGATTTGCGTGAATCGACAGAAACACAGGCGCGAATCATCATCAAGTTGCGCGAACCACTCTCGCGCGACCGGATAGTGAACGTGCCGCTCGTAAGAGAGAGCAAGCCAAACATTAATGTCAGGGAAAAGGAATGAGTTCGAAGATCTTCGCATTGTCTATGTTGAGCGTGCCGGGAGTCTTCGAACGCACGAGCGGAAGCACAACTCTGCTGGATTGCCGCGGTTTGCGGCGAACACGCAGCTCTACCTCGACGCCCCGCAAAATCAGCTCCTTGACCGATTTATTCTCTCGAGCGGCTGTTGCCTTTAGCTCGCGATACAGAGCATCCGGAATGTCTACCGTCGTTCGCATTAAAGGTATTCTGCCATATTTATGGCTAAATCAAAAGAGCCTTCGCCTTATTCCTTCAACAAATACAACGCCCGCTCCAGCTCCAACTCCATCTTGGCGCCCTTCGGCAGGTCGATTTCGTGCCCGCGGCCCGATTCCATCAGATAGGCCGCGATGGCGGCCGCTGCCGCCCCGGCCGCAGCTTCTTTCTTGTTTTTGTCCTTCACGCCCATGACCGCCCCCATCGCCGCCCCCGCCACGGCCGCTTCCGCCGCTGCTTGCTGAGTGCTGGTGCGCCCTTCGATCAATCCCTCATGCCCGGCCGTTCCTGTTTTCACGCTGTGATCGCCCGGCACGCTCACCACTTCCGCCACGATGGGCAATGTGGCGAACTTGGTGCGGATCTCGTCAAACGTGAGCCAGATCTTCGCTCGCCCCGCAACCCCCGCGGACTCGACGCGGCTAACGTGCCCGCGAATCTCTGCGCCAGGCGGAAGATAGATTCCGCTGCCCGCTTCCAGCGGCTCCAAAGTTGTCGCTTTGAAGCGTTTTTTCTCGCGAGTCTCCTTGGTGTCCAGCTCGTCTTCGAGCCGCACCAGGAATTTCGTACCGGGGACCACCGCATACGCCTCCACCGGCAAATCGGCGTGACGCCGCCCGTCCGCTGGACGCCCAGGCTGCTCCGCCGTTGGCGAAACCGCCGGCGAATCCTGCGTCTGGTCCTGTGCGGCTGCCGTCGCCGCCCAGCCAAGTCCGATCAAAGCCACAACGCTCGCGGTGCCAAAAAGCTTGCTGTTCCTGCGTTTCATACCTGCCTCCTCACCCGAAACACACCTCCACGAATGCACCCGGCCAGCCAACGCCGGCGTTTTCAGGCACCTGCTATGTCCTTGAATTAATTGGGTATAAAGCGCGGCCGTGACAGCATTGGTCGCGCACCGCGAGCGCCTGTCGGCCCCCGCCGCCAGCCCTGCCGTAAAATCACGACACCCGCCTCTCGGCGAAACTCAGCGCCCTCTGCGTCTCCGCGTTAGGATCTTCTTCCTCTTCTCTGTGCGCTCTGTGCTCTCCGTGTGCTCCGTGTTGAGTCTTGGTTCTCGCTCCAGAAATCGCCGTACGCGCCGCAGCACCTTCGCATACATCGCCGGGTTCAGCAGTCCCGTCTGCGTATTCTGTTGGCTCGGATGATAGACGCCAAACAGCCGCATCCCCGCCTCCGCAAAATCCACTTCCGCACCGTGCGCGAATCGATAGGCCACCCGCGCGGGAATCGCTCCGCGATGTTTCAGGATTCCCAGGAAAACGTCCCACCCGATTTTCCCCAGCGCCAGCACAGCCCTGGGCCGCAATAGGTCGATCTCGCGTTCCAGGTATCCACGACAGTTTAGAATTTCGGACGGCAGCGGCTTGTTGTCCGGCGGAGCGCAGCGCGCCGCCGCCGCAATGTAGACATTCTTCAATCGCAAACCGTCGTCGCGATTCACCCCATTCGGCTGGTTTGCAAACCCCGCGTCGTACAGCGCCTGATACAAAAAGATGCCCGAGCGATCCCCGGTAAACATCCGCCCCGTGCGATTCGAGCCGTGCGCACCCGGCGCCAGCCCCACAATCAGCAGTTGCGCTTGCGGGTCGCCGAATCCCGGAACCGGCTTGCCCCAGTACGTGCAATCCCGGTACGCCAGCCGTTTCTCGCGCGCGACGCGTTCGCGATACTCCACCAGCCGCGGGCATCTCCGGCAAGCCACAATCTCGTTGTCCAAGACACGAAGCAATTCTGATTTGTCCGGCATGCTGAGCTGACCCGCTCGTCGTACGGTCGCGCGCTAAGGTGAGCGTCAAGGGCGAGCGCTTCTCTTTGCCTCAGGCGCACTCCGCGCGAGCAAAGCATTGACCTCCGCAAACGGTATTGCTCCCTCGAACGTGGACGCGTATGTCCCCGTCTCCAACAACTCTTTGCCGATACGCCGCACCAGTCCTAGCGCGGATCGCATCACACCCGAACCGATGCTCGCTCGTGCCACGCCAAGCTTCTCGAGCTCCGGGATCGACGGGCAGCCCGGCGTAACTAGAATATTCAGCGGCGCCGCCACGGCCTTCACCAATTTCTCAATCAGCGGGCGCTCCTTCACCCCCGGCGCAAAAACGCAATCCGCTCCAGCCGCGCGATACGCCCGGAGCCGCTCAACCGTGCGCTCAAACCGCGTAGCCTCTGGTCCGATCGGCATCAAGTAAACATCCGTGCGCGCGTTAATCACCAACGGGACGCCCACGGATGCGGAAGCTTCGCGAAGGGCCCGAATTTTCTCCGTCTGCAATGCTGTATCGACCTGCGAGCTCTCGGCATCGCCGATAACGTCTTCGAAGTTCAATCCTACCGCGCCGGCGGCAACAATCGCCTTTGCGGTTTCTGCCATGTCCTTCGGTGTGATTCCGTAGCCCGATTCCATGTCTGCGGTTACCGGCACGCGCACCGCTCGCGCGATTCGTGCAACTACTTCCAGCATTTGGTCGCGAGAGATGCGCTGCCCGTCCGGGTAACCCAAGGAAAATGCCACGCCGGCGCTGGTGGTAGCGATCGCCGGATATCCCAGCTCCTCCAGCACGCGCGCGCTGGCCACGTCCCAGGCATTCGGCAACACCAGCATGCGCAGCCCGCTATGCAGCTTCCTTAATAGTTCTGCTTTTCGTCCTTGCGCTTGAGTATCCATCACAGATCTCCTTCGTCGGGTTTCACCGCAGCAATCGCAACACCTCGTCGTGAATCTTCCCGTTCGTGCTCAGCAGCGTCCCTGTGTAGATGCTTCGCTCGCCGCGCACGTTCGTCGACCTCCCGCCCGCCTCCTCCACGATCACTCCTAGCGGCGCTATGTCCCACGGTTTCGACGTCCAGTCCAGCGCCGCTTCCGTGGCTCCTTCCGCGACCAGCATGTGCTGCCAGAATCCACCTAAAGCGCGCCCGCTGCGAGCGGCATCGGGAACGCGCCGGATTTTTTCTTGAGCCAATTTGTCCTTGCTCGGCCCTGTCCCCGTGGTGAACACCATCGCTTCGCTAAGTTTCGCGACGCTCGAGACGTGCATCCTCTTCCCATTGCGATAGGCGCCCTCGCCGCGATACGCCCACCAGCGGCTCGCCAGTCCCGGCGCGCTCGCCATCCCCGCTACGATTTCGCCGTCGCGTTCGATCGCCAGCAGCGTTCCAAACGTCGGAATGCCCCGCGAAAATTCCTCCGTTCCGTCGATCGGATCGATAATTAGCCGTGCGCCCTTTCCGGGACGTGGACTCTTTTCCCCGCTGACGCTCATCTCTTCGCCCAGCACATCGAGTGCTAGGCGGCTCGATGCCACTTTCGCCCGTGCCATCTCCTCCACGGCGCGGTCCGCCTGTGTAACCGCCGTCCCGTCACCCTTTCTTTCCACGCGCATCTCATCCGCGCGAAAATATTTCATCGCTATGGCATCCGCTTCCTTCGCAATGTCCTCCAGCAGCGACCCATACTCCGCTCGATAGCCCATCATCTCCCCTGCGCTTCAGCCGCTCCTTGACCAAATCCGCTCGCGCCCCCTAGCATACAAACTTACCCCAATGTCTGCTCAAGCCAACACCGGAACGGTGCTCGACCGCATTCTCGATGCGCGCCGCGCCTCGGTCGATCACCGCAAGAAGGTCCTGCCGGAAACCGCGCTGAAGTACGGCGTGAAAGCCGCTACGCCGCTGCGCGATTTCGCCACCGCACTCTCCCGCGACGGCATCAACATTCTCGCCGAACTAAAACCCGCCTCGCCTTCACGCGGTGTTCTGCGCGATCCCTTCGACGCTGTGGCGCTGGCTCGTTCGCTCGAAGCCGCTGGCGCTGCCGCTCTTTCCATCCTCACCGAGGAAGAATTCTTTCGCGGCTCCCTCAAGAATCTTCGCGAAGCCAGAAAAACCATCTCTCTTCCTGTACTTCGCAAGGATTTCATCTTCGATCCCTGGCAAGTTTGGGAAACCCGAGCCAACGACGCCGACAGTTTCCTTCTAATCGTCGCCACCCTTGGGGACGCCGCGCTCCGCGAACTCATCGCCCTCGGACGCGAACTCGGCATGGAGCCGCTCGTCGAAGTTCACACCGCGGCCGAGCTCGACCGCGCGCTGGCCGCGAACGCTCGCATCCTCGGCGTCAACAATCGCGACTTGAAGACGCTCACCGTCCGAGCGGAAACTTCCTTCGAGCTGGTCGGCCAAATTCCCGATCATTGTATCGCGGTCAGCGAATCCGGCTTGCGCACCCACGATGATCTTTTTCGTCTGCGCTCCGCCGGATTCGATGCTTTCCTCGTCGGCGAACATCTCATGCTCGCGCCCGATCCTGCCGCTGCGCTCGCGGACCTGCTCGGCACAGCGGCGCCGCAAGGCTAAAACGATATGATCCGCGTCAAAATCTGCGGTATCACCAATCTCGCCGACGCTAAGGCGGCCACGGACGCGGGCGCCAACGCCCTGGGCTTCAACTTTTATGAAAAAAGCCTGCGTCGCGTGGTGACCGCCGACGCCGCGCAAATCCGCTCCAAGCTCCCCAAGGAAATCGAAGCCGTCGGCGTCTTCGTCAACGCCAAGCCCGCCGACATCAACTCTCTCCGCGCCTTCGTGCGCTTCGACGCTGCGCAGCTCCACGGCGACGAAACTCCCGATATCGTTTCGCGTGTTGCCAGTTCGCTCCCGGTGATCAAGGCATTTCGCGTCGACGCCAATTTTGCCCTTCCGACGCTGAATCGCTATGTCGAAGCCTTCGCCTTCCTGCTCGATGGTGCACGCGCCGGCCAATATGGTGGCACAGGTCAAACCGCCGATTGGGACTTGGCTCGCTGCGCTGCCACCTCGCACCGTATTATTTTGTCAGGCGGCCTCAAGGTCGAAAACGTCGCGGAGGCCATTCGTATCGTTCATCCGTACGGTGTTGATGTCGCCAGCGGCCTGGAGACGAAGCCGGGCAAGAAAGATCACGCCCGGCTCAAGGAATTCATCGACGAAGTTCGCCGCGCCGAGCAGCAGCTCGAGCAGCAACGCGAACCGCCAAAAGAGAATCCTACCCAGCCATGAGTTCCATCCTCCAATCGCCGACTACCGCGCCAGGCCGCTTCGGCCCCTACGGCGGCCGCTACGTTCCCGAAACGCTGATGGTCCCGCTCTTCGAGCTCGAGCGCGCCTACGAAATCGCCAAGTCGGACGCTTCGTTCCAATCGCAGCTGCAAAGCTTGCTGAAAAATTTCGCGGGACGCCCCACGCCGCTGCAATTCGCCTCGCGCCTGACCGCGCACCTCGGCGGGCTTGCCCCGACCGGGTCGGGGCCCCGCATTTATCTCAAGCGCGAGGATCTCCTGCACACCGGCGCGCACAAAATCAACAACGCCATTGGCCAGGGCCTCCTCGCGCTAAAGATGGGCAAGCCGCGCATCGTTGCGGAAACCGGCGCAGGCCAGCACGGCGTCGCCTCCGCAACCATCGCCGCACATCTCGGCCTCGAATGCGTCGTCTACATGGGCACGGAAGACATGGCCCGTCAGGCCCTCAACGTCGCGCGCATGCGCCTGCTCGGCGCGCAAGTGGTCGCCGTCGATTCCGGCAGTCGCACGCTCAAAGATGCCATTAACGAAGCCATGCGCGATTGGGTCACCAACGTGCGCACCACCCACTATCTCCTCGGCTCCGTGCTCGGCGCGCATCCCTATCCAACCATGGTCCGCGATTTTCAGTCCATCATCGGCCGCGAAGCCCGCGAGCAAATTCTCGCCGCCGAAAAGCGCCTGCCCACGCATCTCTTCGCCTGCGTCGGCGGCGGCTCCAACGCCATCGGCCTCTTCCACGCTTTTCTGCCCGACGCCGGTGTAAAAATGGTCGGCATCGAAGCCGGTGGACGCGGCAACGGATTGGGCGAGCACGCCGCGCGTCTTGCTGCGGCGCAAGGCTACGCCGGAGCGCGCCCCGGCGTGCTGCAAGGCACTTACACTTACGTTCTGCAAAACAGCGACGGCCAAATCGCCACGACGCATTCCATCTCCGCCGGCCTCGACTACCCCGCCATCGGCCCCGAGCACGCCTGGCTCGCAGACCAGCGCCGCGCCCAATATTCCGCCGTCTCCGATTCCGCCGCGCTAGACGCGGCGCGCACCCTCGCCCGCATCGAAGGCATCATTCCCGCGCTCGAATCCGCCCACGCCATCGCCGGTCTCATCGAGCGCCGCGCCCAATTCAACCGCGACGACCTCGTCATCCTCAATCTCTCCGGCCGCGGCGACAAGGATATGGACACTTACTCCCGCCTGCTCTAGTCTTTATCCTTCTCAAAAATCCATGACCGCGGCGCCTTCCAACTCGACCCGTATCTCCAAGAGATTTGCCGAGCTGCGCGCGTCCGGTGAACTCGGCCTCGTCGCCTACATCACCGCAGGCGATCCGACTCTCGATGCGACGCTAGAATTTGTTCTTGCGCTCGCTGAAGCCGGCGCCGACGTCATCGAACTCGGCGTTCCCTTCAGCGACCCCCTCGCCGATGGCCCCACTATCCAGCGCGCCTCCGAGCGCGCCCTAAAATCCGGCACCACGCTCGCCGGTGTGATCGACCTCGTCCGCCGCATCCGTCAATCCTCGCAAGTTCCCCTCGTGCTCTTCAGCTACTACAATCCCATCCTGCAAATGGGCCTCGAAAAATTCGCGCATGCCGCAAGGCAAGCCGGCACCGACGGCGTCCTCGCCACCGACCTCACGCCCGAGGAATCCGCCGACTACCGTCGCATCCTCGCCGCGCATCATCTCGACACGATTTTTCTCGGCGCCCCCACTTCCACCGACGAGCGCCTCGCCAAAATCGCCGCCGTCTCTTCCGGCTTCCTCTACCTAATCTCCCGCACCGGCGTAACCGGCGCGAAAGACGCCCTCCCCGACGATCTCCCCGCGCTAATCCGCCGCGCCCGCGCCGTAACGCAACTTCCCATCGCCGTAGGCTTCGGCATCTCTCTCCCTGGCCACGTTTCCGTCCTAGGCGGCCTCGCCGACGCCGCCGTAGTCGGCTCCGCTCTGGTCTCCGAAATCGAGCGCATCACCGCCACTGATCATTCCACGGCCGCCATTGATGGGGCCGCAGGCACGCTCGCTTTGCGCCTACACGAGCTCAAGAAAGCCGCCAAGCACGGCCTCTCCCGCCGCGAGGTCGCCCCATGACTCTCTCCGACTGGCGTCGCCAAATCGATGAAATCGATCGCAAACTCGTCGAGCTGCTCAACCAGCGCTCCCGCTGCGCTCTCGAAATCGGCA
>Ga0210409_10002351_pt1 | contig 22635 bp, 10 predicted proteins | sample IncBWH17MmetaG_FD_161649 | JGI IMG/M metagenome (GOLD analysis project Ga0210409, IMG submission 161649) | Forest soil microbial communities from Barre Woods Harvard Forest LTER site, Petersham, Massachusetts, United States - Inc-BW-H-17-M | ecosystem: Environmental > Terrestrial > Soil >...
CCTCATGGGCGCCGTCGAAATTGACCGACTGGAACAACAGGAAGACATCCTTCTCGCCAGCGCCGTAGCGCTCAGCGATCGCCGCGCAATGCCGCGTAAAGCTGCCGTGATCGACCACCACGCCCTTCGGTTTGCCAGTGGAGCCGGAGGTATAGATCACATAAGCGGCCTGCAGCGGCGACACCTGCGGCAAGCTGACTGATTCAAGCTGACTGCCCTCGGCGCCGGCATCGCAGGCTTCCCCTGCCTGCCAGATCCGCAATCCGTCTGAGACCGGCAGCATCGACAGGCTTTGGGTTTCGCTGATCACATGGCGGATCTGCGCATCGTCGATAATCTGCGCCAGACGTTCGCGCGGATGGGCCGGATCAAGCGGAACAAACGCCGCACCCGATTTCAACACCGCAATCAGGCTGACCAGCAGGTCAACCGAACGGCCCAGCGCCACCCCGACCCGCATCTCGGCTGTGACGCCGGCGGCGATCAGGCGCTGTGCCAGGCGGGTGGCGCGGGCGTCGACCTCGCCGCGCGTGAAAGCGCGCTGCAGATCGACGACTCCACGTGCATCCGGGCGCGCCGCAGCAAATTCGGCGATATGCTCATGGACCGCCCTGAAATTCTCCTGCTGTCGCGGCGGCGAATGATTCCAGGCCGCGAGTTGCGCCAGCTCAGCCGGCGGCAGCCATTGCAGGTCGCCGAGCGCGGTATCCGGCGCAGCCACTGCATGCGACAGCAAGGTAACGAAGCGTTCGGCGAGACGCGCTGCGGCATCGGCTTCGAACAAGTCCAGCGCATAGGTAAAGGCGGCGTCGATGCCACCGTCGTTTTCCTCGCAGCTCAGCGTCAGGTCGAATTTGGCGTACGGTGCCCCCGATGGCAAGACGCTGATGGCGACATCCGCCAACGCCGGCAGGTGTCGCCGCGCGCCGTAGGCCGCCATGACCTGGAACAAGGGATTGTGGCTGGCGCTGCGCACCACGCCGAGCGCCTCGACCACCTGTTCGAACGGCACATCCTGATGCGATTGCGCATCGAGCAGGCTGCGCTGGGTAGCATCCACCAAGGTTGCGAACGATTGCGTCATCCCGGTGCCGACCGCCAAAGTCAAGGTGCTGACAAAAAAACCAATCAGGCCGGCGGTCTCCGCCCGTTCACGGTTCGCTGCCGGCACGCCGACCTGGATCTGCGTTTCGCCCGAAGCCCGCGCCAGCAGGCCATTCAAGGTGGCCAGCAAGACCGCAAACGGCGTCGCCCGGCGGGCATTGGCAAGATCCCGCAGCTGCTGCGTCAGCTTGCCGTCTATGCGGAACAGATGACGGGCGCCGCGCGCACTGCGTTGCGCCGGACGCGGCGCCGCGCCGGGCAGCATCAGGACGTCGCGGCTGGCGTCCAGCTGGGTCCGCCAGAATTCCAGCTGGCGCTCGCGTTCACCGGCATCCAGCCAGCGGCGCTGCCACAATGCGTAGTCGGCGTACTGGATCGGCAGCGGCGCCAGCGACACCGCCTCTTTCATTGCATAGGCACGATAAAAAGCGCTCAGCTCGGCCAGCAAGACATCGACCGACCAGCCGTCGGCCACGATGTGATGCAAGGTCAGCGCCAGCCAGTGCGTATTGGCATCCAGCCGTATCAGGCAAGCCCGCAGCAGCGGCCCTTGCGTCAGGTCGAAAGCTTGCGCCTCGTCGCCGGCGGCGATCAGTTCAGCCCTGGCAACCCGTGCAAAGGCCGGAAAATCGCTGAGATCGGTCTGATGCCAGGGGCAACGCAGCGGTGCATGCACTGTCTGCTGCACGCCGTCGGCGCTTTCGACGAAAGTCGTACGCAAGGCTTCATGCCGCGCAATCAATGCATCGCACGACAGGCGCAAAGCATGGGCGTCGAGTTTGCCATCCAGCTGCATGCGCTCGGTAATGTGATAGGCCGCCGGCTCGTCGATCATGCGGGCATGCAGCCACAGGCGCATCTGGGCAAACGAAGCCGGAACGCTGGCGGCGCGTTCGGCGCGCGGCGGAATCGGCAACAGGCGGAAATCGATACCGGCAGCGTCCAGCTTCTGCAGGAACAGCTTGCGCTGGGCCTCAGGCAGCTGCGCAAAACGCGTGGCAAGCGACAGCAGGTCAGGTTTTACAGTACTCATCGATGATCCTTATTCCATTTCCAGTTCAGCCAGCAGCGCGTCGATGGCGCTGGCTGTGTCCGGACCAGTGCCGGCGCTGCGCTCGGCCAATGCCTGCTCGATCAATGCGGCGCAGCCGGCCAGCGTGCGCTGCTCGAACAAGGCGCGCAGCGGCAGCATCAGGTCCCAGTGCAGATTGGCCTGGGCATTGGCCTGGGTGGCCAGCAGCGAATGGCCGCCGAGCATGAAGAAATCGTCGTCGCGGTCGATCGCTTCGACCCGCAGCACACGCTGCCAGATGGCGGCCAGCGTGCGTTCTGTATCGCTCTGCAGCACCACGGCCAGCTTCTCCTGGCGCTGCGGCGCCGGCAAGGCATTGCGGTCGCACTTGCCGTTGGGCGTCACCGGCAGCGCATCCAGCTGGATCAGCTGCGCCGGCACCATATAAGCTGGCAGTTGTGCGCGCAAGACGCTGAACAACAACTCCTGGTCCAGTGCATTGCCGGCGCCGCGGGCAACATAGCCGATCAGCTGTTCGTTACGCACGATCACCACCGCATCGTGCACACCAGCCACCGTGCGCAGCAGCGCCTCGATTTCACCTGGCTCGATACGCTGGCCGCGCAGCTTGACCTGGGTATCGCTGCGGCCCAGATAATCGAGCGCGCCATCGGACCGGCGTCGCGCCAGGTCGCCGGTGCGGTAAAGCCGTGCGCCAGGAAGGAAAGGATCCGGCACGAAGCGCTCGGCGGTCAGCCCGGGGCGTCCAAGATAGCCGCGCGCCAAGCCGGCTCCTCCCAGATACAGCTCACCGGTGCAGCCCTGCGGCGTCGGATGCAAGGCCAGGTCCAGCACGTGCAGCTGCAGGTTAGCGATAGGATGGCCGATCGGCACCGCAGCGGCCTGGATATCGTCCGCGCTGCAAGTCCAGTGCGATACATCGATCGCCGCCTCGGTCGGCCCGTACAGGTTGTACAGCCGGGCATGCGGCAACAACTGCGCCACCCTTGCCACCAGCTCCGGCGGCAAGGCTTCGCCGCTGGCGACGATGCGCTGGATGCTGGCGCAGCGCACAGCAGCCTTGAAATCGTCCAGATAGGCAAGGAATGCGGCCAGCATCGACGGCACGAAGTGCAAGGTGCTGACGCCATGATTTTCAATCGCCGCCACCAGCCTTGCCGGATCGCGATGGTCGCCCGGAGCGGCAATGGCGAGCCTGGCGCCGGTTGCCAGCGGCCAGACAAATTCCCAGACCGAGACGTCGAAACCGAACGGTGTCTTGTGCAGCACCACGTCATCGCAATCCAGCTGATAGGCGGACTGCATCCAGGCAATCCGGTTGGCCAGCGCGCGGTGACTGTTGCCGGCGCCCTTGGGCTTGCCGGTCGAGCCGGAGGTATAGATCAGATAAGCCAGCTGGTCGAGATCAACCTCAACCGGCAGTCCGGTTGCGGCCTCGGCTTGCAGCAGCTCGCCGACAGTCAGGACGGCAACGCCGGGACCAATCACCGCTGCCTGTACGCGTTCGCGCAGATGCGGCTGGGTAATGACAACCGCCGGCTGGGCATCGTTGAGCAGATGAGCGATGCGCTCGGCCGGGTAATCCGGATCGATAGGCAGATAGGCAGCCCCCGCCTTCAGCACGCCGAGCAACGCAATCACCATCTCGAAAGAACGTTCGATACAGAGCGCCACGGCGCTGTCCGGCCGCACTCCCGTCGCCAGAAGCGCCGCGCCAACCTGGCTGGCGCGCTGATCCAGCTCGGCGTAGCTCAGCTGCTTGCGCTTGCCTTCGGCATCCAGCATCTCCAAAGCGATGGCTGTCGGCGTTGCCGCGGACGCACGTTCAAACTGGCGATGCAAGGGCATCTGCTGTTCCAGCGGCCAGTCTTGCGCCGTGGCGTTGCAGCCGGCCAGCGCTGCCAGCTGGCCTGCGCCGGCCAGCGACATGGCGCCCAGCGCCGCTTCCGGATCGTTAATCAACGCTTCGACAGCGACGGCGAATACATCATGCAGCGCTGCGACACGCGTCGCGCTGATGCGCGCTGCGTCGTAGCCGTAGTCTATCGTCAGCGTCGTCCCTGCTTCGATCACCAGGGTCAGGGCGAAATCGGTGGCCTCGATGTTGCGCAGATCGCGCATCTTGAGCGAGCGCTCGTCACGCCCCTGCCACGCCTCGTCGACCGGATAATTTTCAAACACCATGAGGGTATCGAACAAAGCGCCCTGTCCGCCCCAGCGCTGGATTTCATACAAAGGCGTCTGCGCATATTCTGCCGCGGCGGCGTTGTCGCTCTGCAGCCGATGCAGCCATGCCGCTGCTGACAATCCCGGCAAAGGCGCGGTGATGACCGGCAAGGTGTTGATGAACAGGCCGAGCACGGTGTCAACATCGGCCAACGCATCCGGCCGTCCCGCCGCCGTTGCCCCAAAAGCCACGCTAGTCTGGTTGCAGCTGCGCTGCAGCGTCAGCGCCCAGGCGCCCTGCACCAGCGTATTCAGGGTAATCTTCAAGCGCCGCGCAGTCTCGGCCATGCGCGCCATGGCGCCAGCCGGAAAAACCGCGCGCCAGCTGCGCAGTTCGGCTGGGCGGCCGGCATCAGCTTCGCGCTCGGCGACCTGGGTCGGCTGCGCCAGTTGCGCCAGCCGCTGCCGCCAGAAACTGCGTTCAGCATCCTGGTCGCGAGTGCCGAGCCAGGCAATGAAGTCACGATAGCGCGTCTTTGCCGGCGCCGCGAACGGTTGCGGGCGTGGCGGCTCGATATAGTCACGCAACACGTCAGCGAAGAAGCGTGCCGTGCTCCAGCCATCCAGCAGCAGATGATGGCGAGTCCAGACCAGGCGCCATTCGTCTTCCGTGAAACGGATCAATGCCACCCGCATCAGCGGCGGCGCGCTCAGATCGAAGCTGCGCGCCCGGTCCCGCTGCAGCCAATCTTCGAATGACGCGCTGGCTCCGTCACCGCGCTCGCGCCAGTCGAGCAGGTCGACCGTCATCTTTGCCTGCCGATGAACGATCTGCACCGGCAGCGCTTCGCCGGCGGTGAAGCCGGTGCGCAAAATGTCATGGCGCGCCACGGCGGCGGCAAAGGCGGCGCTCAGGCGTGCCACATCAGGATTGGACAAGGTGGCGACCAGCTGATTGACATAGGTCGATTGTTCCGGTGCAAACAGCGAATGGAACAGGATCCCTTGCTGCATGGGAGATAGCGGATACATATCCTCTACAGTGCGTAAATCGAAAGGCAGCCGCTCCAGCGTGGCCTGTGTCAGGCCGGCAGCATGCGCCAGCGGATAATCGCCAGGCGTGGCGCCGCCTCCGCGTTGCGCCAGCCGTTGCGTACAGGCCGTAACCAGCGCTGCCAGCGCGTTTTCAAAACGCTGCGCGAGCGCCTCGATGGTAGCGCGCTCGAACTGCGTGCTGCCATATACCCAATGCACTTTCAGCGTGCGCGGTCCGTCGGCATCAAGATAAGCGTGGATCGCCAGTGCATTGCCTAGCGGGCCGGCCGGATCGCGCTCGCTGCCGGCGCCGCCGAAGCGCGCCACCAGGGCGGCGTCGCGCACGCTATCGAACTGCCCCAGATAGTTGAAAGTCACGCGTGGCCGCGGCACTGCAGCCAGGGCGGCGCGGGTTGCCGCATCGCCGTAGTGCCGCAAAACGCCGAACCCCAACCCCTTGTGCGGCACTGCCCGCAAACTGTCCTTGACGGCGCCGAGCGTGGCTGCAGGCTGGTCTTCAATCGTCACCGCCAGCGGATAATGGCTGGTCAGCCAGCCCAGCGTGCGGCTGCCGTCGATGTCGTCGAACAGGGCTTCGCGGCCATGCCCTTCCAGCTCCAGCCGGCAGTGCGGCTGTCCGCTGTGGCTGCTCAGGACCTGCGCCAGCGCAGCGATCAGCAGTTCGATCATTTGCGTGCGGTAGGCGGCATTGGCGTCGGTCAGTGCGCTGCGCGTCAGCTCGGCATCCAGCACCTGGATCACGACTGCTGCATCGGCATTGGTCGCGGCTGCCTGCGGATGATCAAGCTGCAAGTCTTCATGGCCCGCACGGGCTACGGCAGGTGCGGTCCAGTAAGACGCTTCGCCGGCAAACGGCGAATCTGCTTTATTGGCTGCGCGCGCGAGACGGGCGGCCCAATCCTGAGCACTGCCGTTGCCGGCAGCCAGCCGGATGCTGCGGCGTTCGCGTGCTGCGCGATATGCTGCATCCAGATCTTCCAGCAGAATGCGCCACGAGACACCGTCGACGATCAGATGATGAATCGCCAGATAAAGCTGGCTGCGGCCATCTGGAAGCATCGCCGCGAATGCGCAGGCCAGCGGACCATGAGCGAGATCGAGCTGGCATTGCAAGGCATCGAACTGCGCCAGCGCATCGGCTTCATCATGCGCGGCGCCGGTGGCCAGCGGCAGATTCGCGTACGCCTGCGGCGCCAGCGTGATTTTCCATGCGCCATTGGCGCCGTCCTGCGTAAAGCGTTGCTTGAAAATATCGTGATGATTAAGCAAATTCTCGAAAGCGCGGGCGAAGGCGTCGAGATCGAACGGTTCCTGCAGGTCGAACTGGATGGCCTGGTTCCAATGGCCGCGCTGCGGGATATCGAGCTCAAAAAAACGTAGTTGCGCGGGCGTCAGCAATAAAACCTGGTCGGGGCCGGCTTCCTTGGGTTTTGCCGGCGTCGGCGCGGCAAGATTGTCGGTCAGGACGGCCACCTGCCCGAGCCGGGCGATGGTCGGGCCGTCAAACAACTGTTTGGGGGTAAAGCGCAGGCCGCGCTTGCGCGAGCGCGCAATGACCTGGAGCACCAGGATGGAATCGCCGCCCAGCTCAAAGAAGTTATCTTCACGCCCGATCGATTCGGCTTTCAACACCTCTTTCCAGACCGCCGCCAGGATTTCTTCGATCACGCCGCGCGGCGCATCGCCGCTCGCCGCGGAAACCACAGGTGCGGCCGCCAATGCACGCAGGGCCTGGCGATCGATCTTGCCGTTGCCGGTTACCGGCAGCACATCCAACACCACTAGCAACGCTGGCACCATGTAATCGGGCAGACGCTGCGCCAGTCCCTCACGCAATATGTTCTGGTCAAGCTGTACCGCCGCGTGCGCCGTCACAAACGAGGCCAGCCGCATGCGGCCATCCTGTTCAAACGCCAGCGTTGTCGCCTGTGCGACGCCATCAAGGGTAAGCAGCATTGCACTGATTTCACCAGGTTCGACGCGATAGCCGCGGATCTTTACCTGGTCGTCGACCCGGCCCAAAAAATCGAGCCGGCGGTCAGCGCGCAGCCGCACGCGGTCACCGGTGCGGTAGATACGTTGTCCATGCGCAAAAGGATGCGGCAGGAAGCGCTCGGCAGTAGCCGCTGCACGGCCGAGATAGCCGCGGGCGACGCCCGGGCCGCCCAGGTAGAGCTCGCCGATGGCGCCGGGCGGCACGCTGGCGCCGCGCGCATCCAGTACATAGGCTTGCGCATTCGGCAACGGCAATCCCAGCGGCACGCCCGCTGCCGCCCTTGCCGTCGCGCGCATGGAAGCTTGTGCTGGCGCAGAGGTATCGCAGGTGAGCGCGCCGACGGTTGCCTCGGTCGGACCGTAGTGATTGATGACACGGCAGTCTGGCTTGAGAGCCGCGATCCGCTCCACCAGCGCCCACGGCAATGCTTCTCCGCCAGTGATCAAGGCGTGGGCCGGCAGCACGTCGGATGGCTGCCGGGCGTCGAGCAGCGCATGCAAATGGCTGGGTACGATTTTCAGGATGCCGACATTACGGCTGCGCATTTCCTGGGCAAAGCGATCGGGGTCGAACGCGCATTGCGCCGGCAGCAGATGCAAGGTGCGGCCGGAACACAAGGCGCCGAACAGCGTGGTATGGCCAAGGTCGGCCGCTACCGTCGACGCCATCGCCATCGATGCATCCGCGCTGAATGCCAGCTCATCCAGCATTCCTTGCACATAGTCTGCCAGCGCCTGATGGGAAATCACCACGCCTTTGGGGGTGCCGGTGGAGCCGGAGGTGTAGATCAGATAAGCGGCCTGTAAAGGCGCAGGATGGTTTTTGCGAACGGCCACATTGGCCAGCAAGGGTATCTGCATCAGCGCATCCAGCGTCAGCACACGGGTGCCGCCAACGTGCGGCGCCAACTCGGTCTCGCTGGCGCTCAGGAGCCATTGCGCCTGGCAGGCATCGACCGCGGCTGCCAATCGTTCCGATGGCGCGGCGGGGTCGAGCAGTACTGCATATGCGCCTGCTTTCAAGACGCCTAGCAGCGCCACCACGAAGTGCACGGAACGATCAATGCAGAGCGCAACCGGCTGCTCGCTCCCCGCGCCCTGTTGCAGCAGCGCCTGGGTTATGCGCTCCGAGGCATCGTCCAGTTCGGCAAAGGTCAGCTGTGTGTCGGCGTCGACCAGCGCAATGCGGTGCGGGGTAGCGCTCACATGGACGGCAAACATGTCCAACACGCTATCGAACACCGGCGGCAGCCGGCGGCCCCCCTGTGCAGCACAGTACTCTGCGCGATCGGCGCACTCCAGCAGGGTGACCGTGCGAGTCGGATCGCTTACCGCATCGCTGACTAAGGCGGCAAAACTCTCAAGCCATGCTTGCGCCGTATCGCGCTCGATGCCATCCAGCGCATAGGCGGCGACCAGTTCGATGCCGTGCGCATCGTCGGTGAAATCGAGGGCAAAATCAAAACGGGCCGCAAGATCGGGACCGGCCGACATGTGTGCTGTCGCGCCAGGCAGATCGGCGTTCAGCGCCAGATCAAACTGTTGTGCAAATTTGACTCTCAGCCATTCGTCGCCGCGCCGTACCGGCGGCTTGACCGCATCCAGCACCTGTTCGAACGGCACATCTTGATATTCAAAACCGTCCAGCGCGCTAGCACGCACGGTATCCAGCAAGGAAGCAAATGACTGACCCGGCGCCACCTGTGCGCGCAATGCCAGGGTGTTCAGGAAAAGTCCCAGCAACGGCGCCGTCTGTGCACGCTGGCGCTGTGCTACCGGTACCGCGACCACAATATCGGTGCTGCCTGTCAGGCGGTACAGCCAGGCGTCGAACGCCGCCAGCAATACCGTAAACGGCGACGTGCGATGGCGTCGCGCCAGTTCGCGCAGCGTCGCCGAGGTTGCCAGCGGCAAGCGCAGCGCCAGGCGGCCGCCGCGGTAGTCGCGCTCGGCGGAACGGGCGCGGTCGAGCGGCAGCGCCAGCGGCGGCGGTGCATCGCGCAACGCAGCGCGCCAGTAATTGAGCTGGCGCTCGCCTTCGCCGGCAGCCAGCAAGTTGCGCTGCCATTGCGCGTAATCGGTGTACTGGATGGGCAGAGCCGGCAGTTCCGCGATATGGTCGCTGGCCAGGGCCGCATAGGCTGCCGTCAGCTCCTGGAAGGCGCAGCGCGAACTCCAGCCATCGCTGACGGCGTGGTGAGTGGTCAGCAACAGGCGCTGTGCGGTGTCGCTGAGGGTCAGCAGCGTCGCCCGCAGCAACGGCCCGGACGACAGATCGAAGGCGTCGGTGACATGAGCTTGCGCCAGATCGGCGACCAGCGCCGTGCGCTGCGTCTCGTCGTGACCACGCAGATCGACCTCGGCCATGCGCACCGGCAGTTGCGCGTGGATGCGCTGCATGACGATGCCGTCATCATTTTCCACCAGCGTGGTGCGCCAAGCTTCATGACGCGCAATCAGCTGCTCCAGCGCGCGCTGCAGCAAGGTCGCGTTCAACGCACCACGAATGTCCCACTGCACGGCGATGTGATAAGCGGCGCCGGCATCGCGGGTCTGCGCCAGCACCCAGAAACGCTGCTGGGCAAACGATGCTGGATAGTCAACAAATTGTGCGTCGTCTGCCTGGCGGGGAGCTTTAGGAATCAAGCCGGCGCCGTCGGCCTCGGTCGCGCTACGCTCGATCAACAGCGCCAGTTCGGCCAGCGACGGATCATCGAACAGACCTTCCAGGCGCAGATTGACCCGCCATGCAACGCGAATTGCCGCTTGCATCTGCATGGCGCCCAGCGAATCACCGCCGCGCGTGAAAAACCGGTCGGCGCGCCCGATCGGCGCCGGATCGTTCAGCAAGCCTTGCCACAAAGCCGCAAGAGCGCGTTCGACCGCGGTTTCCGGCGTCACGTAATCAGCGCTGGCAACCAGCGGCAGCGCCGCCACCGCCAGCCGCAATGCCGCCTTGTCCAGCTTGCCGTTCAAGGTATAAGGGAGGCGCTCGAAGCGTGCAAAGCGATGTGGCAGCCAGGCTTGCGGCAGCCGTGCCGTCAAATGTGTTTGCAAAGCGTCGTCGGTCAGCGCCGCATCCAGCGCCACGCAGGCAATCAGCTGGATTCGTCCAGCCGTTGCGTCGGCCAGCACGCCGGCGTCGCGCACGGCCGGATGCGTCAGCAGGCAGGCGGCGATTTCGCCGGGCTCTACCCGTACGCCACGCACCTGCACCTGGTCGTCGATGCGGCCGAGGTAATCGAATGAGCCGTCGGCGCGTTCGCGCGCCAGGTCGCCGCTGCTATAGACGCGTGCGCCCGGCCCCCCTGTCGGATCAGGCAGGAAACGTTCCGCCGTCAACCCCGGCCGGCCATGATAGCCGCGCGCCAGGCAGACGCCGCCAAGCAGCAGCTCGCCCGCGCCGTCCCGGGCGGTCTCGCCAGCCAGTGCAACTCGTGCAATACGCGGTCCGATCGGCCAGCCTATGGGAAGCGAAGCGTGGCCGCTGCCCTGCTCCAGCGCCGGCACGCTGCCCGGATCGACCGGCCACAGCATCGGCGAAATCACCGCCTCTGTCGGTCCGTAGCCGTTAACCAGCCGGATAGCAGGAAAGGCCTGGCGGATTTCATTGAACGTATCCTGCGACATTGCCTCGCCGCCGAACAACAGTACCCGCAGCGCGGACGGCACACCGCGGCGCGCGCATTCAGCGGCGAATTCGCGCAGATAAGCGGGCGGCAAGGTCGTATTCGTCACGCCCTCGCGCTCCATCAAGGCACGCGCGGCTTCCGGAGGAAATGGCGGCGGATCGCTGATGACCACGCTGGCCCCGAGCGACAGCGGCGCTAGCCAGGCTTCAATCGAGACATCGAAATTGACCGAAGCAAAATGCAGCAGGCGGTCAGACGGCCCGATCGGCAGCGCTGTACAGAGGGCTGCGCAATGGAGCGCTAGCGGGCCATGCTCGACCACCACTGCCTTCGGGGTGCCGGTTGAGCCGGATGTGTAGATCATGTAGGCAGCTGCGCGCGGATCTACCGGCGCATCCTCATCGTCAAGCGCCGGCACGGTGTCAATCAAATCGTCGCGACCGACAACAAAACATTGCGCGAAGCGTGCACGCATCGTTGTGTCGGCGGCAGCATCAACGACGCCATGCGCCAGCCCGGCATCCTGGACCAGCCAGTCAAGACGGGCGGCCGGATGGCGCGGATCGAGCGCGACAAATACGCCGCCGGCTTTCAATACGGCCAGCAGCGCCACGAACAGATCGCAGGAACGTTCGACGCAAACGCCGACGCGTACTTCGGCGGCGACGCCGGCCGCACGCAAGCGGGCGGCCAGGCGGCTGGCGCGCAGATCCAGTTCGCCGCGCGACAGGCGTACGGCATGGGGAGTGAAGGAAGCCAGGGCTGGCGCATCGGGGGCCAGGCGTGCCTGCGCACGGATCTGCTGGTGCAAGGCAATCGGAAAACGCATCGTCGACATAAAATCCTCAGGTCTGGCCACAAACATGGCCTCTTTGATTGGTTGACGAACCACGCCTTCAGATTTTTAGTGAAATCCCATGGATTTGTGTTTTTTCTGCGAATCAGCGCCGCGACATTAAAGGCCCGTCAGAAAATAACTTGGGCATTTAGGCGGCCGTTGCTAGATACGAAGTAAGACGCCCACCGCTTGCAGTGCGCCAGCCATGGCCGCCCAAATGTTCAAATTATTTTCTGACGGGCCCTTAATATTCACCGCGCTGATTCGTCATCCCTGTTAACAGCCTGTATTGCGCAAGGTTTGCCCGCGCAATATTTGTTGCTGAATTTGCCATATCCGATTCTCACAACCCTCAACCGACTGAAGCCGATGACCGCTGCCAACGAACCCTACGATTCCCCACCCGATTCTCTGCCCTCGGCGCAGGCCAAGCCGGCCATGCGCCTGATCCTTGCGCTGCTGAAGCGCTCCAAGGGAGCGCTGGCGATCGCCCTCACTGCTTGTGTCTTGAACGGCATCGCCAGTGTCCTGCTGGTAGCGACCCTGAACCGGGCCCTGTCGGACGCAACTGCAGCCGACGGTTCGCTGGCCCTGCGCTTCGGCCTATGCGCGGTAATCGCCCTGGTCACCCGGGTAATCACCGGCGTGCTGTTCGCCCGGCTCTCGCAAGACACCATGGCGCAACTGCGTGAACATGTCGCCAAGCGCGTCGCCGCCGCGGAACTGCGCGATGTCGAAAGGATAGGCGCGGCGCCGGTGCAATCGGTGCTGACCGATGACGCCACCAATGTCTCGATGCTGTTTTTCGCCCTCCCCAACATCGTCATGCACGGCTCGATCGTCTTCGGCTGCCTCGGCTATCTGGCCTGGCTGTCTTGGCCTGTGTGCCTGCTGGCGCTGACTGCGATCGTGGTCGGTTCCTTCGGTTACCACAGCGGCGACAAGCGCGCCATTGCCTCGCTGGAAGCAGCTGGCCGCTCGCAAGACAAATTGTTTGGCTATCTCGGCGCATTGTTTACCGGCGCGAAAGAACTGAAGCTGCACCAGGCGCGTGCGCGCCAGTTCCTCGACGGCCAGCTGGGCGCCGCCATCGGCGAGGTGCGCGATCACCGCCGGCGCGCATTCAGCTCATACGCCGTCGGCGTCGGCTGGATCGTCTTCCTGTTCTACGTCTTCCTGGGGGCGGCAGCGTTCTGGCCCACCCTGGGCGTGCGCGCCGATCCGGCTGCCGCTTCTGGCTATATCGTTGTGTTTCTATTCATGCTGTTGCCGCTGGATGGCCTGCTCAATAACGTGCCGACCTTGAATGCCGCGCGCGTATCGCTGGCCCGTATCGAAAAAGTCATGGAAGAGTTCGGCAGCCTGCGGATTGGGTCGCCTGTGCCGCCGCCCAGCGAAAGCGCATCGCATGTGCCGTTCAAAACCCTGACCTTGCGCAACGTCACGCACTCCTATTTTCATGAACGCGACGAACGGATGTTCCGGGTCGGCCCGATCGACCTCACCTTCAAGCCGGGCGAGCTGATCTTCCTGGTTGGCGGCAACGGCAGCGGCAAGACCACGCTGGCAAAAGTGATTACCGGACTGTACGAGCCGGAACAAGGCGCCATCGAACTTGATGGCAAGACCATCGGCTCTGCCGAGCGCGCCGCCTACCGCGAGCGTTTCACCGCGGTTTTCAATGACTTCCATCTGTTCGATGCGCTGCTGGGCATCATCGATCCCAACGATGCTTCACGCGCGCAGGCCGATGCACGCGCCAATGCCCTGGTCGCCAAGCTGGCGCTGGACCACAAGGTACAGGTGATCGACGGCGCCTTCTCTACGCGCGCACTCTCTACCGGACAACGCAAGCGCCTGGCGCTGGTGGTGGCTTACCTGGAAGACCGGCCGTTCTATCTGTTTGACGAATGGGCGGCGGACCAGGATCCGGCGTTCAAGGCAGTTTTCTATGAACAGCTGTTGCCGGAACTGTGCGCGCGCGGCAAGACCGTACTGGTGATCACCCATGACGACCGCTACTTCCCGCTTGCCGACCGTGTACTGAAACTCGACAACGGCAGCATCGTCAGCGATACCTTTGGCGTACCGCTGGCGGCGCGCGTCGCTAACGGCTAGCCAAACATGAAAATGGCCCGCAAGTCATATACTTGCGGGCCATTGCAATAGAAAAATCGTCAACGACTAAGGTTTTGCCGGAGGCAGCGACAGCAACTGTTCGGTCATGGCATCTGCCAGGCGCAACGCCGACATCGGGCCGCCGAACACCCACAGATTGCGCTCCACCAGCGCCACCCGCTCGGCACGACGGGCTGGTACAAAACGCCATATCGGCGAATCCAGCTTGGCCGACAATGGCACTTCCGGCCCGGTGGCGCTGACGAACAGCACGGCAAGGCCGGGGTTTTGCAGCAAGTCTTTCGACGTTACGTAGGTAGTGCCCTCGCGGGTCGGTGCGGGGTAAGCAAGCTGCAGGCCCAGCGCACGCGCCACTCCGCCCACCATGCTGTTGCCGGTAAATGCCCAGTAGCGGTCGGCCAGGCCCAGCTCTTGCAGCCAGGCCACCTGTTCACCGCTGCGCCCCGCGTGCGCGATGCGCAAGGCGTCACGCGCCAGGCCGGCGTCAAGCTTCGCTTCAACTTCACGCCCCGCCTCTTCACGGCCGGTCAGACAAGCGATGCTGCGCAAAATCTTGCGCGCCCAATCCATCTGCGTCAAGGACGCTTCGTTTTTATCCAGATCCGGGCTGTATTGGAACAATACCGTAGGGGCGATGCGGTTGAGCGCATCGAAAATCGCACTGTGCCTGAGGCCGACGCCCAGGATCAGATCAGGCTGCAGTGCAGCGATTGCTTCAAAACTGGGTTCCTGGCGGGTGCCGACGTCAGGCACCCGGCCAAGGCGTTCTTTGTCGTATTCGAACCAGCCAGGATAGTTGGCGGCGTCGGCCATGCCGACCGGCATCACGCCCAATGCCGCCAGGTCTTCCGCGAACATGTATTCAAGCACCACGATGCGCTTCGGCCGTTGCGGCATGGCGTGGTGGAACTGCGAGACCGCAGGGTTTTCGGCCAGAGGTTCGCAGGCGGTAATTTGGGTAGCCGGCCGGCCGGCCGCTGCAGCGGCAGATGCCGCGCTGGCAAGGCCGATGCAAGCCGCCGCGGCCAGCCGCAATCGCCATGCCTTGGCCGTCATAGCAGCGACTCCTGGCGGACCAGTTCGTCGTCGCACATGGTCAACAGCAAGGGACAGCTTGCGCACAAATTCGTTTCTCCTGGAATTTCATTGCGCATGCAGCAGACACGGCGCGCGCGGAAGGGATTGGGCAGCAAGTCTGAACGCGGCTGCACCTGGCGCACGGGAGTACGCAAAGGATTGGGCCCACCGTCGCTCAGGCAAGAGCAGAACAGGTTTTCGATACCGCCTGCGCCGCCTGGCAACGCCGCGCACTCGCCCGCCAGATAATCGAGCAGATTGCCGGCATTGCCCCAAAACACGCGCGGCGCAATCCGCGTCATGCTGGCCAGCGTCTCGATCACGGCCTGCAGATGTCCGATCAGCGCCGCGGCGCAGGCCGCACTATCCGGCTGCGGCGGCTGCAGCGCGTCGGCGGCAAAATACAGCGCGGCCGGCATGCCATTTCGCAACAGCAAGCGGGTACGCGCCGGCGACATGTCCAGCGGCCGGCGCAGCAGCAGCGCGACAATGCCGGCCGGCGCCGCCAGCCAGAAATAGTATTTGCTCCATTGCGACAGCAATGCGCGCGCATGGATTTCGGCGTCGCCGCCGTAGTGCTGCGCCATCGCAGCCAGCAGCTCGCTGCGATAAGCCCCGAGTTCCGTCAGGGGAATGCAGACGGCCTCTGCGTCAGCCTGCGCGGCTAAATGCTGCTGCCGTTCCGGCGTGCCAAGCCAGATGTGTTGCAAACGCGGTTCCAGATGCGCCGCAAGCCCTGTCGGCGCCAGCGTGGAGAAACAACGCGCTGCTGGATCGCTTCCTTGCAAGCCAGTCATCATCGACCGCCTAACTTCTCGCGCCGCACTTGCACGATCAGCAAGCCAAGCAGATATGGGGCACCGATCAGTGCGGTCAGCACACCGGCCGGAATCTCGCGCGGCGCCAGCAGCGTGCGCGCGGCAATGTCGGCCAAGGCCAGCAGCAAGGCGCCGCAGGCCGCCGCCAGCCACAAGCGTGTTCGATGGTTGCGTGCGCCCAGCATCATCGCCAGATGCGGCGCCATCAAGCCGATAAAGCCAACCGGCCCGACCGCCGCCACCGCAGCACAGGCCGCCAGGGTAGCGACGCTCAGCACCAGCGGCCGCAGGACGCCCACTGGCAAGCCCAGCGCAGCCGCCTGCTCATCGCCAAGCGCCAGCAGATCGAGCGGCTTCGCCAGCAATGCGCACACCGGTACAGCCAGCAAGCACCATGGCAACAAGGTCGTCACTTCGCCCCAGCTGCGGCCGTAAGTGCCGCCGACCAGCCACACCACGAAGCGCGCCGGCTGCACGCTTTGCTGGGTGATCAGCCACTGCGACAGCGTGGTCCAGAGCGTACCGAGCACTAGCCCGGTCAAGGCGACGGCCATCGGCGCATAGCGATGGCGACGGTTAAGCAGCAAAGTCAATCCAAGTGTGACGGCGCCGCCGGCCAGCGCCGCCGTTGCCAGAATCGAGTGGCTTGCCAATGGCCAGGCAATCAGCACGATAAAGGTTGCCAGCCCCGCGCCTTGGGTCACGCCCAGCACTTCAGGGCCGGCCAGCGGATTGCGCACAATGCTTTGCATCAGCACGCCGCTGGCCGCCAGCAATGCGCCGGCAAGCAATGCGCAGAGCAGGCGCGGCAGGCGTAAATCAAGCAGCATTCGGCTTACTGCGTCGTGTCCCTCAAGCGCCGCCAGCCATCCGGCCGGACTGACCAGGCTGGAACCCAGCGAGGCGCCGGCAAACAGCACGGCGCCGCCAAGCAGTAGCAACCCGATTGCGATCAGCGGCGCTGGCAGCGTGACCAGCCAGCGTACCGCACGGCTGCCGGCCGCGCTCATCGGATGTTCTTGTCCCGAACCCGACCCGCCCGACCATGCCGCGCCGCTGCGTATCATGGCCAGCATCAAGGGTGTGCCTACCAGTGCGATGGCGACACCGGTCGACAAGTTAGCGTCCAGATCGAGCGCCAGCACGGCGCTATCGGTCACCAGCACCAGCGCGCCGCCCACCAGGGCCGACAAGGGCACCAGGGCGCCCAGTTTCGAGGTCTTGGCGCCGCGTATCTGGCGCAGCAGGTTGGGCGCGATCAGGCCGACATAGGAGAGCGGTCCGGCAATGCTGACGGCAACGCTGGCGAAAGCCACCGCCACCACGATGGCGCCGAGGCGTGTTGCATCGATACGCACGCCGGCGGCAGCGGCGGCATCGTCGCCGAGCACGAAGGGATTGAGCGGACGGATCACCAGCGGCAATCCCGCCAGCGGCAGCAACAGCCACGCCATGGCGATCTTGAGGCCGTCCGCGCCCGGCTGGTACAAGCTGCCGCTGGACCAGAGGGCGGCGCCGGTGATGCTTTGCTCGAAGAATGCCAGCACCATGGTGGAGATCGCGGAAAACAGCAGCATGCAGACGCTGCCGGCCAGCACCAGCCGCAGCGGCGTGGCGCGCCAGCCGGCGGCAGCTACTACGCATGCCGCGGCAGCCAGGCCGCAAGCGAACAGCAATGGCACCGATGCCACGCCAGCCAGGGCCGGCACCAGCATGGCCGCCAGCAAGCCGAGCTGGGCGCCGCCGGTAATCCCCAGCAGGTCGGGCGAAGCCAGCGGATTGCGGGTGAGCGTCTGCAACAACGCACCGGAGACGCCCAGGCAGCCGCCGGCGACCAGCGCCGCCAGCACACGCGGCAAGCTCAGGTCGAACAGCAGGATATGGGCCAATGCGGCCGCCTCGGCGTCCGTTGCAGCCAGCCACAGCCGCACATCGGGTGCAAGACGGAGCAAGGCCGTGACGACAATCAGCGCGGCGAGCGCGCTGCCGATCGCGGCCACTCTGTTTGCTGTCGGCGCATGCCAGCCCACTGCAACGGCCAGTGGCGGCGGGCTGGCGGCCATGCCGCTCATGCCGCCAGATCCTTGCCGGCGCTGGCGCCGGCCTCGCGCAGCGGTGCAATCCCGGCCGGAGCAAGGCCCGGCAGCGCGTCATAGGCCGGCACGCACATCGGCGCCCCATTCTGCGGGTGGGCGATTTTCAGCATCTTGACGCCGAAAGTCTGCTGCAGATGATGCGGCTCCAGCATGGCGTCGGGCGTGCCTTGGGCGACGATCCTGCCGCCGCGCATCAGCACCATGTCGTCGCTGAATGCGGCGGCCTGGTTCAAATCGTGCAGCACCCAGACAATGGTCAGTCCACGCTCCCGGTTGAGCCGCCGCAGCTGATGCAGGATGTCGAGCTGATGATGGATGTCGAGATAGGTGGTGGGTTCATCGAGCAGGACGATAGCCGCCTGCTGCGCCAGGGCCATGGCAATCCACACGCGCTGCCGTTCGCCGCCAGACAGGGCCGCCACATCGCGTCCGGCAGCGGCAGCCAGTCCGCTCACCGCCAGTGCTTCGTCGATCGCCGCCTGGTCGCTGTGCGTCAAGCCGCGCAGCCAGCCGCCATAGGCGTAGCGACCGTACGCTACCAGTTCGCGCACCGTCAGGCCGGCGGGAATCTGGTTGAACTGCGCCAGCATGGTCAGCAGGCGCGCCAGTTCACGCCGCCGGTAGGACGCCAACGGCGCGCCATTCACCTCGATCCGGCCCGAACGCAGCGGCTGCAATCCCGCCAGGCTGCGCAGCAGCGTGCTTTTGCCGCAGCCGTTCGGTCCGCACAAGGCGGTGACCCGCCCTGCCTTGATCGTCAGATCGAGACCATCGAGCACAAGCTGCTCGCGATAGGCTACCGTCAGTGCGCGCGCAGCCAGGGCCGTTCCCACCGTTTTCATCATTTTGCCGTTTTCTGGTCGCCGTCCGGCGCTTCGCTATAGCTTTGCGCCATTGCCACCACCACCTTGCGCGGCCCTGCAAACGGATCGCGCGCATGTGCTGTCAGCATGTTGTCGAGCATCAGCACGTCACCGCTCAGCCACGGAAACACGATGCGCTGCCGGTCCAGCACAGCGCGGATTTCGGCCAGCGCTTCGGCTTCGATCTCCTCGCCGTCGCCGTAATAGACATTGCGCGGCACGTTTTCCAGGCCGACGGCGTCGATCAGCGTCTCTTGCATGTCTTCGTCCAGCGCCGACAGGTGGAACAGGTTGAGCTGATTGAACCAGACCATGTCGCCCGTGCGCGGATGGCGCGCTACCGCCTGGCAGCGTTCACGGGTGCGCAACAGTAGTTCGCCGTCTTCGCTGTGGCGCCAGCTGCACTCGATGCCGCGCGCGGCACAATAGCTTTCCACCACGCGTGGATCGTCGGAACCGAAGGTGTGCTGCCACGGCAGATCCAGGCCTTGTCCAAAATTGCGCACATACAGCAGCTCACGCTTGGCGAAACGCGCCACCAGCGCCGGATCGAGCCCGCGATAGACGGCGCGGCTGTCGGCAATCGGCGTCGCGCCGCCTGAACGGGCCGCCAGCACGCAATGAAACCAGATGCGCAGCGGCCACTCGCGCGTGTAGGACTGCTCGTTATGCAACGGGATGGAGCGATGCGGCGGGTATTCGGTCGAGGTATACACCGCGCCTTCGACCTGGCTGCGCGGAGTCGATGCATACTCGTAGCCGATCAGGGGATGACCGAAGGATGCGGCGAAGCCCTGGAACGACTCGATCGAGGGAACCTGGAAACCGGTAAACAGCACACCGCCGGCTCGCTCCAGCGTGTCGTCAGCGACCGTACGCAATAAAGGCGCTGCCTCTTGCAGCGAAACATGTACTCCTGCCTTCGGCGCGACAACGGTCGGCAGGCCCGGTTCGATCCGCAGATCGGCTATGCTCAGCTGCGGCATGAAAACTGTACTCATGCAAAATTCTCCGAAAACAAGACACCCGGCACAAGGCACGGACGCCTCCGATCACAAACTGCGTGTTGCCCTCATTGCGCTCAATCAGTGCGTCTTCGATGCGGCCGCTGCATCCATATGGCGGCGCAAGCTTGCCGGGCGCATGTCGGTCCAGACTGTCTCGATATGCGCCAGGCACGCGTCCTTGGCGCCGCTGACGCCGACTTCGCGCCAGCCGGCGGGCACCGCGCGGAATGTCGGCCAGATCGAATACTGCTCTTCGTCGTTGATGACCACGGTGTAGATGTCTTCATCTGCCTGCTTGGCGGCGACGGCGGGGTTTGGTGCTTGGCTCATGATCGGATTCGCTCCAGGAATATTGAGGAAATGGCGGTGGATGGCGCAGGGCTTCTACCCGCCCAATGTGCGCCCTACTATCGGTAGACGATTGGGATATGCGTTTTTTTACTCTGGCGGGCGGAACTGCCGTGGAATGCCGGCAAAGCGGCGCCGCGGTCGCAGGCGGCAAGACAATCGGAGCAGTGTTTTTCGACGTCGCGCACCATGAAATGCACCAGCGTCTGCGATACATCCAGCGCGCGCGCAGTGCTTTGCAGCGTTTCATCGTGAATGCGCACCATCTCGAAGGCGGCGCGATTCCTGGCCGGCAGCCGGGCCAGCGCATCGAACACATGACGCAAGGTGTCGCGCAGCTCCAGCGCAGCCTCGGGCGACGGTTCCGACGACGGCATGTCGAGGCCGCTGTCTTCGTCGGCATGATAGATATTCTCAAGGTTCTGGCGGCGGCAGGCGTCGATGGACGCGTTACGCACCATCCGCATCACGTAGGCGATAGGCTGCCGTACCGCATCCTGGCCCGGCAAGTCGGCCAGCTTGACGAACACGTCGTGCACCACGTCCTCCGCACGGCTGACGCAGCCGACAAAGCCACGGGCGACCTTGATGAACATCGGCCGGTTGGCGATCAGGACGTCCAGCAATGGACCAGCGGGAAACGATACGTTGGAATTGATGGTGGAAAACGATCCCGCTGCCGAACACTTCGCTCCCTTAAGCAATCGCGCCATGAATTCACTCCGTTCCGTTAAGACGAAATTGAAAGATAACACAAATACGAATCATTCTCAGTAAGATTAACTCATGACCTTATGATTTTTAGGGATTTGCCGCACGGACAACGCGGCCGCTACCGCGATCAAGGGCCAATAACGTGACGCCATAGCGCATCCATGCAAGGGGAAGCAATGCGGTCAGCGAGACAGAAGCGCTATCCGTGACAGGCATGCAGATGCTGCCGCATGCGGTGGTGCCGGCAGAGGATTGGATCTGAACGGGCCGCTACGGCCAGCGGTATTCAGGCGAGTTTTTGAGCGGCGACCAGCACGCCGTCGGCGTCGGCATAGATCCAGGCGCCGGGCGCGATGGTCACGCCGGCGATCGAGACGCTGATGTCGCGCTCCCCTACTCCCTTGCGGACGCTGCGCTGCGGGTGCAGCGCCAGTGCGCGCACGCCGATGTCGCAGGCATTCAGCTCGGCCGAGTCGCGCACGCAGCCGTTGACGATAATTCCGGCCCAGCCGTTTTTCTGCGCCAGCACCCCGAGATTGCCGCCGACCAGCGCGCAACGCAGGCTAGCGCCGCCGTCGACCACCAGCACCTGGCCGTCGCCGGCGGTTTCCAGCGTGCTGCGCACCAGCACATTGTCTTCATGGACTTTGAGGGTACGCGCCGGACCGCAGAACGCCTGCCGCTTGCCAAAGGCAATGAACACCGGCGGCAACACCGCCAGGGCGGCGCTGCCGAGCTTGTCTTCATTGGCGTCGCACAGATCGCAGGTGGAAAAGGTCATTACATCTCCGTCGCAGGCAAAGTGGTTCAGGATGGTTCGTCAGGCGGCTCGGCCGAAAACGTCAGGCCGCCGAATTTCTTGACACTATACATCCGCTTGTCGGCGACTTTCAACAAGGTTTCCAGATCAAGGCCGTCGGCCGGATACAGCGCGCCGCCGATGGAAGCGCCGATCTGGCAGTGGTCGCCGTTGGCCATCAGGATCGGCTTGTTGAGCACTGCGTAGATTTTTTCCGAAATCGCCAGCGCCGACTCCTCATCGGCCACGCCCGGCAGGTAGACGATGAATTCGTCGCCGCCGAAGCGCGCCACTTCATCTTCTTTGCGCAAGGCGTTCTGCAGGCGCAGGCCGACTTCAATCAGAACCCGGTCGCCTTCATCGTGACCGTAGTGATCGTTGACCTGCTTGAACTTGTCGAGGTCGACGAACAGCACCGCAAAGCGGAACAGCTGCGGCTCGACGTCGGTGCGGCGGCGAAATTCGATTTGCGCAATCAGCGAATCGCGGTTCAGCAGGCTGGTGAGGCGGTCTGTGCGCAAGTTCCTTTCCATTTCCTGGAAGCTCTCGGCCAGCTCGCCGATCTCATCCTTGCGGTCGATATTCAGCTTGGCGAACGGCCGGCCGCTGCCTATGCTGCGCACCGCCAGCGTCAGCTTGCGGATATCGCGCAGGGCCCAGCGCAAGATCCCGTAGCCGACCAGCAAAGCCAGCAGAATCACCAGCAGGCCGAGATACAGGCTTTTGTAGACGCTGGAGTTGATCGCGCCCCAGAAATCGGAGCGCGGCAAGGCGACCACCGCGATCCATTCCAGTCCGGCGGCATCGCGGTGCAGCTGCGCGGCCACCTCGATCGGCCCGGAGGAACTGGGAAAGGCGCCGATGATCAGCTTGCCGGGCGTGGGCGGATTGATCGCCGGCGGCACCACCGGATCGGTAATAGGCGTCACCCCGGGATGTTTCTGCAGATA
>Ga0210409_10002352_pt1 | contig 22633 bp, 17 predicted proteins | sample IncBWH17MmetaG_FD_161649 | JGI IMG/M metagenome (GOLD analysis project Ga0210409, IMG submission 161649) | Forest soil microbial communities from Barre Woods Harvard Forest LTER site, Petersham, Massachusetts, United States - Inc-BW-H-17-M | ecosystem: Environmental > Terrestrial > Soil >...
TGATCCTGAACACCCACAAGCCTCCACGACATCCGCACCTCACCGGACCGGAAACGGTCAGGTGTAAAGGATGTCCTGATAACAACCTGTAAAGCATGTCATGAGACTGAACAGTCTTATCGCGACATGAGTGGGCAATCGCGCAAAGCGCGATCCGTCCTCCTCGGAATCCCCTCACAATGATTGTTTCTCCCCAGCCACACTCACCATAAACCCACCCCAATTCTGCTAGCATCAAGGTTTGGCCCCCATAATGACTAGCACCAGCACAGAAGCCCCTATCCGCGTCCGCATAGCCCCCTCACCCACCGGCGACCCCCACGTCGGCACCGCCTACATCGGCCTGCTCAACTACATCTACGCCCGCCAGCGCAACGGCAAATTTGTCCTCCGCATCGAGGACACCGACCGCACCCGCTTCGTCCCCACCTCCGAGCAGATGATCTTCGACTCCCTCCGCTGGCTCGGCCTCACCTGGGACGAAGGCCCCGACGTCGGCGGCCCCCATGGCCCCTACCGCCAGTCCGAGCGCACAGAAATCTATCGCGAGCACGCCGACATCCTCCTCGCCAACGGCACCGCCTACCGCTGCTTCTGCACCCCAGAAGAGCTCGAAGCCGTCCGCAAGCAGCAGATCGCCGCCAAGCTCCCACCACGCTACCCGGGCACCTGCCGCAATCTCTCGCAAGACCAAATCGCCGCCAACCAGGCAGCCAACAAGCCCCACACCATCCGCCTCGCCATCCCTCCGCACGGCAACGACACCACCGCCTCCACCACATTCCGCGACGAGCTCCGTGGCGAGATCACCTTCGACCACAGCAACGTCGACGACCAGGTCCTCATGAAGTCCGACGGCTTCCCCACCTATCACCTCGCCAACGTCGTCGACGACCACCTCATGCAGATCACCGACGTCATCCGCGCCGAAGAGTGGATCTCCTCGACCCCGAAACACGTCCTCCTCTACAAAGCCTTCGGCTGGCAACAGCCGCGCTTCTGGCACATGCCGCTCCTGCGCAACATCGACAAGTCAAAAATCTCCAAGCGCAAAAATCCCGTCTCCCTCATCTACTACCAGCAGGCCGGCTTCCTCCCCGAAGCCATCATCAACTTCCTCGGTCTCATGGGCGGCGGCATGCCCGCCGACATCAACAACGGCACTGAGCAATTCACGCTCTCAGAAATGGTCGAGCACTTCGTCTTCACCAACATCCGCCTCGGCGGCCCCGTCTTCGACCTCACCAAGCTCAAGTGGCTCAACGGCGAATACCTCCGCAAGCTCACCCCCGACCAGTTCTACGCCGAGCTACGCAGCACCGTTCTCTCCGACGACTACCTCCGCCACATCGCTCCACTCATCCAAACCCGCATCGAAACCCTCGGCCAATTCGGCGACCTAACCACCTTCTTCTTCCGCGACGACGTCCTCCCCACACAAGAGGTCTTCCTCCCAAAGAAGCGCACCCTCGAAGAAACGTTAGCCTTCGCCACCGATCAACTAGCCACCCTCGAAGCCACCGACTGGACCCACGAAGCACTCGAGCCCGCACTCAAAAAACTAGGCGAAGAAAAATCCTGGTCCGTCAAAGAAAACTTCATGCTCCTCCGAGCCATCATCACTGGCAGCACCATGTCCCCACCACTCCTAGAGAGCATGGTAGTCTTCGGCAAAGCCCGCAGCCTAGACCGCGTCCGCCGCTTTCTAGACGCCCAGAAGAAACAGGCCACAGCAAAGAAGTAATATCCTCGAGATGAGCAGAATAGAAAAATCGGCGACGCAATCTATCAACACCCATTTTGATCGGAAGATCTGGCATAGGTTTTATATCTTGCAAGTTCTTGTCTTCTCTGTTTTTTTACTTTTCATTCCTATCGTTGGCTTCGCGACAAAATGGCTTGGCAAAAATTCGTTCCTTCCAATCACCCTGCTCTACGGTGTAACTTATTTGGGAATCGGGTACCTATGCGGAAACTGGAAGTGTCCGAACTGCGCTAAGTCGTTTTTGAGAAACGAAAGAACGACAGTCAGCATGGCTTTTCGTTTGCATTGCGCCAACTGTGGAATCAGGCTTGGTTCCGTAAAAAGTTAACTAAACCGCTTGTGCCCCATTCATAGCGAAGCGACTGATTTATCGTTTTTCTTCCGGTGCAGCATCCACTCACACCGCAGCCGGATCACGCCCACCATCAGCGTGAAATCTATTCGCCCCACGAGCCCTGGCCTTCGCAGCCTCTTCTTCCCTATCCTTCGGCGGCGCAGTCGTCTCCAGCTAATACAAAAGCCGGGTGCCCCATTCATGGCGCAGTCTTTTCGCGACATGAGTGGGCAATCGCGCGAAGCGCGATCCGCTTTGCGTTGTGAAATCAGACTCGGGATCGCCCCGAGTTGAATCTCCTCCACCCGAAGGCCTAAAATCCAATCCACCACAACCGTGGGAGGTTCCCATGCCCCACTACGAATACCTCTGCAAAGCCTGCAACAAAACCTTCACCAAGACCCTGCACATCGTCGAGCACGACACAGAAAAGACCACTTGCCCGCACTGCGGCAGCCGCGACATAGAACAGAGCTGGTCCACCTTCTCCGCCGTCACCTCCCGGAAGAGTGCCTGAACTCAGCGGCACACGAGGCGCCATGCACTTCAGCAAATTCTCCTTCGGCACCCTCCAGATCGACGACAGCACCTACATGTACGACGTCGTAATCGACCGCGGAGAAGTCCGCAAACGAAAGAAAGCACCTTCCCAAAGATTCCGCGACGAGTTCGGACACACGCCCCTGTCCATCGAAGAAAAGATCCCCTGGAAGTGCAAGCTTCTCGTGATCGGCACAGGAGCGCACGGTCAGTTGCCCGTGATGAAGGAAGTGAAGCGCGAAGCCGAGCGCCGTCACGTCAAACTGGTCGTCGTACCGACCAGCAAAGCTCTCAGCCTCGTAGAAAAAGAGTCCAAAGCGAACGCCATTCTCCACGTCACCTGCTAGAAGATGCCGGGTGCCCCATCCCCATGGCACGGCCTCATCGCGACATGAGTGGGCAATCGTGCGAAGCGCGATCGCTTTGCTTACGTGCACGGCTTCAGCTGTGCTGCCACTGCCTCGCCACGAAGAGGTGCTTTCCGCTCTGCCGAAGGCCGGAACGAAGCCCGCAGGGCGAAGCGACTGATCTATTGTTCTTTTCCACCGAAGCACTCACACCGCAGCCGGATCACGCCCACCATCACTATGAAATCTATTCGCCCCACGAGCCTTGGCCTTCGCAGCCTCTTCTTCCCTATCCTTCGGAGGCGCAGTCGTCTCCAGCGAATACAAAAGCTTCGCCGAAACCTGAGCAACCTCATCCACCGCCGCTAGAAAAGCCTCTTCATTAGCCTTCGACGGCTTATTGAACCCGCTGATCTTCCTCACAAACTGCAGCGAAGCCCCACGAATCTCATCCTCAGAGACCGGCGGATCAAAGTTGAAAAGTGTTTTGATATTCCGACACATCTCTCACACTCCCCCTCTAAACTTTGAGTGCAATCTTAAACTCACCCCCAGCTTTACTCAAATTCGACAGCCCCATCCACAAACATTCGATATAGTTTTCATGCACATCCAACGGCAACTCTCCGAAGCAGGAGCACCATGCCAACCACGCACCTCTCCCGCCGCAATTTCCTCCGCTCAGTCGGAGCAATCGCGTGCGCTTCCCCACTCTCCCGCATCATCAACCAGGCCGACAGCCCCGCCGACTACACCCTCACCATCGCCACCACGCCCATCGAGCTCGCCCCCAACCGCATCATCTCCACCACCACCTACAACGGCCAGTTCCCCGGACCACTCCTGCGCCTCAAGCAAGGCCAACGCGTCATTGTAGATATCCATAACGCAACCGACACTCCCGAGCAGCTCCACTGGCACGGCCAATTCCTCCCCACCGACACCGACGGAGCCGCCGAAGAAGGCACACCCTTCATCCCGCCCCACGGTAGCCGCAGAATCTCCTTCATCCCCGGCCCCTCCGGCTTCCGCTTCTATCACACACACGTCCGCGCCGGAGCCGATCTCGCCGCCGGCCAATATAGCGGTCTCGTCGGCCCCGTCTACATCGAACCAACCCACAACACCGGCGACTACGACCGCGAAGTCTTCCTCACCCTCAAAGAATTCCAACCCACCCTAAGCCGCGGCGGCGACATGGCAATGGACTTTCTCTCCCCATCCCAAACAGTCCGCGCGCTCAAACAAGCCGGCGAAACCAAAATGAACGCCTCCCTAGCCAAAGGAACACCACACGGCTACGAGGTCGGCTACGACGCCTTCACCATCAACGGCCGCATGCTCGGTCACAGCGAACCCATCCGCGTCAAACAAGGCGAGCGTGTCCTCTTCCACATCCTCAACGGCAGCGCCGGAGAGATCCGCAGCCTCGCCCTTCCCGGCCACACCTTCACCATCCTCGCCATGGACGGTAACCCGCTCCCCCGCCCCGTCCACGCACCCGGCCTCTGGCTAGGCACCGCCGAGCGCATCTCCGCCATCGTCCAAATGAACCACCCCGGCGTCTGGATCATGGGCGACCTCGCCGACGACGACCGCCACCACGGCATGGGCATCGTAGTAGAGTACGCCGGCTACAAAGGCAAGCCCCAATGGCTCCCACCCCGTCCCTTCAAGTGGAACTACGCCCACTTCGGCAACCCCAGCCCTTCATCCGCACAGCCTGACGAAACCTTCGACATGCTCTTCGAAAAACAAAACGCCGCCCTCGAAGGCTTCAATCAATGGACTATCAACGGCATAGCCTATCCCACGCATCAAATGATGGCCGAACCCTCCTTCCACCTCCATCAGGGCAAGCGCTACCGCATCCGAATGCGCAATGCCACCGACGACATCCATCCCATCCACCTCCACCGCCACAGCTTCGAACTCACACGAATCGCCGGCCTGCCCACCTCCGGCGTCATCAAAGACGTCGTCATGGTCGGCGGCTATCAAGAGGCCGAGATCGATTTCACCGCCGACAACCCCGGCCTAACCCTCTTCCACTGCCACCAGCAACTCCACATGGACTTCGGTTTCATGACCCTGTTCGACTACATCTAATAGCTTGACGCGACACAACGAGCAATCCATCATCAGGCAATGAAACTCATCTTCATCTTCGGCCTGCCCGCCACCGGCAAGCTGACCGTTGCAAAACAGTTGGAGGCCATCACCGGCTACAAACTCTTCCACAACCACCTCGTCGTCGACCTGCTTCTCCCGGTCTTCGATTTCGGCACTCCACCCTTCGTCCAACTGCGCGAACAGATCTGGCTCTCCGTCTTCGACCAAGCCTGCCAGGCGCACCTTCCGGGCCTGATCTTCACCTTCGCCCCCGAAAAGACCGTATGCCCTACCTTCATCGAGCGGACCGTGACCACAGTGACAATGCGAGGCGGCCAAGTGCACTTCGTCGAGTTGGTATGCCCCCTCTCAGAGCTAACAAACCGCATGGAGAATTCCTTCCGACGCGAATACCAGAAACTAGCCTCGGTCGAACTCTTCCATCAACTGAACGCCGTCGGAACCTTCAATACACCCACAATGCCTCAACCCGCGCTATCCATCGATACCAGCCGCTACACCCCCTCCGAGGCAGCAAACCAAATCGCCCGCACCCTATAAACCCGCTGACACACCGACTGATCCATTGTTTTTTTGCTCCAGTCACACGACTCTTCTCTGGAACAATGACCTCACATGCAAATCGCCGACCACCTCAAAGCCCTCGAAGAATCCCTCCTCGACCCCGCCAACCGCCGCAACCCCGCATTCGTCTCCACCCTCCTCACCGACGACTTCCTCGAATTTGGCAGCTCCGGCCGCACCTTCGACAAAGCCGCCATCCTAGAAGACCTCCGCAACGAGCCACCGCACCCCGCAGCGCGTCTCAGCGACTTCGCCATCCGCCCCCTCACCCCCGAAGTCATGCTCGTAACCTACCGCACCACACGCCACGACTCATCCGGCCACATCATCCATCAAGCCCAACGAAGCTCCATCTGGACCAACCGCGACAACCGCTGGCAAATCACCTTCCACCAGGGCACCCCAATCCCCTTGAAATAAATTTCTCCAAGCCGTCACGTCGCCGTCACCCTCCCGTCACCTCCCCGCAACAAACACGGCCTACATTCTCGCTGAGCACCATACATCACTCAGCGAGGTTTCTCCCCTTGTCCACAGACCGTCGCACCTTCCTGCAACTTCTCTCCGCATCCGCCCTCACCGCAACTTTCCCCGCCAGCATCGCCCGCGCATTAGAAATCCCAGCCAACAACCGCACCGGCTCCATCAACGACGTCGAGCACATCGTCGTCATGATGCAGGAGAACCGCTCCTTCGATCACTACTTCGGCACCCTTCGCGGCGTCCGCGGCTTCGGCGACCCCCGCGCCGTCACCCTCCCCTCCGGCAATCCCGTCTGGTATCAGCCCAACGGCGGCAACAGCTACGTTCTCCCCTTCCACCCCGGCGCGCCCAACCTCGGCCTCCAATTCCTGCAAGACCTCGCGCACGATTGGACCACCACCCACGCCGCATGGAACGAGGGCAACAACGACCAGTGGGTCCCTCAAAAAGGCACCACCACCATGGCCCACCTCACCCGCAGCGACATCCCTTTCCACTATGCCCTCGCCGACGCCTTCACCGTCTGCGACGCCTATCACTGCTCCCTCCTCGGCCCCACCGACCCCAACCGCTACCACATGTGGACTGGCTGGGTTGGCAACGACGGCAAAAACGGCGGCCCTGTCATCGATAACGCCGAAGCCGGCTACGACTGGTGCACCTACCCCGAACTTCTCCAAAAAGCAGGCGTCTCCTGGAAGATATTTCAGGACATCGGCGAAGGCCTCGACGCCAGCGGCTTCTGGGGATGGACCGGCGACAACCCCTACATCGGCAACTACGGCGACAACTCGCTCCTCTACTTCCACCAGTACCAGAACGCACCGCAAAGCTCTCCGCTCGCCGAAAAGGCCCGCACCGGCACAAACATCCTAAAATCAGGCACTCTCTTCGATATCTTCAAGCAGGACGTAAGCAGCGGCAAACTCCCGCAGGTCTCCTGGCTAGTCGCCCCCGAATCCTACACCGAGCACCCCAACTGGCCCGCAAACTACGGCGCATGGTACGTCTCGCAGGTCCTCGACATCCTCACCGCGAACCCCGAAGTCTGGAGCAAGACCGCCTTCTTCCTCATGTACGACGAGAACGACGGCTTCTTCGACCACATGCCTCCGCCCGTCCCACCGCAGTCACGCGCCCAAGGCAAATCCACCATCCCCACCACCAACGAAATCTTCGAGGGCAACTCCGAGTACCCCGCCGGTCCCTACGGCCTCGGCCTCCGCGTCCCCATGGTCGTCATCTCCCCCTGGAGCAAGGGCGGCTGGGTCAACTCCGAGGTCTTCGACCACACCTCACTCATCCAGTTCATCGAAAAACGCTTCGGCATCAAGGAGCCCAACATCACCAAGTGGCGTCGCGCCGTCACCGGAGACCTCACCTCCGCCTTCAACTTCAAATCGCCCAATGACGCGTCCGTCCCACTTCCCAGCACCGTAGCCTACATCCCACCCGACAACGCACGTCACCCCGACTACGTTCCCACCCCACCCACCGAGCAAGCCGTCCCCGCTCAAGAACTAGGCATCCGCCCCGCCCGCGCCGTCCCCTACGTCCTCAACGTACAAGCCCGGCCCGATTTCCTGGACCACTCCATCCGCATCGACTTCGGCAACACCGGCAAATCCACCGCGGTCTATCACGTCCGTTCCGGCAACACGGAAACTGGCCCATGGACCTACACCGTTGAGCCCGGAGCCGAACTCTCCGATCTCTGGAAGCTCGCCGCGAGCCAGAATGCCTACGACCTCTCCGTCTACGGCCCCAACGGCTTCTTCCGCTCCTTCCTCGGCAGCACCGCAAGCAGCGAAAAAGCCAACCTCGACATCACCACCCTCTACGACGCCGTCCGCTCCGGCATCACCCTCGAGATCGTCAACCGGGGCGAAGCCTGCGACCTCACCATCTTTGACGCCTATACCACCGACACCACCACCCACCATCTGAGACAGGGCGAGGATCTTTCAAAGCACTGGCATCTCAGACACTCCCACGGCTGGTACGACTTCATCATCAAGGTCAGCTCCGATACCAGCTTCCAACGCCGCATCGCAGGACACGTAGAAACCGGAGAAGACAGCATGACCGACCCAGCCATCGGCGCGCCCGTAGAACAATCCCAAAAACAATCCACAAGTTTTCCACAGGAAACCTTGTCAAGCCCCGTCCTGGCCTAAACCATTGCAACCAAAAGCGATATCAATTGCAAAAGAGTTTTACTCCACTAGCTATAATTGAAATAGATGGAAAGAAAAGGCCTCGGTCACCAGACCGAGGCCCTTCTATTTTCCATAAACCCTTTAGAAAGACGATTTTACCCGCAACCCATTTATTATGACTATTTTACGCGAACAAAACGGGTCAAGTTATTGATTGCATTGGTTTTACCCAAGACACCCCCCGGGGGGGGTTTACCCGACCTCCCTCTCCCGTCGTCTTCCCGAGCGCAGTGGAGGACCCTGGGATTTCGCCGTGTTGAGGCATCAGGTTATGGGTCGCGGTACTCGCGGCGCTTGAGTTCGCAGAGCGCCTGTTCGTGCCCTTGAATGGCAGCCTGACGAGTCCAGTGGCGAGACTGGGTATAGTTGTGCTCGACACCCTGGCCGATGGCGTAAAGGTGGCCGAGTTGGAACTGGGCTTCGGCGTTGCCCTGCTCAGCGGCCTTGCGATACCACGTGGCGGCTTGCGTATAGCTGAGCGGAACACCCTGGCCAATGTAATAGAGGTCAGCCAGCTTCTGCTGGGCTTCGGGAAAGTTCTGCGTGGCGGCCAGGCGATACCAGTAGGCAGCTTCGGTGTCGCTTTGCGGGACGCCTTCGCCTTTGCGATACATGAGGCCAAGATTGAATTGCGCCCAGGCAAGGTTACTGTGGGCAGCGCGCTGGCACCATGCGAAAGCCTCAGGGAAGTTATTGGCTGTGTAGTAGCGGAAGCTTAGGTTGGCCTGCGCGTAGGCGTGGCCCTGCTCGGCGGCCTTGCGCTCCCAGTAGGCAGCTTGGGTATCGTCTTGAGGCACACCCTGCCCCGCGTCGTACATCGTGCTGAGCAGGTACTGCGATTCAGCGTGGCCTTGCTCGGCGGCGAGTCGAAAGCTGGCTGCGGCTTCAGTGAAGTTGCGGGCGTTGTAGTCAGTGACAGCCTGCCGGTAATGCGGGTTGGAGGCTGCGTTAGCAGCGTCGCGGCGGCCGCGGGCGATGATGCTGGAGCGCGTGGAATGCAGCGACAGCGAGGCGCCAGTCGGAATGTGTTGCAAGCCGCCTTTGGCTTTATCTTCCATGTGCGCTGATCTGGCGGTCTACGAGCTCGAAGCGGCGCCGGGCATCGGCAATCTGCTCGCGGAGGTTCGTGGCGAGCTCGGTAAGAAGGTCGCGGTGTTCGCGAGCGGCAGCTTCGGCGTCGCGATGCAGTTGGCCAATCTCGCCGCTGAGCAGCGTGTGCCGCTCCGCATCGAGGGTGGCGATGTCGCGCTCGGCGTGCTGGATCTGGCGCGTGATGCGAAGAAGCTCAGCGACAGCGCCTTCGCCGGCAATAGAGGCGTTGATCTCGCGATGATCGTCAAGGAGACGCTGCAGCGTTTCGGTGTCACCACGGCTGTAGGCCTCGTTGGCGCGGGCCATCAGCAGGGTGAAGTGCTTCTGCTCGGCGTCGTCGCGCGCGAAGTCGGGGTGGATGCGCTTGGCGACGTCTCGGAAGAGAGTCTTAAGGCTGGGCGGTGGATCGAACTCTTCGGCTTCGTGCGCATCCCCATATGCGGCATCATGGGTCTCCTGCGCACGCTGGCGAGTCTCCTCGGCTCGTCGGCGGGCGGAGTCGGAATCGTAGAGGTCGACTTCGCGTTCGGCGATCCGCGCTTCGAGATCGTCGAGTTCTGCGTAGAGGACGCCGACCTGACGAAGGTATCGGCCTTCGAAGGTCTTGAGCTGGGCACGGATTTGGGCAAGCTCAGATTCACGCTCGGCGAGCGTGGTCCGAACAGTAGCAAGTTGCTCGCGTTTGTCGAGGAGGGCGGCGTCGTTCGCGGTTTGCTGGAGGATGATTTCGGCAGGCATGCGGCTTCCCGGGAAGGGAAGTTCTAGTTTAGCGGAGCGGAGTTCTGCTCTCCGCAGATGAGTGCGCCTTTGCTATGGTGATTTTGCAAAAGGGGATACTACCCATTCCGGAACATCTGCTTAATCCCCCGCAAAGCCTGTCGTGTCCGCTCCTCGTTCTCGATCAACGAAAACCGAACATGCCCATCACCATGTTCCCCAAACCCAACACCGGGACTCACAGCAACCTTGGCCTCAGCCAGCAGCTTCTTTGAAAACTCAACCGACCCCAGCGCCCTGTACTGCTCCGGAATCTTGGCCCACGCAAACATCGTGGCCTTCGGCAGTTCCACCGGCCAACCCAGCTTATTCAACCCCGGCACCAGCACATCACGCCGAGCCTTATAGTTGTCGCGAATCTCAGCAACGCAATCCTGTGGTCCTTCCAGCGCAGCAATCGAGGCCACCTGGATCGGCGTAAACGTCCCATAGTCGAAGTAGCTCTTGATCCGTCCCAGTGCCGCAACCAGCTTCTTGTTCCCTACCATGAAGCCCACGCGCCAGCCCGGCATGTTGTAGCTCTTCGAAAGAGTAAAGAACTCAACCGCAATATCCTTCGCACCCGGAACCTCAAGAATGCTAGGAGCACGATAGCCATCGAACACGATATCGGCATAAGCCAGATCGTGCACGATATAAATCCCCAGCTCCTTGCAAAGAGCCACAATCCGTTCAAAGAAAGCGAGGTCCACACACTGCGTCGTAGGATTCGCCGGAAAGTTCAAAATCAGCAGCTTCGGCCGAGGCTCCATCCTCGGCAGCTCATACTCCAGCGCAGCCAGCACCTGGTCCGCGCAAGCATCCGGAACCGGAATGCTCTGCACCTTCGAGCCCGCAATCACCGGCCCGAAGATATGAATCGGATAGCTAGGATTTGGCACCGCCACAGTATCCGCATCGTCGAGCACAGCAAGGCAAAGATGCGCGATCCCTTCTTTCGAACCGATCGTCACAATCGCCTCGGTCTCCTGATCGAGATCAACGTTGTACCGAGTCTTGTACCAATTGCAGATCGCCCTGCGCAGCCGCGGAATCCCACGCGAAAGCGAGTAGCGATGCGTCACCGTCTTCTGTGCCGCCTCAATCAGCTTGTCGACGATTGCCTTCGGAGTCGCTCCATCGGGATTGCCCATCCCGAAGTCGATAATGTCTTCACCGCGCTTGCGGGCCGCAGCCTTCAGCTCGCTTGTAATGTTGAACACATACGCCGGCAGTCGTGTCAGCCTTCTAAACTCGTCCATCGCGTCCTGCTTTGCCCCCAAAAACAATCGTCTCAATCCATAATGCCATCACGGAAATCGCCAAAAAGAAATCAACAACATGAAAGTCCGCGCTGTTCCTTAATCGGCATCACCCAAACGGATCACTTCGCCGTAACCATCACCTGAACCGGCAAGCTCTTCGGCGGATAACATGCCGCATTGTCGCAAGCCTGATATCGCAGCGATCCATCGATCGTATGCATTCCCGCCGAAGCCACCACAGGCAGCTTCACCACGAACTCGCCCGTATAAACATCCAGCTTCTCCGTAGGATCGAAGCTGAAGCTATAACTCGTTCCCGCCGGATACACCGCCGCTCCGGCCTTCACCCCATCCGCAGCCTTCACAGTAATCGCCGTAGGAATCAGCAGCTCAGACTTCGGCGTATGCGAGTTCACATGGAACCCTTCATCCACCTTGAACCGCAGCTCCACAACGCTCGACTTGCCTGCAGCCACATTCTGCGGCTCAGCCACATAGCTCACATGTCCCTTAGGCTTCGCAGGAGCATCGAAGCTCCCAACTTGCATCCCCAAAGCTCCAGCCATCAATCCCGCAAGCATCCACCCAGAGCGCATCACCGCCCTCCAGTCGAAGCAACAGCAGTCTTCTCGGCAGGAGCAGGCGCTCCCGAAGCAATCGTCTTCTTGATGTGCGCCTCAATCTCATCCTTCGATCCCAAGCCCGCAGTCTCCTCGACAACAACGCCATTCCGGTCCACATAGAACGACATCGGCAGAACATCAAGCCCACCGTAAGCAGTCTGAACCTTCCCATCCGTCAGCAGGATCGGATAACTCACGCCAGCCTTCTTCGCCACCTTGCCAATAGCTTCCTTGCCAGCATCCACATCATCGGCCAACCCAAGGATCTCAAACCCCTGCGAAGCATACTGCTTCCTGAACTCCTCAAACCAGGGCATCTCTACCTTGCAAGGACCGCACCATGTAGCCCAGAAGTTCACCAGCACAGGCCTTCCTTTATAGTCAGCCAGCGAAACCTTCTTCCCATCCAGATTGGTCAGCACAAACCCCGGCGCAGCCTTCCCGCGCAGATGATAGCCCTCAACCGGAGACGCATCCCCGCCAGCCGTAGCCGTTCCAGCATCTGTCCCAGCAGACTTCTCCGGAACCAGCACAATGCGGCTCTCCTGAGCCCGCTGCATCGCCAGCCGCCGCTCCCGCAGGTTATGCCAACCTGCCCACAGCAGCAGCGAGATCCCAACCACCATCACACCAAGAACCAACACACTTCGCTTCACGGCAAACATCCTTCCGCGCAAACGCACGCATCTCCAGTTTAGCCGTAAACCCACCCTAAACGCTCCGAAACGCCAAACCTCTCTGCTAGCATCGACATGGCCGAGCACTCATGTCCGACAACACCTCCATTCCGGCAGATCCTCTCCTCCCCTCCGACTTCATACGCATTGAAGCCGCCGCCCTCAACGACCTCGCTCAACGTCTCGACGGCCCCATGCTCGCCTCCTTCACTCACGCCGTCAATCTCGTCCTCCGATCTGCCATCACCCAGAACCGCGTCATCGTCACCGGCATCGGAAAAAGCGGCATCATCGCCCGCAAGATCGCCGCCACCCTCCGCTCCACCGGAACACCCGCTCACTACCTCCACCCCGCCGACGCCATCCACGGCGACCTCGGCATGCTCTCCCGCGGCGACACTGTTCTCGCCCTCTCCTCCAGCGGCGAAACCGAAGAGCTACTCTATCTCCTTCCCGTCCTCAAACGCCTGGCCGATAAGCTCATCGCCTTCTGCGGCTGCGCCACCTCCACTCTCGCGCAAGCAAGCGACATCGTCCTCGACACCAGCGTCGACACCGAAGCCTGCCCCCTCAACCTCGCCCCCACCGCCTCCACGACGGTCATGCTCGCCCTCGGCGACGCCCTCGCCCTCGAGGTAAGCCGACGTCGCGGCTGGAAAGCCGAAGACTTCGCCGAACTCCACCCCGGAGGCCGCCTCGGCAAGCGCCTCGCCCGCGTCCACGACCTCATGCACTCTGGCGAAGCACTCCCCCAGGTCTCCCCCACCACCCCAATGCCGCAGGTCATCTACGAGATGTCCCGCAAGAAGCTGGGCATGACCACCGTCCTCTCCACCGGCACAGACGCCGGCCAACTCCTCGGCATGATCTCCGACGGCGACCTCCGCCGCCTCCTCGAACGCGACGGCCCTCACGCCCTCGAGCGCACCGCCAGCGAAATCATGAACCCACACCCCCTCACCATCGACGGCAGAGCCTTCGCCTCCGCCGCTCTCGCCCTCATGGAAGAGAGAAAAATCACCTCGCTGATCGTCACAACCCCCAACGGCCACGCCGAAGGCGTCCTCCACCTGCACGATCTCTGGACCCTCGAACTCATCTGAAAGTACATCCTGTCAACGCCGACTGTTCCGTAGCAGGCAACGTAACGGATTAGCTTCCGACAAGTAACCGGAGTGCCTGTTTCTTTTGGCAGGGGCAACGGACGGCGCAGAGAGGTAACCTCGGTGTCATCCGCGTGGTTTACGATGTTCGCGACTACCCGCACCTGCGCGTATCATGGCCGCACGAGAGCCTTGGAGGTATCCATGGCACAAGCAAACGAACAACGTAGACTTAAAGAAGCCAGCGAAAACCTCGTCCCGTGGAAGAAGTGGGGACCCTACCTGAGTGAACGGCAGTGGGGGACGGTGCGAGAGGATTACAGCGCGAACGGAGACGCCTGGGACTATTTCACGCACGATCAGGCACGGTCGAGAGCGTATCGCTGGGGTGAAGACGGTCTGGCGGGAATCTGCGATGACCATCAGGTGTTGTGCTTCGCGATTGCCATGTGGAATGGCAAGGACCCCATTCTGAAAGAACGGCTGTTTGGGTTGACGAACAGCGAGGGCAACCACGGCGAGGATGTGAAGGAATACTACTTCTACCTCGACAGTACGCCGACTCACTCCTACATGAAGTATTTGTACAAGTATCCGCAGGCGGCTTACCCCTATAACGATCTAGTGAAGACGAACCGGGAGCGTGGGCGCGGTAACCCCGAGTACGAGCTATTGGATACGGGTGTGTTTAACGAAGACCGCTACTTCGACGTGTTTGTCGAATACGCAAAGGCAGGTGCGGAGAACCTGGAGATTAAGGTCAGCGTAGCCAACCGCGGGCCGGAGACGGCGACGCTGCATCTATTGCCGACGCTGTGGTTTCGAAATACGTGGATGTGGTCGGATGCAGGCAGTAAGCCGGTACTGAAGGGACGGAAGAAGGATGGGTTCAGCGTGATCTCGGCCCACCATACTGACCCGATCTTTCAGGAGTCGCTGGCTGACTACGCCTTGTACTGCGAGGGGAATGCGCCGCTGCTGTTTACCGAGAACGAGAGTAACAATGAGAAATTGTTTGGGACGGCGAACGCTTCGCCTTATGTGAAGGATGCGTTCCATACTCTTCTGGTCGATGGCAAGAAAGAGGCGGTCAATCCCGCAATGCAGGGTACGAAGGCGGCTCCTCACTACACGCTGAATGTTGGGGCGGGAAAGACGGAGATTGTGCGACTGCATCTGGGACTGGCCGCGACAGAACTGGAGGCGAGGCCGTTTAAACACTTCGACGACGTGTTTGCCGAGCGGCTCAAGGAGGCAAATGAGTTCTACGACGGGATCACGCCGGCAAAGGTGAAGGCGGATCCGGATCGCGCGATGGTGCTGCGCCAGGCAATGGCCGGAATGCTGTGGAGCAAACAGTATTTCTACTACGACCTGAATGTCTGGCTGAGAGAGCATAATGTGGGGCCGACAAGTTCGCCCGAGCTCAGACAGAAGGTACGGAACGGTGAGTGGTTCCACATGTACAACAACGACATTATTTCGATGCCGGATAAGTGGGAGTATCCGTGGTATGCGGCGTGGGATCTGGCCTTCCACATGCTCGCATTCCAGGTGGTGGATTCGGATTTTGCGAAGGAACAGCTGATGCTCATCCTGCGAAACGATTATCAACATCCGAATGGTCAGATGCCGGCGTATGAATGGAACTTCGGCGATACGAATCCGCCAGTGCATGCATATGCCACGATGCAGATTTACATGAGCGACAAGGAACGGAACGGTGGCAAGGGAGACCTGGAATTTTTAACCTATGCGTTTTCCAAACTGCTGGTGAACTTTACATGGTGGCTGAATAGAAAGGACCGCGCAGGGAACAATCTGTTTGAGGGCGGCTTTCTGGGCCTGGACAATATTGGAGTGTTCGACCGGAGCGCGCCCCTGCCGGGCGGTGGGCACCTGGAGCAGGCAGACGGAACGGCATGGATGGTGTTCTTCAGCCAGCAAATGCTGCGAATTGCAGTGGAACTGGCACTGAACTATCCGGTCTTCGAGGAGTTCGTTATCAAGTTCTTTGAGCACACGATGTGGATCGCCGGGGCGATGGACCAGATGGGGAAGGCGCAGGAAACCATGTGGGACGAAGAGGATGGCTTCTTCTACGATGTCCTGCGAATGCCGAATGGCGAGGCGTTTCGAATGAAGGTTCGATCGATGGTGGGACTACTTCCATTGACGGCAGTGGCGATCTTTGAGGAAGATCTGCGGGAGAAGCTACCGACGTTCAGCAAGCATGCAAGGGACTTTCTGATGAGGCATCCGGAGCTGGCGGCGAACCTGCACATGCCTACAACTCCGGGATTGGCGGGGAGACGGTTACTGTCGACAGTGAACGAAGACAAGCTGAGGAGAATTCTGACAAAGATGCTGGACGAGAAAGAATTCTTTGGCCCGCATGGAATTCGTGCCCTGTCACTCTACCATCGGGAGCATCCGTTCGAGTTCGACATGAACGGCCAGAAGTATTCGGTTGGATATCTTCCGGGAGATTCAGACAGTGGGATGTTCGGAGGTAATTCGAACTGGAGGGGCCCGGTGTGGATGCCGGTGAACCTCCTGCTATATGTATCGCTGATGCGGCTCGGAGCGTACTACGGCGACACGTTCAAGATCGAGTGCCCGACGGGCTCCGGGAATCTGATGACTCTGTTCAACGTAGCCAAGGAGCTGGGAGAGCGGCTAATCGGAACCTTCGTCAAAGATAGCTCCGGCAGGCGGCCTGTGTTTGGAGACGCGGAGAAGTTTCAAACGGACCCGTATTGGCGCGACAATGTGCTCTTCTTCGAGTACTTCCACGGCGATACGGGGGCTGGCGTGGGTGCCAGCCATCAGACCGGATGGACGGGATGCATAGCCCGGATTATTCAGGGGAACGGAGCTTTCGATGAGAAGGATATTCTGGAGCGTGATGTCGAACGACGCGGGATCAGGCTTGGGCAAGGCCAGAGCGCTGAGGAGATTAGCAGTACGGTGATCGCGAAATAGAGAGAGGAGTTACATCCCGGCAATCGGGAAGATAACTCATTCCACGGGCGGCGGCAATAACTTGACTTAACCACCCGCAGAACAGCCCCATCTCTTCGAATGAGTTCCTTGGTCTACTGCTCTTGAGCTACTACAAGTACAAACCTATAACCCTTGCTTTGAATACTTTAGAACCTAAGGTACGGGGGAGGGGGTACCTACTCATCTACCGACTTCCCATGCACAGACTCATCCGGAAGTTAGAATAACTAGATAACCAAAAAGCCCTCGCTCGAAGAGCCGGAAGGTCCTACAAACTCAATGCATCGCTGGTCGCAACTCTTTATCCCCACCCTTCGTGAAGCCCCCGCAGACGCCGAAGTCGCCAGCCACAAGCTCCTCCTCCGAGCCGGTTACATCCGCCAGCTCGGCGCCGGCATCTACAGTTATCTCCCCCTCGGCAATCGCTCCATCAACAAGATCATCGCCATCGTCCGCGAAGAGATGGACAAGATCGGCCAGGAGTTTCTCCTCCCCGCTCTCAACCCGCGCGAGATATGGGAAGAGTCCGGCCGCTGGTCCGTCATGGGCGACAACATGTTCCGCCTCAAGGACCGCAAGGGCGCCGAACTCTGCCTCGCCATGACTCACGAAGAGATCATGACCTCCATCGCGCGCAACGAGCTCCGCAGCTACAAGCAGCTGCCCCAGATCTGGTACCAGATCCAGACCAAGTTCCGTGACGAGCCCCGTCCCAAGTCCGGCCTCCTCCGCGTCCGTCAGTTCATCATGAAGGACGCCTATTCCTTCGACATCGACGAAGCCGGTCTCGACGCCAGCTACGCAAAGCATCACGACGCCTACGTCCGCATCTTCAACCGCTGCGGCCTTGAGTTCGTCGCCGTCGAAGCCGACTCCGGAGCCATGGGCGGATCAGGCTCTCAGGAGTTCATGGTCTACACCGAGGCCGGCGAAGACCTCATCGCCAGCAGCGCCTCCGGCTACGCCGCCAACATCGAGAAGGCCACCAGCCGCCTCGCTCCCGTCGAAGACCTCGCCCCCACAGGCGACGGCAATCCCGAACTCGTCCACACGCCAGGCCAGCGCACCATAGAAGAGGTCGGTGTCTTCCTCAACACGCAACCCCACCACCAGATCAAGACCATGGCCTACATGGCGGACCTCCCCGAAGCCGACCACGCCAAGCTGGGCAAATCCCGCGCCGTCGTTGTCTTCCTGCGTGGCGACCACTCCCTCAACGAGGCCAAGCTCCTCCTCATCGCCGGCGGAGAACTCCGCCCGATGACGCCCGAAGAACTCCAGGCCACCTTCAATGCTCCCGCAGGCTACCTCGGCCCCATCGGCATCGAAGCCGCCCCGCACCCAAAGAAGCCCGGCCCCCTCGTCATCCTCGACAAAGCCCTCGAAGGCCGCACCAACCTCATCGCCGGCGCCAACAAAGAGGAGTACCACCTGCGCAACGTCACACCAACCCGCGACTTCAAGCCCACGCTGATCGCCGACGTCCGCAACATCCTCGAAGGCGAAGGCTGCCCTATCGACGGCAGCCCTCTGCGCCTCGGCAAAGCCGTCGAGATCGGCCACATCTTCAAGCTCGGCTACAAATACTCCAAATCCATGGGCGCCTCCGTCCTCAACCGCGACGGCAAGGAAGTCACGCCCATCATGGGCAGCTACGGCATCGGCATCGAGCGCATCCTAACCGCCGCCATCGAATCCTCCGCCGCAGCCAACGACGGCTCCGCCTACGCCCTCTACCCATCCATCGCCCCCTTCCAGGTCGTCGTCACCATCACCAACATAGGCGATGCCACCCTCCTCGCCGCCGGTGAAAAGGTAGCCGCCGACTTGACCGCCGCTGGTCTCGACGTCCTCCTCGACGAGCGCGACGAGCGCGCAGGCGTCAAGTTCAAGGACGCCGACCTCACCGGCATCCCCTATAGAATCAATATAGGACGCGGAGTAGCTGAAGGTAAGGTTGAACTTGTCGACCGCCTGCAAAAAATCAACCAGGACGTCGCTATAAATCAGATAGCATCCACCGTAGCCGATCAGATAACATCCGCGGTGCAAACTCAGCTCCCCACAGCTGCCATCTAACCGTCAAAACGAAAGAGTCCTTTTTGCCAGTCAAGCTCAAATACGGCAGCACCCGCGGCACAGCAAAATCACATGACCTCCGCAACCGTCTCCTTCGCGGAGCCCTCATTGTGTGTCTCGCGGGAGTCCTCATCTTTGCTGCCGTCTTTGGCTACTTTTACTACCACTACCAGCGGGTCGTAGACGACCGCCTCGCCGCCGGTCCCATCTTCGCCAGCGTCTCGCAGATCTACGCCGCCCCACGCGAAGTCCGCCCGGGCCAGAAACTCTCCGCCGCCACCATCGCCGCCGACCTTCGTCAGGCCGGGTACAACGGCAACCCCGAACTCGGCACCTTCCAGCTCAACGGCAACAACGTCTTCATCAAGCCCGGCGCTCAGAGCTTCCACACCACAGACGGCGCCACCATCTCCACCGAGGACGGAGTCGTCAAAAGCATCACTGCGGAAAACGGCGCAGCCCTCAGCGCCTACGAGCTCGAGCCCCAGCTCATCACCGCGCTCTCCGAAGACAAGAACCGCACCAAGCGCCGCCTCGTCTCTTTCGACGAAATCCCCCCGCACCTCGTCAAGGCTGTCCTCGCCATCGAGGACCGTGACTTCTTCAACCACGGCGGCATCAACTATCTCCGCACCGCCAAGTGCGCCGTTATGGACGTCGTCTCCCGGCATATGTCTTGCGGAGGATCCACGCTCACCCAGCAACTGGCCCGCGGCTTCTTTCTCAGTCCGGAAAAGCGCGTCACCCGCAAGCTCCGCGAGATCATCATCAGCTTCCAGCTCGAAGCCCGCTTCAACAAGAAGCAGATCTTCGAGATGTACGCTAACCAGATCAACCTCGGCCAGCGCGGCAGCTTCGCCATCAACGGCTTCGGCGAAGCCTCCCAGACCTACTTCGGCAAAGATCTCCGCCAGCTCAATCTTGCCGAGTCCGCGCTTCTTGCGGGCATGATCCAGCGCCCCAACTACTTCTCTCCCTATAAGCACCCCGAGCGCGCGATGGAGCGCCGCAACCTCGTCCTCGACTCCATGGTCGAAACCGGTGCCATCACCCACGCCGAAGCCAGCCGCGCCAAGGCTGAGCCCCTTCGCCTCGCTCCCCCCAACGTCGACGCCAGCGAAGCCCCCTACTTCGTCGATCTCGTCCACGATCAGCTCGTCCAGCGCATCGGCGATCAGGGCCTCGCCCACCAAAGCCTTCGCATCTACACCTCGCTCGACCCCGAACTCCAGCGCGCCGCCTCCGAGGCCGTCGAGATCGGCATGAAAAACGTCGACGAGATGATCCGCAAGCTGCACGGCAAGAACACCGCCGCCCCTATCAACTACCCACAAGTCTCCCTCGTCGCCCTTAATCCTCACACCGGCCAGGTCCTTGCTCTCGTCGGAGGCCGCAACTACGGCGTCTCCCAGCTTAACCACGCAGTCGCCGAGCGGCCCACAGGCTCCATCTTCAAGCCCTTCGTCTATGCCGCCGCCTACAACACCTCGCTCAATGGCACCGACCTCGACGGCAACGGTGTCTTCACCGCCCTCACACCCCTGAACGACGACCCCACCACATTCACCTTCGACAACGGCCGCCAGACGTACAGCCCTGGCAACTTCGAAAAGGGTGAGTATCCCGGCATGGTCACCGCAGTCCAGGCCATCGCACACTCGCTCAACATCGCGACCATCAACCTGGCCCAGATGGTCGGCTTTGAGAACGTAGCCGCCCTCGCCCGTAGTGCCGGCATCACCAACGCCCGCGCCACGCCATCCGTCGCCATCGGCACCTACAACGCCACGCCCATCGACATGGCCGGTGCCTACACTGTCTTCGCCAACGGCGGTGTTCACCTCAAGCCTTGGATGCTCGCCAGCGTCCGCAACGCCAATGGTGACATCGTCGCCGACTACGCCCCCGAAGCCAAGCAGGTACTCGACCCACGCGTCGCCTCCCTCACCCAGTCCCTGATGGAAAACGTCATGACCTTCGGCACCGGCGCCGCCGCTCGACGGCACGGCTTCACCGCACCTGCCGCCGGCAAGACAGGAACCTCCCACGACGTCTGGTTCGCCGGCTACTCCTCGAATCTCCTGTGCGTGGTATGGGTAGGAAACGACGATTACACAGATATCTCGCGTGGGCTAACACGCCAACTCCAGGGAGCCGACGCCGCCGCACCCATCTGGGCCGAGTTCATGAATCGCGCCATCAAGCTCCCCCAGTACTCCGACGTCAAATCCTTCTCCGCGCCCGAAGGCGTCACCACCGCCCGCATCGACAAGACCACGAACCTCCTCGCCGACTCCACCTGCCCCAGCAACGCTTTCTACGCAGCCTTCCTCGACGGCACCGCTCCCGTCAACACCTGCAGCCAGATGTCGGAAAGCCCCCAAAACTTCATCCAGAAGCTATTCGGCATAGGTGGTCACTCCACTCCCGAACCCGGCATCCCGGCAGCAACACCACCCACAACGACTCCCAACACTCCACCCGACGGAGCCGCTGCCGAGCCAGCACAACCCACCCAACCCAAGAAGAAAAACTTCTTCCAAAAAATCTTCGGCGGCGGCAACGACAAAAACAAACAACAGACACAGCCAACACAACCGCCGCCACAGTAATAGCCGCACCAACTCACACAAAGCCCGCAAAAGAATTGCCATCCTTCGCGCTCAGCGAAAGACCTGTATCAGTCTTGGCTTTTCCCCTCCACCCCAGCCAAAACAGCACGGGTGCCCCATTCATGGCGCAGTCTCATCGCGACATGAGTGGGAATCTAACCTCTCCCCCGCTAGCTTTGCCGTTGCCGTTGCTTTTGCTGTTGCATTGGCTTTTGCTGTTGAGTTGTTTTTGCCGTTGCAGTAGCTTTTGTTCTTGCTTTTGTCTTTGCTCGTCATTCTGAGCGAAGCGAAGAACCCCTGTATTTGTTTTTACCGTTGCTGTTGTTCTTGTTCTTGCAGTTGTCGTTCTTGTTGTCATCCCGCAGGGATCTGCTTTTCGCTCATTCTCCGCCGGCCCCGATACGGCCCCGAAGGCCCGCCCAATGCAGGATTGTCTCGATGGGTGAATCTACATCTCCGGCTGACACCCTGGACACCAATACGTAGACCGAGCCTGCACCCCCTGCTTCCGCATCATCACCACCGCCCCACACCGCCGACACTCCCGTCCCTGCCGTCGATACACCCAAAGCCTCTCTTCCTTATTCATCGCGCGAGTCGTCCTGCGATTTCCCGCATACGTCACAATCTCCTCACCCTTTCCATCGACCACATTGGCCTTCATGTACCGATGCGCAAAATCCACCATCCTCTCCATCTCCTGCTCCGTAATCGTCCGCATCGCACGAAACGGGTTCACTCCCGCAGCAAACGCCACCTCGCTCTTATAAACATTTCCCAGTCCAGCCATCACCCGTTGATTCAGCAACACCACCCCAATCTCCGCATCAGGATTCTCCCGCCCATAATCCGCCAGCCGAGCCACACCACCCTCAACCGTAAACTCATCCGACAAAATATCCGGCCCAAGTTTAGGCACCTGCGAACTCCGCTCTAACGACCGAGCAGTATGAAACTCCGCAATCGGCACATTGAACGCCACCGCCTCCCATCCCACATCGATCGGGTACCCAACCCTTCTCAAAAACGCGGAGT
>Ga0210409_10002353_pt1 | contig 22630 bp, 21 predicted proteins | sample IncBWH17MmetaG_FD_161649 | JGI IMG/M metagenome (GOLD analysis project Ga0210409, IMG submission 161649) | Forest soil microbial communities from Barre Woods Harvard Forest LTER site, Petersham, Massachusetts, United States - Inc-BW-H-17-M | ecosystem: Environmental > Terrestrial > Soil >...
CCGTGAAGTGTAACTTCTTCAGTGTATTGACCACCGGCGCAGCATCATCCAACAGGGTTTGCCAGGGAACCAGCCCAGTCAGGACCACCACCACGCCGATATACAGCAGCGTGCATACGATCAGAGTCGCAATAATCCCGATAGGTAAATCTCGTTGCGGCCGTTTGCATTCTTCCGCGGCGGTGGAGACCGAATCAAACCCGATATACGTAAAAAAAACGATCGAGCCGCCGGTCAAAATACCCGGCCATCCATTGGGCGCGAAGGGATGCCAGTTCGCAGGATGCACCAGACGCGAGGCAAACGTAATAAAAACCAGGATGGCCGTAATTTTTAACAACACCATGACGTTGTTCGCGCCCGCTGATTCGCGAATTCCGCGAATTAAAATTACCGTGAGCAACATGACAATCAAAAACGCCGGAAAATTAAATCCAAAATGCCAACCCGGACTCAGCAGCATATTCCCTTGAAAGTCCGACATTCCGGTTGGTAAATAAGCCGGAGAAATCCATCGCGGGTTCGGATGGATGCCAAAAAAATCAAGCAGATCCACGATGTGCGCCGAGAATCCCACGCACACTGCCATGTTGCTTACCGCGTATTCCAGAATCAAATCCCAGCCAATAATCCACGCAACCAATTCGCCCATAGTCGCGTAGGTGTAGGTGTACGCGCTCCCCGCAATGGGGATCATCGCCGCCAACTCCGCGTAACACACCGAAGCAAACCCGCAGACAATCGCCACCAGCACGAATGACAACGCAATCGCTGGCCCAGCGCCCGGCCGTCCAAACGAAGCCGAATGGTGAATCAAATACTCAAGAAGGGGAGCGTTAAGGATGGACGATGCTTGCAGTTGCTGCCCGGCGATCGCCGTTCCGATCACCGTGAAAATTCCCGAGCCAATCACCGCGCCGATTCCCAGCGCCGTAAGGCTCACCCACCCCAATGATTTCTTCAGGTGGACTTCTGCATTCTCAGAATCCGACAACAGTTGATCGATACTCTTGCAGTGGAAGAGATCTGATGCCACGCACACGCTCCGGTCGATCTTGGTTCCCCGGCTCAACTGGACGAGAAGTCAATCCAATTTGCGCGGCGAGGACGGAAGGCTGTTGCGCCTCAATGTACCTTGCCGAGACTGGAGACGCAACAACGTCGATGCAGTTTAGTAGGTCCTAGGCAAGCTCAAGTTGCGCGTATCGTTCAATGAATTTTTTTGTGCCGCGGCCGGGAAAACTTACCGACACGCGCCGGTCTTCATCGTCGCCTTCCACGCCCACAACTGTACCGGTGCCATAGGTTGGATGCCGAACTTTTCGTCCCAGCATCGGGTTGGCATCGGCTCCTCGCTTTAATGGCGGCCGGTTGAAAGAGCTCGGACTACTTTGTCTTCGCTGCGACGATGGCACTGGCTTCGGTCCGCTTCTTACGCGCTGCAGGAATTCTTCCGACGAATAAGAATATTCCGGGTCAAGCTCGTACCGCCGTTTCTCACCGATCTCCGACATCGACCCGCGAACCGTATCCACCAGCTCGCTGGGTATTTCCGTGAGAAACCTGGATTGTATCGACGCTCGCATCTGTTGCTCATTCCCAAACACGCGCCGGTACACCGCTCGGCTGAGTGTCAGCGACTTGCGTGCCCGCGTCATTCCCACGTAGCAAAGCCGCCGTTCTTCTTCGATGCCTTTTTCTTCATTCAGCGAACGACTGTGCGGGCAAATGCCTTCTTCAAGCCCCGTCAAAAATACGTGATCGAACTCCAGCCCCTTCGTGCTATGCAGCGTAATTAACGTGACACCCGGCTTGCCTTCAAACGAATCAGCATCGCTCACCAGTGCCGCCGCATCTAGAAAATCCGCAAAAGTTTCACCGGCGTCCATGCTTTCGGCCACTGCGCGGGTCAGTTCCTCAAGGTTTTCAATGCGCGCGACATCATCGGGCGTGTTGCGATCTTTGAGCATGTCCATGTAACCTGTTTCGTCCAGAACGGTGCGAAGGAGTTCCGCGGGCTCTTTTTCCTCTAGCGCGGACTGCAATTTCGCGATCATTTCCTGAAATACCCGCAACGGCGTAACCGCCCGCCCGCCTGCGGCCCCAGAAATAAACTTGCCGATAGCGGCCCACAGGGACGAGCCATCCGTTCGCGCTGTTTCGCGCACAGCGTCCAAGGTCGTTTTTCCGATTCCGCGCGGCGGAACATTTAGTACCCGAAGCAGCGATACATCATCATCCGGATGCATCGCTAGCCGCACGTACGCCAGCGTATCTTTCACTTCCGCGCGATTATAGAAACTGAAGCCTCCCACCAGCTTGTAGCGCAATCCCCGGCGGCGAAAAGCTTCTTCGAAGGCACGCGATTGAAAATTGGTGCGGTATTCCACGGCGCAAGTCTGCGAGGGATCATCGCTGATGAGCCGTTCTAACTCGCCAGCCACAAATTCCGCTTCAGTTTGCGCGTCTCGCGCCTCGAAATAACGTAGGTTAGAACCGCCACCAATCTCGGCTGTAAGAATTTTGCCGAGGCGCTCAGGATTATTGCCCACTACCGCGCCAGCCGCGTCAAGGATTTGCTGCGTGGAACGGTAGTTGCGCTCCAGCTTGATCACCTTCGCGTCTGGAAAATCGCGCGAGAAACTCAGCAGAATCGAAACGTCCGCGCCGCGCCAACGATAGATGGACTGATCTTCATCGCCCACCACGCACAGATTGTGTCTTGGCCCGGTCAGCAACCTCAGCAAATCATATTGCACGCGATTGGTGTCTTGATACTCATCCACAAGAATGTATTGGAAGCGCGCCTGCCACTTTTCGCGGACCTGCGGAGATTCGCGCAGCAACTTTACGGTTCGCAGCAGCAGGTCGTCGAAGTCCAGAGCGGCGCTTTGCTTCAATTGCTTGTCGTAAGCCGCAAAAATGTCCGCTACGTGACGGCCGTTCTTATCGATGGCTTCGGCGCGAATCGACTCCGGCGTCTTCCCATGATTCTTGGCATGACTGATGCGGCTCAGCACGTTCCTGGGAGTCAACGCGTCGTCATCGATCTTGAGCGTCGCCATCACTAATTTGACCGCGGCGAGTTGATCATCGTCATCGTAGATGACGAAATCGCGGGGAAGCCCGGCGTTCACTGCTTCACGTCGCAAAAGACGTGCACAAAGGGAATGAAAAGTAGAGAGCCAGGGCGAAGATGGCGGCACGCCCGCGCGCAATAGCAAATCCGCTACGCGCGTCCGCATTTCCTGGGCGGCCTTGTTGGTGAAAGTCACCGCCAGGATGGCTTCGGAGGGAAGACCATTGGCAATCAAATTGGCCATGCGGAAAGTGATGGCCCGGGTTTTGCCGGTGCCCGCGCCCGCCAGGATGAGTAAAGGGCCTTCCGTAGTTTCTGCAGCAACACGTTGTTCAGGATTTAATTCTTCGAGCAGACTTAACATTCGTCCGTTAGTCTCAGAAATGTTTTGCACCTGTTCATCGTAGCCGAGCGTTTCGGTGGGCGCAAACTGGGATTTATTCATCGAATCAGGCGTGGAATAAAGTTTGATCCGCCTAAAAACGACCGAGGCTATTTGCCGGTGGGCTTGCTCAAGTCAATTTCAAAATACGTCAGCGACCGATTATTCTCCATTACGAGAATGTCTGGTATATACAAGCGTGCCTCATTCAATAAATCAAATTGTCCCTGAAGATCGAAATACAACAGCCCTTGAACACTGCTGTGGGGAGCAATCACGTTCGCAGGAACGCCCGCCGTCTCCGCCTGCTGTTCGAGCTCCGTCCAATGTTTGTCATTGTTATGAGGGATGCTTACCGGCAGCGGAATTCTCGCTCTGGATTTTGCTGGATCTTTCCCGCCGGGCTTCAAAACTTGGTCCGCCACCTGGGCGGGGGTCAATGCCTGTACTTCCTGGCGGTTGTCCTGGTCGATTTGAAACGATAAGCGGATGCGATCCAGACTGACTTTCATGCTTTCGTTCGAATCATTACGAAAAACAACCTGCATCGCCACGATCCCCGCGGCAAACGGCGATTTTTTCGGGAATTTCTCCTTGTATAGCGCGGCGTCCGTCCAAGGCTGCGCGGAAATCGTTAACCCTTCATGCGTTTCCAGAGACGTCGTTTTGAGTGACGCCCGGCCCGCACTCTGTTGAGCATCGGCATACGCCCCGGCCATCAAACACGCGGCCAGAAAGGGAACTGCCCCGGATAATTTCCGCATAGAGTTATAATAGACTTTTCTCATCTGACGCCTTCGATTCCAGGGTGCTGTAGGGGGTTGCCCCCGCGCTGGCGCACTATAACACTTGCGGGGGCAAACAGACCGGAGCCGCTTTTAGTGTATTTCATCTACAGCTTTCTTTTGGCTATTGCTGCTCTCGCGCTCACGCCGTACTGGCTTGTGCAGGGACTTCGCCATGGCAAATATTTCTCTAATCTCCTCGAACGCCTCGGCTTTTCCTATCCTTCCTTCAAACAAGGCACAAATCGCCAAGGCGCGATCCTTTTGCACGCCGTCTCCGTCGGCGAAGTGTTGTCGGGAATATCTTTGGCACGCAGACTAAAGGAAGCCTACCCACAGCGTCCACTGATCATTTCTACCACTACCATCACAGGAAATAAGTTGGCCCGCGAGCGCATGCCCTTCTCCGACGCCATCATATATTTTCCGCTGGATTGGGCATTCTGTGTCCGCCGCGCCTTGAATACCATCAAGCCCGCCCTAATCATCATCCTCGAAACCGAAATCTGGCCTAACTTCCTACGTCAGGCTCGCCGCCGCAACACTCCGGTAGTCTTCGTCAGCGGCCGCATCTCCGATCGCTCCTTCGTTCGCTACCAGAAGTACCTTGCAGCCTTCGGATTTTTCCTGCGCCCTTTTCTCAAGCGCGCTCTAGCCGATCCCAGCATGTTCCTGATGCAAAGCGAAAAAGAAGCCGAGCGTATCCGCTTTCTTGGTGCGCCTGCCGATCGTGTGCGAGCCAGTGGCAACCTGAAATACGATCTGGACATTCCGGGACCTACGCCCGTTTCACATTGGCTTGAGGCGGAAGTGCGGAGAACCGGGCGCACTCCAGTTATCGTTGCAGGCAGCGTTGTTGCCACGGAAGAACCCCTGGCCTTGATCGCCTTCGGCACCTTGCAGGGGGAATATCCAAATGCACTGCTGGTGCTCGCGCCGCGAAAGCCCGAGCGCTTCGATGCAGCCGCCGACTTCATCCACGAATCGCGCCGCACATTTCTGCGTCGCTCGCAATTGCCGATTCAAACTTCGTCAAACGGCGCAAGCACCAGCTCCAGCGATGCCACAGTGATACCCAAAAATGTTACCGTGCTGCTGCTCGACAGCATTGGCGAATTGGCCTCAATCTATCGTTGCGCCGATGGCGTTTTCGTAGGTGGATCTCTGGTTCCCTCTGGCGGCCATAATATTCTGGAGCCGGCTGCTTTTGGCAAAATCCCGGTTTTCGGCCCTTCCATGGAGAACTTCTCGGAAATGGCGTCGCGATTCGTTTCCGCGGGCGCTGCCGTCCAAGTGGAAAGCCCTGAAGATGCCGGCGTAGCATGGATCGAGCTGTTTCGTGACCCCGACCGCATGCGCGCAATGGGCGAGACCGCGCGTGCGCTGGTGGAGGACAGCCGCGGCGCAACGGATCGCGCGCTCACACTCATCTCAGAATTCTTGAATGAGCACGGCGCGCGGCGACGATAATGCTTTCGCGGCCCCTTCGCATTGTGTTGTGGCCCGCCTCTAAACTCTACGGTATCGGCGTTTCGCTTCGCACTCGGCTTTACGCTAGCGGCTTGCTAAAACAAAAACGCCTGAAGGCCACGGTAATCAGTGTCGGCAACTTATCCGTTGGCGGCACCGGCAAAACCCCACTCGTAATCTGGCTGGCGGAAAAACTCCTCGCGCAAGGTCACCGCGTAGCCATTCTCACCCGCGGCTATCGTGGGACCGCCAGTAGCAGCGATGAAGTCGACCTAATGCGTTCACGCTTGCAAAATCGGGTAATCTTTGGAGTGGGCAAAGATCGCTTTGCAGAAGGTCAACGCATCGAATCACGTCAAGCCATCGATGTCTTTTTACTGGATGACGGTTTCCAGCATCTTCAATTGGCTCGCGACCTCGACATTGTATTGATGGATGCTTCGCACCCTGTGGGCGGACAGCCACTTCTTCCAGCTGGCCCGATGCGAGAACCGATCTCTGCCGTGGTTCGAGCCGATGTTATTGTGTTTACCCGCACTGAAAATGCGCCCGGTGCGAAAGAGGCCATTCAACGGTTTTGGAAGTTGCCAATTTTCGCGGCATCAACATTCTTACTAGGCTTTCGCTCCCTCGGATTGGAGGGTCCCCTCCAATCCGTCGCAGACCTCGGCAGCGGCCCCTTCTTTGCTTTTTGCGGGATCGGCAATCCCGAAGCATTTGTGCGTGATTTGCAGCGATGGGGCGTGGCTCCCGCTGGACACATGTTTTTTGCCGACCATCACCGCTATACACTCGAAGACGTGCAAGCTATCGACCAAGCCGCGAAAGGTGTCGGCGCAAAAGGGCTGCTGACAACTGAAAAAGATTTTTGCAATCTGACCAGCGTCGCCCTTCCAGCTTTGCCTGTTTATGTTTCCATTATCGATCTAAAAGTTGACGGAGAAATTACATTCCTGTCGGCGATTGACCATTTATTGCAAGCCCGCGGTGCCCGGGCATGAAAATTCTCATCCGCGCGACCAATTGGGTTGGCGATGCAATCATGGCCCTGCCCGCAATCCGCGCCATCCGTAATCGACCGGACTCCAACATCTCAATTTTGGCTCGCCCCTACGTCGCCGACATCTACGGCGATCAAAACGTAGCCGATGAACTGATCATTTACGATCACCGCGGCAAACATGCTGGAATCGCCGGTCGCGAACGCCTCGCGTCCGAATTGCGATCACGCCGGTTTGACATTGCCATCCTTCTGCAAAACGCCTTCGATGCCGCATGGCTCGCATGCCGCGCAGGAATCCCGCAACGCATCGGTTATGCTCGCGACGCGCGAAGCCTCCTGCTGACCAAGGCCGTCCCCGTGCCCAAGCCCGGCGAAATCCCCTCACACGAAAAATTTTATTATCTCGAATTGCTTCGACGCTGCGGCTGGATTGATTCCATTCCGGATGAATCCTTCATCAAACTACACGTCACCGAAGCCAGCCGCGCCCGTGCAGCCCAGCAACTCGCGGCCGCCGGGGTTCGGCCCAATGCCGTTCGAATCGCCATCGGTGCCGGAGCCGCCTACGGCTCGGCGAAGTGCTGGCCGCCGTCGCGTTTCGCGGAATTGGCCAATCATCTCCAAGCGCAATGGGATGCCGACGTGATACTTTTTGGTGCCGCCGGTGAAACGGATGTTTCATCGGCCATCGCCTCCGAAATGAAACGCGCACCCATCGATCTCACCGGTAAAACCACCGTCGCCGATCTCCCCGCGCTTCTTTCGCAATGTCACGTTTTTATCGGCAACGATTCAGGCGCCATGCACGTTGCTGCCGCCGTCGGGCTTCCAGTCGTCGCCATCTTCGGACCCACGGATCCGTTCGGCACCGCGCCGGTGACCCCCCGCCATACCATCGCTCGTGAACAACCCTATTGCAGCCCATGCTTTCTTCGGCGTTGTCCCATTGACCATCGCTGCATGACCCGTATCACCACCAGCGAAGTGGAAGGCGCAGTTGATCCCTGGCTGGCTTCCGTTGTGGTGGAGCGTGCTTGATCACCGTCTAAAAGCCGCTGTTTTTCTGGATCGCGACGGCACCATCTCTGAGGAAGTCGGCTACTTGAATCACATTTCTCGTTTTCATATGTTTTCATTTGCTCCGGCTGCCATCCGCAAATTGAATGACAGCGGACTTCTCGTCTTTGTCATCACCAATCAATCCGGAATCGCTCGTGGATACTACCCTGAATCTTTGGTCCACACCGTTCACGATTTAATGACTCAGCAACTTTCTGCAGCTGGAGCGCACCTCGATGGCATCTATTACTGCCCGCATACCTCCAGCGCAGCTTGCGCCTGTCGAAAACCTGGCCCCGGCATGTTGGATCAGGCCTCCGCGGAACATGGCGTCGACTTGGCGCGCTCGTTCGTGGTCGGAGACCGCCATAGTGACGTGGAGTTGGCGCATCGCGTTGGCGCCCGCAGTATCATGGTGCGCACCGGGTATGGCGAAGGCGAAATTCTTTGGCACGCCTCAAGGTGGACGTTGAAACCGGACTTCATCGCCGCGGATTTATCCTCGGCAACGGATTGGATTCTGGAGCAAACAAGTTGAAGCGCAAGTCTCGACAAAACATTGGTCATCCGACGGTGGATTTGCGCGCTCTCGCGGAATACGTCGAACAATTTTCTTCGAAGACCATCGTGGTCTTGGGTGACTTCGTCGCCGACGTCTTCGAATTCGGCGAAATTTCCCGCGTCTCCCGCGAAGCCCCGGTTCTGATTCTTCGTCATCGTGAAACGCAACTCGTGCCTGGTGGCGGAGCAAACGCTGTCAACAATCTCGCCGACCTGGGAGCCAAGGTTCTACCCGTCACAGTGGTCGGTGACGATTCCAATGGCAAGGCTTTGATTCAGTATTTCCGTCAGAAGAAATTGGACACCTCGCGCATTCTGCGCGTCAAAAACTGGTGTACCCCCACAAAAACCAGGTTCTTGGCAGGTTGGGCGCACACGGTCGGCCAGCAAGTCCTTCGTGTCGATCGCGAACCGCAAGCGCAATTACCGGTCGATGCCCGCAAGAAATTAAGCCAATTTTTGTTCAGTGCTATAAAAACCGCCGATGCCCTGGCAATTTCCGACTACGGTTTCGGTGTCGCTACGCCGGCGTTGGCCTTCGAGGCATCCTCCAAACGAAAAATGCCTTTTCCAATCAGCCTCGACGCTCGGCACAATCTACATGCCTACAGTCGTTCGCGAATTACTACCGCGACGCCTAACGAAGCTGAACTGGAATCCCAACATCACACCGCCATTGGAGAGAATCTTGAGGAGCTGGTGCGCGCTGGCCACGCCACATTCTCCACGATGAAATTGAATTCCTTGCTGGTCACCCGCGGTCGCCACGGCATGGCCCTTTTCGAATCTGGTAAACTTCTCACCCATATTCCCGTCCATGGCAGCGATCAATCCGTCGACGTAACCGGTGCTGGCGACACCGTTCTTGCTACCTTTACTTTGGCCCTCGCATGCGGCGCTTCTCCGCTCGAGTCCTCGCATCTAGCCAATATTGCCGGCTCAATAGTGGTCATGAAGCGCGGAACGGCCACCGTGACGCGCGCGGAACTTTTGGCTGCCATTCATGACGAAGTCGCCGGGGTTTCCGCCTAACCCATGCGCTCATCGGAATCGAAAATCGTTTCGCAGCAAAAACTCGAGTCTCTCGTCGCCGATCACAAGAAGCGCGGTCAAACCGTGGTGTTCGCCAACGGCTGCTTCGATATTTTGCACGTCGGCCACAAAAGATATCTGGAAGCCGCGCGCCAGCAGGGCGACATCCTTATTGTTGCGGTAAATAGCGATGCCAGCGCGCGGAGCCTTAAAGGTCCGGGCCGACCAGTCCTGGATGAGTCCGCGAGAGCCCGCCTCGTAGCCGCGCTTCGCGCCGTCGATTACGTCGTGCTCTTCAACGAACCAACCGTGGCATCGTTGCTTCGCGATTTACTTCCAGACGTCCATGCCAAAGGCACCGACTACTCTGCCGACACGGTTCCCGAACGCGCCATCGCGACACAGCTTGGCATTCAAATCGCCATCGTGGGCGATCCCAAAAATCATTCCACCCGCACACTACTGGGCTATTTGCGCAAGGCGCCGCATGGCTGAGCGCCGCTTCCTGGTCGTGCGCCTCGGATCTCTCGGCGATATCGTGCACACATTCCCAGCCGTAGCCGCCTTGCGCGAAACTTTCGCGGCTTCAGAAATTATCTGGCTCACTCACGCGCGTTACAAAATGCTGGTTCAGAGCAGCGGTCTGGCGTCCGAAATATGGACCACGGAAACGCGTTCCATGTCTTCGCTCATGAAAACCATTCGCGAAATTCGCGATACCTCGTTCGACACTGCCATTGATTATCAGGGCCTTTGGAAATCCGCCAGCCTGCCGTTTCTCGCCGGTGTAGAGCGCCGGATCGGATTTTCTCAAGAATCTGTCAGAGAATTTGGCGTAACTCTTCTTTACACAGATCGTGTCCGCGCCACCAGCTCGCATGTCGCCGACCAGAACGGGGAATTGTCCAAGCGCGCCGGAGCTAAAAACGCAGTTGCCAATTTCCGGCTAGATCCGCCGTTACACCACGAAGAGCTCTCGAAAGTTTTCCTCGGTCGCGATCTGGAAAAATACGTCGTTCTCAGTCCCGGAGGCGGCTGGCGTTCCAAGTGCTGGCGCCCCGAACGCTTCGGCGCGCTATGCCAAAAAATATTCGAGTCGTTATCACTCCGCTGCGTCATAAATTACGGCCCGGGCGAGGAAGACTTGGCCGCGAAACTTCGCGCCGCAAGCGGTGACGCTGCCCCCGTGCTCTTCAACGGTGACCTCGGCCCGTTGATGTCAATTTTGCGCGCGGCGATTTGCGTTGTAGGCGGAGACACCGGCCCTCTTCACGTGGCAGTTGCTTTGGGCACACCCGTCATAGCCCTCTTCGGTCCAACAAATCCAGCACGAAACGGGCCCTATCGCAACCCGGCTAGTTCTGCATCGGCGGCTCAATCTTCGGATCGCTACAATCCCCAGGACATTGTTCTCCGCGCTCCGAACGTGGTCACCACTCACAGTCGCCAGGACCGCACACACCCGTCCATGCTGGAAATTCAAGTCGACGCCGTGTTCGAGGCCGTACACCGTATCGTCGAGGCCCGCAAATGAATTCGACGGGCGCATTTTTCGTGCGGTGGCGAGTTCGCTTGGGCTATCCTCTCGCAATCGCAGTCTTATTCTTTGCGCGGCCGCTGCCTCGCAGCATTCTGTATGGCGCGCTGGTCGGCCTCGTCGGTCTGGCCTTGCGCGCCTGGGCTGCAGGCTATCTACATAAGCAGGAAGTGCTGACCGTCACAGGTCCGTACGCCTACACTCGCAATCCGCTTTACTTGGGAAGCGCCGTGCTGGCGCTTGGTGTGGCCATCGCCACGCGCTCGTGGATCTCCTTTGTTTTGCTCGCGACATATTTCGCAGTTTTCTATTCCATCGTGATGCGAAGGGAAGAGAACGAACTACGTCCTCGTCATTCCGAAAGTTTTGACCGTTACGCCACGGCCGTGCCTATCTTCTTTCCGAGATTGTCTCCCGCTAAACTCTCAGATGGTGGCACCGGAACATTCTCGTCCATGCAATATAAGAAAAATCATGAGTGGCAGGCAGCCGTCGGTTTTTTTCTATTGCTGATTGTTCTGGTTTTGATTTGGCATTTCCGCGCGTCTTGAAGTAGTCGCAGTCGGCGATTCCGCGCATGCCACGAAGCAAGAAATCTCTAGCCGGTCTCTATCTGTCACGATATACACTGCTCCATCCCGATCGGTTCTCAACACCCGCGCCCCGCTTGCTTCTAATCGTTCCAGCAATTCCGGGCTGGGATGTCCATAAGGATTGTCTTCCCCGGACGAAATGATCGCAACCGTCGGTGCTACCGTATCCAGAAATTCCTGCGTCGTTGAATTCTTGCTTCCATGGTGGCCAACCTTTAACACATCTGCGTGAAGGTCCGCGGAATTGTCGTTCAGCATCGTATGCTCGGCCTGTTTTTCCGCGTCACCAGGGAGCAGTAACGTTCTGTTGCGGTATTTCAATTTCAATACCAGCGAATCATTGTTTTTCGCCGCCGCCGCAGGATCGGCGGGAGATATTTCAGGCCACAAAAATTCACCCTGCACTTCATCCAGCGAAAAGAGTTTTCCGCGCGTTTCGTACTCAATCGGTATGTTCCGTTCTCTCGCCAGTGTTTCCAGTTTTGCCAACGCCGGATTATTAACTTCGCGCCCAATCCAAAGTCGCCCAACACGGAAATTCTCCAGAATCGCGCTCAGCCCTCCCACATGATCCTGATGCGCATGCGTCAAAGCCACTACATCGATTCTCTTGAATCCCCGCGACCACAAATATGGCGATACTGCTCCTCGCCAGGATCGATTCCTCGAACCTGCTCTTGACCCGGGAATCCGCCAAACGCTCCGCCCCCATCAATCAACAAAGTCTTGCCCCCCGGGGAAACCACGAACAAGGAATCGCCTTGCCCGACATCCAGCACTGTAACTTCAAGTTTCCCGCCCGCGATTCGCGGAGAAAATGGATACACAGCAATGACCAGCCCGGTCGCAGCCAGTACACCTTGCAAACTCCATATCATTGCTTGCGTCCCGCGAATCGGAGGCGCAAACACGTTGCGATGCCCGCCAAGGTTAGTAGGGAAATAATCGTCGCCCAAAGCGGTGGTCCCGGCACGCGATAACTCAATTGCCGTAAAAGTGCGAACCTCTGCACTACATGAAGAAGTCCGGCCGTCACTAATGACACCGGCCATGCCACAATCTTCCCGAGCGCCGGCCACAAAAGCCCGGTAATCAGCGCACGAAATCCAAACGGCACAATAGTGGCCGTCAACGGCACTGCCGCAAAATTTACAAAGGTACCCGCGAACGTCAGACGGTGAAATTCGCTCGCCAGTAGCGGCAACATCCCGATCTGCAAAACCAGCATCAGCACAAACAATTTCCATACACGAAAACACATCGTCATCACGCCAATTAATGAACGTCCGGGAACTGTCGCGATTCGCGCAGGCCAACGCAAACGCGTTTCTATTGCCCGCACCAGCAACCGAAGATCGATCCGGAATTGCGTCGGCCGCGGCTCATACGAGACATCCTTCGTCACGTCGCGCCATCCGCGAAGCGCCCGGGCATACGGCTCCACCGTCGCGTCCAGCCACGGCAACGCCAATCCGCCGATACATCCGATAGCCAAAAACGAAAGCTGAAAACTCGGATCGCTCAGCGCCGACGGCCTCGCCACCAGCAGTAACAACGCCGCGATCGCAGCCGAATTCAATAACTCCAGCCGCCGGAAGAAAAAACCTCCCACCACTACAATCGCCGCCATCAAAGCCGCACGCAGCACTGGTGTTCGCTGTTCGACTACGGCCACGTAGGCAATCAGCAACAGCAACGTGAACTCATCGTCCACACGCGTGCCCACCGCAATTTACGTCCTACCCAAAACAACAGCACCGCGATTGCGCCCACGTGTAACCCTGCAACCACAACACGTGAAATGCTCCGGTTTTCTGGAAATCCCGCGCCTCGTCCCGATCCACAAAACTGCGGTCCCCCAGCAGCATCGCACGCAACACTCCCGCTACACGCGCGTCCTTCGACCACAACTCATCAACCTCTTCGCGCAATCGCCATCGTCCTCGTCCTCTCGAAACCCAAGCAAACATGCTTGGCCCGTCCGGTCTAATCAGCTCCAATAATTCAGGCGCCCGCAAGGCACCGACCAAATCAACACCTTGCTGTGAACGGTAATCCCGGCGATCGAACGCTCCTTCGTCTCTAAACACCTGCGGCAATTTTGCTCGTGTCAAAACCGCAATCGAGTCTCCGCATGCACTGCCATCGGCGCCCCATGATCCGTCCGCGCGAGGTATCCAAGACGCAGCCCCCCGCTTGCGGAAACAAACACTACTTCACGGTCGACGCCAGAAAGCTCGATGTCGTAACTCGCTCCCCACGGAAGCTTTGCCGGCTCATCTGCCAATCGCCCGTAATATCTGAGCGGCGATTTGATATTAATTTTCCCGACGTCCAACAAACTCAAAATATGATCGACCCGCCTTGGCTGTTCCTCGATGCAAACAGAGGCTACGCCGAGCATTACCCAGCACAGCAACGACGCCAGTCCTGCGAGAACCACTCGCGAGCGCCATACGAGAAACATTCCGATTAGCAGGGAAGTAGAAGCGCTGCAAAGAAGAAGTGCAACAAACTGGTGAGAATTACTGCGATGCGCGATTTCCAGACCACAAGCGATCCCCAGGGCAAATGCCGTGACGATCGCAAGTGCAGGCAGTTTCATGCAACTTTTCGCAATCGAACTAGCGTTTCAATGTGAAATGTTTGCGGAAACAAATCGAACATGGCCATCTCGGTAATTTCGTAGCGATTGGTCCCCCCGGTCGCGCTCTCCCCGCCCGCAGCCGCGCGAGCTTCAGTGCTCGCCTGAGCAACGGCCCCGCCGGATTTTCGCTGCGATCCGGTTAAAACCGCCAAATCCCTCGCCAGCGTCGAAGGGTCGCACGATAAATACACGATTTCCGCGGCTCCTAACGATGCCAGCGCCGCTGCAGCCGCGGTCCCGAGGCCCGATCTGGGCGGGTCCAGAACAACAAAATCCGGCCGCTCGGCGGTCTTTTTCAAAAATTCTTCCGCATGCTCGTTGTGAGAAACGACCTCCACGCCCGCATTCTTCGCGTTCGCAAACAAGTCGCGCGTAGCCGCCAGATTGGCATCCACACTCACCACCCGTTCAAACGCTTGCGCCAATGGCAAAGTAAAAAATCCCACGCCTGCATACAAATCCAGCGCCAGATCGCCTTTCGCACCTGCCGTCACCGCTTTCAGCAAGTCCTGCGTCAAGAACCGATTCACCTGAAAAAACGACAAATGGCTGACCTGATATTTGAACCCGCCTACCTCATGAACCAAAAATCCAGGCCCAGTCAATTCGAAACGGTTCTTCTTCTGGTCCAGCAGCAACAAGCTTTCAAGCCGCGGCAATTCCGCGCGAAACAGGGAAGCGATCTCCCCCGCTGGCATGTGGAATTTATCGAATGCTACGTTAAGCGCAATTTTCGCATCCGGCGAATCGGTAAACGCCTCTATCTCCAGAATCCCCGCCGGCAATTTCCCGCCTCGGGCCATCTCTTGCAGCAGCGTGAACGTCTCCAGTAATCGCGGCGATAGTATTGGACAAGTGTCGATCGGCAAAATCACCGAACTTTCCGGCAAAAAATACCCGAGAGCCCTCGGCATTCCGCTCCGCACCGCCCACTGTGCCCGGTTGCGGTACCCGTAAGGTGCCCCTGAGTGTGCCGCTATCTCCCCATTCCATTGAACGCCCCCCAACCTCGAAAGCGTCTCGCGCAAAATCTCGATTTTCAGCCGAACCTGCTCTGCCGCTGGGATATGCTGATAGTGGCATCCGCCGCAAACTTGAAAGTGCGGGCAAGCCGGCGCTATTCGTTCCGCGGAAGGCGAAGTTACTTCCACCAGCTTCGTCCAGACTAATTTTTTCTTTTTAGTCTTGGCAGTCGCGCGCACTCCTTCGCCGGGCAATACATAAGGAACAAAGACGGTGTTGCCGTCGGAATGCGTCAATCCATCACCGCCGTAAACAAGCTTCTCAATTGATAATAGTAACTCATTTGACATAATTAGGCCTCCAATTTTACTGCGAGCAGTCGGGACGCAGCCGTCTCTGCGATATCTGTAGAAGAAATGCGGGTGGTAAAAAGTGTAACCGACAAGCCTCAAAAAAGCGCGTGATGTACAATACCAATTGATTTGGAACTCCAGCCCAGAAATCGTGGTGTCCAATGATGAGCAAACACCCTTCTGTTCGGGTCGTTCTTTATCTCGCCGCCGTCCTGACGCTCTCTGGAATCCTTTTCGCCCAGGGCACTTCAAACAAAACCCTGGTGGTTAACGGTAAAACCGCCAGTGCGGGCGTCCGCCAAATCAACGGCCGGTTGTACATTGACCTGGAGACCCTTGCCCAAGCCACTAACGCCGTATTCACGGTTGAGCCCCGTCGTGTGGTGCTCACCATACCTCCTGCCGATGCCGGCGCTGTTGCAACTGACGATTCCGCGCAGAATTCACAAAAGCTTTCGCGCGACTTTGCCTCCGCCGCTATATCCGCCCTTGCCAACATGAGAGAGTGGCGCGTAGCCGTCCGCGCCATGATTCTCTACGGACTGGCGGTCAGTGACACATGGGTGCAGGCCTATCATAATCAAACATTGGACGCTATCCGCCAGGCAAGCGTCGCTGCCTCCACTGACGCAGATAAGAATGCTCTTCAACTACTGGGGAACGAAGCCGATTCTATGACCGCTTGGGCCAACCAAGTGGACTCTGCCCGTCAGGAACTAAATGGTGCCCGCACCGTCGATCCTAATACCCTGCAGAACGACCCAACCCTGGCAAAAATTCAAAAGTGCAGCCAGTTCCTGAACTCCATGGTCCTCAGCGGCACATTCAACGACGACCCCAGCTGCCACTAAACTAAAGAAATTCGTGTTCCGATATCGCCGGCCCAAACACAAACCGGTCATTCCGCCTGCCTGCCGCAGGCAGGACCGGAGAGGCGCCGACGCATTTTCTTCTCGTTCGCTCCTGCGAACGAGTCGGCCCGCGAAGTGGAGGAATCTCTCTGCGATGTTCTCTCACGCTAAATAGAACAAACTCAGCCTAGGCAATCCAAACTCCTCCAACAATCGTTTTTGTATATATTGCTTTTCCACCAGCGCCAATTGTTCCGCCTTCATTTTCCTCCGGTACGCCGCCAACTGCCCGTCCATCTCCCGTCTCAGTTGCAGCATGCGTTCTTCGCTAACGTAACTAGCCATCAGCGCTTGTTGCTTGTCGTCCAAAATGGTCAATCGCCGCTCCAAATCTTCCAGGTCGACCGCCCCGGGCGTATCGAGCAGCACTACACTGGATTCCAGCGATTTTGCGATTTCCAGTAAACGCGAATTGAATTCGAGTCCCGCCTGACTTGCCGCCAGGTTTTTCGCGGCAGCTCTAATCCCGTCGACGTTTCGCGCGAAATAAGCCTTAATCTCCTCGCGAGAAAATATCTCCTTTGGAGCAGTTCGCGCGGACTTGGGTGCGCTTCCCGCCGCCGCCTCTTGCTGTTCCTCTGCCACTTCCAACACCGCGTCCGTGCAGTAAGCCAGGCTCTTCAGAGGTTTACCCAACCCGCCGCGCCTCGACCTTTGGTAACTCTCAAACGCGCGATCAATCCCTTTCAAAGCCGCGTCCAAAGGAATCCCGGCCTTCTGCCAGGTCTCCATAATCGCCCAGTCAAGCGGCGACACCAGTAGAGGAGCGCCACGCTTCTTCCAAAAATATTCTTCGATCTCCGTGAAGTAGTTGAAGTAGTTCCAGCTGTCCATGTGTGATGACAAAAGGGAAGCCGACCAGCTGTTGAGCTTCGCCGTTATGATCGCGGGGCTTTCTTGTCTGCCGCGCCAATGCGTGCTTCACGTAGCCGCCCCGCCTTGCTCGAATCCGCAGCCTGATTCTTTTCCCAGATTAGCCGCAAACCCTTCAACGTCAAAAATTCGTCCGTATGCTGAATATGTTTCGAACCGCGCGCAACCAGTTTTGCATGCCCGCCGGTCGCCACCACCGTAACTTCGTGGCCCAGCTCATCCTTCATGCGTTTCAGCATGCCATCCACCAGGTCCACAAATCCGTAATACAACCCGGATTGCATGTGGCTCACGGTATTTGTTCCGATCACTTTTCCGGGATCCTTAATTTCCACGCGCGAAAGTCTTGCCGCTCGCGCAAATAACGCCTCCGAGGAAATTCCGATGCCCGGGGCGATCGCCCCGCCCAGATATTCGCCGCGCGCCGAGATTACGTCAAAAGTAATGGCCGTCCCAAAATCCACCACTATGCACGGACCGTACTCGTGAAACGCCGCCACGCCATTTACGATTCTGTCCGCACCCACTTCCAGCGGATTATCAACTAGCACTGCCATCCCCGTTTTCACGCCGGGCTCCACGAATAGCGCCTTCTTTCCCAAGTAAATCCGCGCCATTTCGCTGAGTGTCCAATTCACCGGTGGTACCACCGAGCTGATCATCACCCCGGTAATCGCGTCCTGATCCAAGCCCGCCAACGTGAATAAATTCCTCGTCAACACGCCATATTCATCAACCGTTTGCTCCCGCGCCGTGCTCAGCCGCCAGTTGGCAACCAGCTCAGTGTCACGAAACACGCCCAGAACCGTGTTTGTATTTCCAACATCGATGGTCAGGAGCATATGTTCCTGTTTATCCGCATCTTCAGTTTACCGAGCCTCGGTGACGTCGCCGGCAATCACAGCCGTTGTCTCGCCCGTGTCACGTTTCACCCGTAGCAAACCCTCTTCTTCTAATCCCGCCGTGACCCCTGTGAAACTCTCCATGCCATTCGTTACTCTTACTCGCTTCCCGCGCGCATAACTCGAAGTCGCTTCGAACCGTTTCACCACACTCTTCGCGCCTTCGCGCAGCAACTCGTGGTAATCGCGCTCAAATTGTCCCAGGAATTGCACCAGCACTTCCAGCCGCGATTGCGCCCGGCCAGTCTCCATCCGCAGTGAAGTGCTCTTGCCGCTCAAATCGGCTGGAAATTTGTCCTGATTCACGTTGATCCCGATTCCCACAATGACAAATCGCACCAGCGCGGGTTCCGCATGCATCTCCGTTAAAATTCCGCCCACTTTTTTCCCATTGATAAGCAAATCGTTGGGCCACTTCAAATCCACATTTAGGCCCGTCACTCCTTGCACTGCGGCGTGTGCTGACAACCCGGCCATCATGGTTAGCAGTGGAGCTTGCACGGGCGCCAGCCGCGGCCGCAGCAAAAGCGTCGCGTAAATTCCGGTGGCGCGCTCGGAATGCCACGTGTTCCCCGCGCGGCCTCGCCCAGCCGTTTGCTCCTCCGCGAGCACCACCGCACCCTCCGGCTCCCCGGCGTGGCCCAGCTCCAAAGCTACTCGATTGGTCGAATCTGTCTTAAAAAAGTGATAAATCCGCTTCCCGAATAAACTGCCCCGCAATCTCTGTCGCAGCATATCTGGGGTCAAAATGTCTGGCACTTGCTCAAGAAAATATCCCGTGGCCGCGCGTCCCTTTACTTTTACGCCCAATTCCCTCAACCGCGTAACCCATCGAAACACCGTTGAACGTGACACGCCGATCTCCCGAGCGATCCTTGCTCCGCTGATAACAATCGTTCCATTTTCCGCCAGCAGCGTCAGCAGTGCCGCGACCTGCCGCTCCGTACTCCCGGCGATATTTACAGAAGGTTTAACGCGGACTGCCATTAGGTGTGTCCTGACTCAAGCAACTGCGCTGCGCCTGCGGCCGTTCCATCTTCAACTAACAATCCAATTGCTCAAAACGCTCTGTCAGCTTTTGCATCTCGATGCGCTGTGTTGCCAGCGTCGCTTCTAATCCTCGAATGATCTTTTCCGGTGCACGGCTTCGAAACGTTTCGTCGTCGAGTTGTCTTTCCTTCGACCCAATGGCTTTGCGCAGACCTTCCAATTCCTTCGTGATTTTGGCGCACTCCGCAGCGGCATCCACCGTTTCCGTATACTCGATGCGCAAGTCAAATTTCGCGCTTGAGCGCATCGCACCTCCGCCCTGTGCCAGCCGGCCTGCAGTAATCTTCAAGTCCGTCAGTATTCCCAACCGAACAATTCCATCGCGATTCGATTCCACCGACGTGCGCGCCACTTCATCCGCCACAGAAAGTTCCGCGGCCACCTTCTTCTTGGGGTCCAGCTTCATTTCCGCGCGAATATTGCGCACCGCCGTTATGATTTCCTGCAGCAGCCCAAATTCTTCCAGCTGGGCATCATTGCGCCAACCCTCCCGCACTTCCGGAAAACGTTCCAGTGCTATCGATTTCGCTCCGACGCGTTGCGGAAATTGGTGCCACAATTCTTCTGTCAGGAACGGCATAAATGGATGCAACAGCCGCAGCGCCGCTTCGAACACTGCAAACAAATTGCGCCACGCAACAACCGCGCGCTCCTTATCAGCGCTTTGCAGATCGGGTTTCACCCACTCAATGTACCAATCACAAAAATCGCCCCAGAAAAACTGGTACACACCTTGCGCTCCATCGTGAAACCGGTAATTCGTCAATGCGTCATTCATTTGCTCGATAGTCGCCGCCAGCCGCCCAAAAATCCACGCATCTCGTAGGGGTACAGCACCCGCAAGTGCATAAGGAGCATTCGTGCGAATTTCAGGGGCCGCCAATTCCTCTAACTTGGCGCCGCCCTGCTCGAACTTTTCCAGGTTTACAAACAGAAAACGCGCCGCATTCCATATCTTATTGGCAAAATTGCGAGCCCCGCTTAGACGGTCATCCGACAGCACAATGTCCGTCCCCGGTGCTGCCATTGACGCCAGACAAAACCGCATGGCGTCCGTGCCGTACTGTTTATTCAGCAATACCGGGTCTAGTCCCGTCCCTTTGGACTTGGACATCTTCTCTCCACTGCCGGTGCGCACCAGCGAGTGTAAATACACCGCGCGAAAAGGGACTTGTCCTGTAAAGTGCAGTCCCAGCATGATCATTCGCGCGACCCAGAAAAACAAAATGTCGTACCCGGTGATCAACAAAGTCGTCGGATAATATGTTTTGAAGTCTTTGGTCTCAGCAGGCCAGCCCAACGTCGAAAACGGCCACAGTCCTGAGCTGAACCAGGTATCCAGCACGTCTTCATCCTGCTTCAGTTTCCCGGACCCGCAGGTTGCGCACTTCGTGGGCGTTTCGCGCGCCACCGTAACATGCCCGAAGTCCTCGCAATACCACGCCGGAATTCGATGTCCCCACCACAGTTGCCGCGACAATGTCCAATCGCGGATATTCCGCATCCAGTTAAAATATTCTTCTCGGCGATTGTCCGGCACGATCCGAATTTCCCCGCGCTCCACTGCCTCAATCGCCGGCTCCGCCAGTGGTTTCATTTTGCAAAACCATTGCGTCGACGCCCGCGGCTCCACGATTGTCTTGCTTCGCTCGCACAATCCTACAGCATGGGTATGCTCAGTGACTTTTTCCAGTAATCCCTGAGCGTTTAAATCCTCAACAATCTTCTTTCGCGCTTCAAACCGGTCCGTCCCCGCGTAAGCGCCCGCCGCGGCGTTCATTTTTCCATCGTCCGTCATCACATTGATTTCCGCCAGGTGATGCTTCCGCCCAACTTCAAAATCATTAGGATCGTGCGCCGGTGTTATTTTCACCGCGCCGGTTCCAAATTCGCGATCCACCATCTCGTCGGCAATAATCGGGATCAAGCGATTCATCAACGGCAGCGCAACGTTTTTCCCGACTAAATTCTTGTATCGCTCATCTTCGGGATGTACCGCGACCGCCGTATCCCCCAGCATGGTTTCCGGTCGTGTAGTCGCCACCACCAAAAATTTTGCCGCAGCGTTGCCGGAACCGGCGCCGTCCGCATCCGCCACTGGATACTTGATATGCCACAGGTGCCCTTGACGCTCTTCATGCACCACTTCCAGATCGCTTAAAACTGTCAAACACACCGGGCACCAATTGGTCAGGTAATGCGCGCGATAAATGAGTTTCTCCTCGTACAAGCGCACGAACGCCTCGCGCACCACGCGAGACATCTCCGGCGACAGCGTGAACTTCTCCCTAGACCAGTCGCAGCTCTCTCCAATCTGTTTCATCTGCTCGGTAATCGTGTCGCCGCTTTCTTCTTTCCACTTCCATACTCGTTTCTCAAATTCTTCGCGTCCCAGCTCGCGATAATCTATCCCTTCCTCCGCCAGCTGGCGCACTACTGCCCGCTGCGTTGCGATGCCGGCATGATCAGTGCCCGGTAAATACAAGGTGTTGTAGCCGCGCATGCGATGCCAACGAGTCAGGATATCTATCTCGGTATGCTCCAGCATGTGCCCTATGTGCAGCGATCCGGTCACATTGGGCGGCGGGATGACGATGGAAAAAATTGGCGGTGGCGCATCAGGGTCAGCGCGGAATAGAGCCTCGGCGACCCAATAATCGGCCCATTTCGGTTCAATCTCTTGTGGTTGGTAACCCTTTGGAATTTCGCGAGCCATCAATGCAAATTTCTCCACCAATGCTTGGCACTATCTGCCATTCAACTGCCACCGCAACTTCTTTTCAAGAATGATCTTCGACTATACGAGGGACAAAGCGGAGTCGTCAATTATGTCCCAGTCAAACCGCAACCGAGCGGTTCGGAACTCTAATATGAATTAGGCATTCGGGAAAATCGGCGGGGAAGAGCTACTTCTTTGATTTCAGCTCGTCTTGCACCAACGAGGCTATTACCGGCTTCAGGAGTTCTCGAGTTACTGCCTGCATAACTTCCGGACTGAGCTTTGACAATACCTTGGCCACCATCTCGTCCACTTCCGTTTGCGTTGCCGTCGGGTGCGTCGAAGCCACTTCCGCAGCTGACAAATCCGAAATCACTGCAGCCAGCGCATCAGAGGAAACGTTGCCGTTGCCGCTTAACGAATCCGAGCTGCTGCTCCTTATCGTCCGAGCATGTTCCATTCCATCTGTTGTCGGAGTTTTTGCCGACTCCAACGAAGCTGCCCATGGGTTGGAAGTCTTTGGGTCACTGTCCCAGGGGCTCGCCGGGCTCGAAAACCAGCTATTGACCGGATTAGGCTCAGCCTGTTTCGCACTCCGCCGCGCAATTTCTTCCTGCCGCGCGTTTTCTTCCTCTCGCGCAATTCTTTCCTGCCGAGCAGTTTCTTCTTGTCGCGCGAGTTCTTCTTGTCGTGCAGCTTCTTCTTGTCGTG
>Ga0210409_10002354_pt1 | contig 22625 bp, 20 predicted proteins | sample IncBWH17MmetaG_FD_161649 | JGI IMG/M metagenome (GOLD analysis project Ga0210409, IMG submission 161649) | Forest soil microbial communities from Barre Woods Harvard Forest LTER site, Petersham, Massachusetts, United States - Inc-BW-H-17-M | ecosystem: Environmental > Terrestrial > Soil >...
CCTCGCCCGTAATCGCTGAAAATCAGGAACCCCGACCCGAAGGGCCGCAGCTTTGACAGCGCGAGACCGTTGAGAATCGCGCCCATCGAGTGTTCACGGATCCCAAAGTGCAGATTGCGGCCGGATCGACTGTCGGCCTGAAAATCACCCGCGCTCGGGAACGTCAGGCGCGTTTTGGTGGACGGAGTAAGGTCCGCGGAGCCACCGATCATCCAGGGAAGATTTGGCGCGATGGCATTGAGGACTTTGGCAGAGGCGTCGCGTCCGGATACTCCCTTGCTATCAGCTGGAAAAACGGGGATGTCCTTCGACCAGTTTACCGGCAGCTCGCGCTTTTGAATTTGATCGAGCTCCGCGGCAAGTTCGGGAAATTGTTTCCGGTACTCGGCGAACTGTTTCTCCCACTGTTCGCGCGCTTCGCGGCCCCTCCGTCCAATCCCAGACTCGAGGTGCTCGTATACCCCGCTCGGAACCAAGAACTTGGCGTCGGGCGGCCAGCCGTACGCCTGCTTCACCAGCCTAATCTCCTCTTCGCCGAGCGGCTCGCCGTGCGCGGCACTCGTGTCTTGACGATGCGGAGAACCATAGCCGATATGACTATCAACGATTACGATCGATGGTCTGCCCGTCGTGCCCGCGGCATTGCGGAGCGCGTTCTCGATGCGATCCAGATCGTTGGCATCCCCAACACGAACGACGTTCCATCCATACGCCAGAAATCTCCCGGCGACGTCTTCGGTGAACGCGATATCGGTTTTGCCTTCGATAGTGATGTGATTGTTGTCATAGATCCAGCACAGATTATCGAGCTTCAAGTGCCCGGCAACCGAGGCTGCCTCGCTCGAGATTCCTTCCATCATGCAGCCATCGCCGCAGAGTGCGTAAATGCGATAGCCGAACAATTCAAAATCAGGCTTGTTGTAACGCGCGGCGAGCCACTTTTCGGCAATGGCCATGCCCACACTCGTGGCAACGCCCTGTCCCAGCGGGCCCGTCGTTGTTTCCACGCCCGAGGTCCAGCGGTACTCCGGGTGTCCAGCGCAGCGGCTCCCGAATTGTCGGAAAGACTTGAGGTCATCCAGCGTGACGGAGGGGCGGCCCAGAATTTCATATTCTGGATCGACGGCTTTCACTCTTGCGAGATGCAGCATTGTGTACAACAAAGTCGATGCATGTCCCGCGGAAAGCACGAAGCGATCGCGATTCATCCAAATGGGATCTTCCGAGTCGAACCTTAGAAGCCTTTGCCACAGACAGTAAACCGTGGGGGACATGCCCATCGGCGTGCCGGGGTGGCCGGAATTCGCCTGCTGGATCGCGTCGATGGCCAGTGTCCTCATCGTGTTCACGCATACCTGGTCGAGATCCAACACCGTCTGAGTCGTTGACATCACGCTGCTCGCTTTCTAAAGCAACCGCTGAGTTTCTTTCGCCACGTTTTCAAATCCGCTTCTTCGCGTTTCCGCATCACGCGCCCACTTTGCGCTTATTTCGATCGCGCGTTCTTTCGAGTTTCTGTGTCTCGTTTTCAACTCCTGCGACAACTTTCGCCTGCACTTCGTCGGTCCAGTCGAACGATTTCGTGACCATTCCTACCAGCTCTGCACGACCTCGACGCCCAGTGCTGGACGGAATATCCTACCGGTTTCGCGACCAGACGAACGCTGAAATTGGCGGGGCGTCATGCCCACAAAGTTCCCAAACACCGTTGTGAAGTGCGCCTGATTCTCGAAGCCCACGCCAAGCGCGATCTCGACAATCTTCCTGTTGCCTTGACGCAGAAGTTCCTTCGAACGATTGATCCGCTCCTGCAAAACGAACTGATGCGGCGCCAAGCCGGTGCTGCGCTTAAACAACTTCGAGAAATGCGATTGGCTCATCTTCGCCAACCTGCACAGCGCGCTCACCGCCAGCGGCTGGTCTAAATGGTTTCGGATGTACTCGACCACGCGTGCCAGGCGTCGCGGGGGCATGCCGAACTCCCGCTCGCAAGGAAGGTATGACGCTTGGACAAAGGCGTCGGCCAGTTCGCATGCAAAATCGAGTGTGACGCCCCCCGCTCGCATCACGAGAAGATTCACGCCATCGTCCTGAACTCCTTGCCGCGCCGAGTGCAAGTCATGGCACAAAGCCGCGCGTACGCCGGGATGCTTATTGGCCAATACGGAAGCTCCGATCGCTCTAGAGCAGATCAGCACACCGCGTTCGACGCGGCCCGTGTAGACGGCTGACGACAGTTGATCCGTTATGCTCTGGTAGTCCTCGCCTCCGCAAACACTCGCCGGACAGACATCTTCGGCAGAGTGTCCCTGTCCGGCAAATCTGGCTTTCAAACGTTCCTTACATTCGAGTCCGATCCGATCCGAACCAAGCCCTATCTGCACGATCACTCCTCAAGGCAAATTCGCCAGCCTGTAGTGCAACGCGTCTGCCAATTGGCAAGCGCTTACGGTAACGGCAAGTCATTGAAAGTGAAGGAGGTTGAAGGAAAAGCAGGGGACACGCTGTTCCAGCGTCCGATCGCGCGTGACGACCTCGACGTTTCCGTCAAAGCCTCGCCATGAGCCACGGACAAACCGAACTCTTGGATCCGCCACCGGAACGTCTTCTATCTACTGAAAACAGGATGGATGGCAGATTTTCCCGGCAGGCCTCACGGATGGACCCCGAGATGCTTCATAACCAAAGAGGAAAGGGAGATCGCCAGTGAACCACTCATCGATATCTGCCCAATGCGGTGGGCATGTTTGCGCCGGAGCACCCGACAGTCGCCTCCACAGTTCCAGAGCGAGGAACAATCACCTTCGGCCGCACTCGCGCGCGGCGGCTAGTTACGCGTCCCGCAGATTTGTCCCAACTCAACCGGGACGCCACGGGTGGGAAGCGGTCCAGGAGATGTTCCTAGCCTCGCGTCCGAGATTCGTCGCGCTGGCCTACTCCATTTTGCGGAATAGGGAAGACGCTGAGGACGCAGTCCAGAATGCCTTCCTGTCGGCGTACCTTCACTTGCGCGCCTTCGAAGGCCGATCCGCGTTTACGACCTGGTTCACGCGCATCGTCTTCAATGCTGCTCTGATGATCCGGCGAAAACGAAAGCCCTTGTGGACCGACTCCCAGCGAGAATCCAGCACCACGGATGACACTCCTTGGACGGAAAGGATTCCGGCCGCGCAACCGGATCCAGAAATGATGTACGCCGAGAAAGAGACACTCCAGTTGATTGATGTTCTGCTGGGGAGAATGAGTCCCTTACTTCGTCAGGCATTTACGATGACGTATCACCAGGAAATGTCCAACGAAGAGGCAAGCGCCTTATTGGGCGTTACGACGGGAACCTTTAAGTCACGACTCTTTCGCGCCAGGCGACATCTCATGAACCACGCCGCGCGTTCCCTCGTGGCCCCTATCCGCCGCGGAATGGACTCCCCATATCCTTCCAGGAGGAGTGCTTTTCAGACCCTTGCCCCAAGCTCCGCTGAGAGCTTGTCTCCAGAAATAGCGTTCTCATGACACCGCCGACACTGCTCCTCTTCCGTTTCATGGAAGCCGAATGTCAGTGACTACGAAAGATTCGATCGAGATGGAAAAGCCCGAATGGCTCACTCAGATGGAAAACGTGCTCGAGGTGCTCAACGAAGGAGTCATTGTCTCGAACGACCGACATCGGATTCTATTTGCTAACTCGCGGCTTGTGGAAATGACCGGCTTTCCCCGGCATGAGTTGATCGGAGTCGACGCTTCCTCCTTCTATTCCTCACAGGAATGGGGTTTTCTGACACAACAGGTTGACATCGCTTTCAGTGCCGGCCACAACCGGCATTCCTTCGTTCTCCCCCAAAGAGGCGGCGGGCGTTTGCCCGTCATCATCAGTTTCCGGACAATTCGCAATTCTGCTGGTCGGTTTGGGATTCTGACCTTCACGGATATCTCAGAGCAAGTGCGAGCAGAGCAGGAACTTCGCTCCGCAAACATGGAGCTCAGGAAGCGCCAGATGGAGATCGAGGAAGACCTGCGGCTTGCCGCGCGGGTTCAGCGCAGTCTCACGCCACGATCCTTGACCTGGAAGGGAATGAGCGTCGACTCTTTCTATCATCCCGTACACACAATTGGCGGCGACTTCGCCCTGGTGAACTCGGTGAACCATGAGGATCTCAGTTTGCTGGTCTGCGATGTTTCCGGTCACGGTATCGGTTCGGCGTTGGTCGCGAACCGAATCTACTCCGAAGCGGCAGTACACCTGCGGAGCGGCATTCCATTCGTCGACATGTTCAGCGAGTTGAATCGCTTCCTCATCCAGGAAATCGACAGCTCGGGAATGTTTGTTACCGCTGCCGCTGCCAGGATCGACGCACAACAACGCACGATGTTCTTTGCCGGCGCTGGCCATCCTCCCGCGCTGGTAGCCCGTCGTGGCCAGAGTCCGATCCTCCTCGAGTCGCGCAGCATGATACTTGGCGCGCTGCCGGAAGCAGTGGAGACTACCGCCGCCCTCGAAGTTCAGCTCCAGCCGGATGACCGCGTCGTTCTCTATACCGACGGAATTACCGAGGTTTTCAATTCCAAGGGAGAGATGCTGGGCATCGAAGGTGTCCAGGAAATCGTCGGCCGTACCTCGTCTCTGCCTCCCGACCAAATGAAACAGGGGATTCTCGACGGTGTGGCTGCGTGGCGTGAGGGGCCGCCGACCGACGACGTTTCTCTCATGTTGGTGCACGTTCGTTGAAACAGATGAATTCAACACTAGGAGAAGGTATGGCACCCAGACACACCGCGGTTCTTGTTTCCGTCGCTTTGCTCTTTGCCGGGATGGAGACTTCCATCGGGAACGCGCAAGAGACCCCAGCGCCTGTGAAGGCCGTCCAGCTGATCGGTCTCACGGGCGTCAAACAGAATGCAAAGGGCACACTGAAGGTTGAGAACGGAAATCTGCAGTTTGTCCACGGCAAGACAAACGCCGACATAACCGCTACTTCCATTCAAGACGTAGTCACCGGCGACGATACGCAAAGATCCGTCGGCCGAACCGTCGGAGTGATGAGCATGGCTGCGCCTTACGGCGGTGGGCGCTTCCTGAGTCTATTCCGCAAGAAAATCGATACGCTCACCGCGCAGTACCGCGATGTGGGCGGGGCCCTGCACGGCGCAATCTTCACGATGCCCGTGGGCTCTGCGAGTGCCATCAAGACGGAACTTGTGGCCGGAGGTGCCCATACCGCAACTACGGGAGAACCGACCGCAGCCATCCCCTCCAGCAACGAGCAAAACACGACGCAATCCCCCGGACTCCTGCCCGGCAAGATTAACGCATCGGCAATCCAAGTCGAGATGATCCAGTCGGACGAAATCAAACTCCCTGCCGAATTTCAGATTGCACTTTACGAAAATCTCGTTCATGAAATCGAGAAACAACGGACATTTCAGCATGTCTATCGCGACGGCGACCGCACCGCTGCGAGTGCCCCTGACCTGGTTGTTCTCCATAGCACGGTCCGGGGCTTCAAAGCCGGCAGCGAGAGGGCCCGCCAGGTGACAACCGTTGCCGGCGCAACGTCCATCACGGTCCATTGCCAGTTCACCAGCCCGGATGCAAAGCCTCTCCTCGCGCGGGATGTAAACGGCAAGGTCCGCTTCTTTGGCGGGAATCTCAAGGCCACCTATGACTTCGCCAAAAAGGCCGCTCATGTCGCACATGAAAACTTTTCCTCGCCCGACAGAAAGTGATGACCAGGAGAACAAGTCCGGGCACCGAGGCGGTCTCTTGCTGATGTTAGCCGTCTACAGCAACCCCAGATGGCTTTCCGTCGTCCGTGCAGCGGTCGAACGTTTGACGGAAACTCTAGGATTCCCCGCGATGCAGTGCAGGTCGATCACCCGCGCGGTCGATGAAGCTCTCACGAACATCGTGCGGCATTGCTACGGCAATCGGCTCGATCAGCCCATCGCCCTATATTTTCGAAGCGCGAAACGCTGTCAGCAGGGCGAAATCGAAAGCGGCCTCGAAATACTCCTTTGTGACCGCGGTCGCGCATTCAACCTGAACACGTTACTCGGCCGGCCTCTCGAACAGATACGACCCGGCGGACTGGGATTGCACTGGATCCGCCAGGCTATGGACACCGTGGAGTTCACCCGCAAGGGGCTCACGAACCAACTGCGTCTCGTGAAGTATTTCGCACGGACCAGCATTGCTCCCTGAGAGAGAAAAAGACCGTGCAGATTTCAGCCAGGCGCCACGACAAAACCACGATCTTCGACGTCTCCGGAGACATCGATTTCGCCAACTCTCCGGAAGTGCGCCAGGCGGTGTTGTGTGAGATACGCGAAAGTCGCATGGCACGCGTGATCGTGAATCTTCGCCAGGTGCGTTACATCGATAGCTCTGGTGTCGCTTCCTTGATCGAAGGGTTGAAAGCGTCCCGCGACCTTGGTTCCCGCTTTATTTTGATCGGGCTGAGCACATCCGCTAGAGAAGTCTTACAACTCTCGCGGCTAATCAAGGTCTTTGAAATTTACGACAACGAAGAACAGGCATTGGCGGCTTAAATGGAAATCGTATCGGAAATCGGCGACAGCACACTAAATGGCCTTAGCTATATCGGCTCGCTGGCGTCATTGGGAGCACACGCTGCCTATTACACGCTGGTCGCACCGTTCCGGGGAAAGCCGCTGCGCCTGCAGCGCGCAATGTCCCAGGCCATGGACACCGGCGTCCGCGCGTTGCCGATCCTTTCTTTGATTACGTTCTTCATCGGCCTGATCCTCGCGTTACAGGCGGCCTACGAGCTTCGCAAATTCGGCGCGATAAGCGCCGTGGCCACGGCGGTCGCCGTCACCATGTCCCGGGAACTCGGTCCCTTGATCACCGCGATCGTTGTGATCGGGCGTTCTGGTTCCGCATTCGCTGCCGAACTTGGAACTATGAAGGTAAGTGAAGAGATTGACGCCCTGGAAACAATGGCGATCAGCCCCATCCGTTTTCTGGTGGCACCAAAGTTCCTGGCCATGATGGTCATGTTGCCCTGCCTCACCATCTGGGCCAACGTGATGGGGATCCTTGGGGGATCACTCTTCGGCGTCGCTCAAGCCGATTTCAGTTTTGTGGGATACCTCCGGGCTTCGGTCGAGTCGCTGTTTCTGCGGGATATCACAACCGGCCTAGTAAAGAGCGTCATGTTCGGCATCACCATCACCGCCGTGGGCTGCCTGGAAGGATTGTCGACCGGTGGAGGGGCGGAGCAAGTCGGCCGATCCACCACCCGGGCCGTGGTCATGTCCATCTTTTTGGTTGTCGTAGTGGACTTGTTCTTCACGACTCTGTTCTTCTTCGCGGGTAATCGATGACCACAGACCAACTACTTCCGAGCGGTCAACGGGAACCCGTAATTTCCCTGCGCAATCTCCGTGTCAGCTATGGAGATCGGGAGATTCTCCACGGCATCAGTTTCGACGTCCTGCAAGGCGAAACACTGGTCATCTTGGGTGGTTCTGGGTCTGGAAAAAGCACGCTTCTTCGCACCCTCGTAGGTCTGGAGCAGCCGAGCGCGGGAGGAATTTGGATTAAAGGCCGTAACATCGCGAAAACCTCTGCCGCCGAGATGGACGAAATCCGCAAGAAGATCGGCATGTCCTTTCAGGGGGGCGCGCTGTTCGGCTCGATGACCGTGGGCGAAAATGTGGCCCTTCCCCTTCGAGAACACACGTACCTAGCGGACTCCACGATTGAAGTCATCCTTCGCCTCAAGCTCGAGCAGGTGGGCCTTGAGGGATTCGAATACTACACACCTTCACAGCTCAGCGGCGGCATGAAGAAGCGCGCCGCGGTGGCCCGCGCCCTGGCAATGGACCCGGAGATCCTGTTTTTTGACGAGCCGTCGGCAGGCCTGGACCCTATCATCGCGGCAGGTATCGATCAGTTGATTCTGGAACTCAAGCGCGCCTTTCGTATGACCATCATCGTGGTTACTCACGAGCTCGCCAGCGCCTTTTTGATTGCTGACCGCATGCTCTTGATTGACAAGGGCAACGTCGTGGCTCTCGGCACTACCGAAGAGATGCGCTCCAGCACTCAACCGAGGGTTCGCCAGTTCCTTGATCGGATCGCCGAACCAGAAATTTCCGGCGAATTGGATTACCTGCAGATGCTCACCGCGGAGCGTCCCGGTCCGCAGAGTACCGCAGAAAAGAGAGGACAGTGATGCAACCTAAACGTGAGCAGGCGCTCGTCGGTATGTTCGTGCTCATCGCCGTGGCCGTGCTGTTTGCCACCGTGTTCACTATGAGCGGCGCTTTTGGACGATCGACAATGAAGTTTCACGCGTACTTTCCCTTCGCGGGCGGACTTGAGCCCGGAGCAACCGTGCGCTACGCAGGAGGTCCCAAAGTAGGCCGCGTCGATAGCGTGCAGCTCGACCCGCAGAACCCCGAACGGCTGGACGTCATCTTCAGCGTACAGTCCGACCTTCCCGTCAAGAGCGACAGCAGCGTAAGGATCATGAGCATGAGCCCCTTGGGAGACAACCACGTCGAGATTCTCCCCGGCAGCCCGCGAGCCCCAAGGGCGGTAAGTGGTGCCCTGCTCGCGTCGCAAAAGTATGTCGACTTCAACGCTTTGACGGCACAGCTCAATGACTTGAATCCCCAGGCTCAGGCACTGCTTCGCAACTTGAACGATCGGGCCTCAGAAGTGAAAGAGACCATCGCGCGCGTGAACGATTTACTCGGTCCGCAGAACCGCACGAATCTTGCTGCAACGATCGCCAATGCGCGCGGAATGCTTGAGGAAAATCGTCCTCAAATCAAGACCACGCTTCACAACATGAACGCCGTCAGCGAGAAACTGCAACCCCTTCTCGAAGATTTTCGAAAGACTTCCGAGCAAGCAAATCAGACTTTGAACCATGTCGATGCCATGGTCGGCGAGAATCGCGCGGATGTCCGCCAAGCCGTCGTTGAGCTGCGCCGCACGCTTACAAACATGACCGACGCCACTGCGCGGCTTGACCAAACCCTTGACGTCAATTCAGAGAACATCGACGAATTGCTCGACAATATGCGCCACGTTACCGAGAACCTGAAGGAATTTACCGCAACGATTAAGACCCGCCCGTACACGCTTATCCGCGCGAGCAATCCGCGAGAACACAAAACAGGAGAACAACAGTGAAACGCAAGTTTATTTTTCCGGTGCTCATGCTCTGTCTCGGAATCCTAAATGGCTGCGGCGCCGCGCGGCCAAGCAAGTTCTATCAGCTAACGCTTCCCAACGACAAAACTCCCGGAGCCGATGCGGCCCCCTTTCCTGTCACACTGCTCGTCGGGCCGATCACCACGTCGCATCTGTATCGCGACGACCACATCGTCTACACCTCGAATGGCGAGACGATGGGCACGTACGAGTATCAGCGATGGGCGGAGCCGCCTTCCGAAATGATTAGCGATGTCTTGCTCCGGCGGCTCCAATTGTCAGAACGCTACCAGCACATCTATTCGTTGCGAAGCGACGTTCGCGGAGACTATGTCCTGCGAGGACACCTATATGACTTCCGGGAGATTTCGGGAAATGGATTGGCAGCGCGTGTTGCATTTGAGTTCGAGCTGCGCGACTCCAAGACGAGCAACACCGTCTGGACCCGCTACTACTCACACGATGAACCGGTGGACGGAAAAGACGTGCCCGCGGTGGTCGCTGCGTTGAATCGAAATGTCTTGAGCGGCTTGAGCGAGCTAAGAGAAGGATTGGAGCAGTATTTTTCGTCACATACTGCAGTCGCTTCGACGGCGGCCCACTAAGACAAACTGTTTACAACACGCTCACCGAACAGGTGCATCCAACTCCATGTACACACAAATGCTCCGTCGTTCTCGTTTTCTCGCGCTGTTACTCCTGTTGAGCCCAGTCATCGGTTTTGGGCGCGAAGCGCCAGACGCCGGTGCCCCGGTTTTTACAACCGTACCGGAACTCAGTACTGGATTCGATTTACTCTACGAGCAGAAGTTCACCGAAGCACGCGAAGCATTCACGAACTGGGAATCCCGCAATCCTGACGACCCCTTTGGTGCGGTGGCGGTTGCCGCCAGTTACCTCTTCGAGGAACTCTACGTCCAAGGCGTATTGACCAGCGATTTTTTCCTCAACGAGAAGAAGTTCCTGCACGGGATTGACGGCAGTCCGGACCCGGAGCGCATGGGCCATTTTCGCGAAGCCCTAGCCCAAGGCCGTCAACTGGCTCAAGAACGCGAGAAAACGAACCCGAATGACGGCGAAGCTCTTTTTGCGCTGACGCTGGCCGCCGGCATGGAATCGGATGCGGAATCGATCCTCCAGAAGAAGCATCTTGCCGGTTTGAAGCGTATGAAAGAAGCCAACGGGTACGCCAGGCGGTTGTTATCCCAGTATCCGGGCGCTGCAGACGCGTACATCGCACCCGGTATTGCAAATTACATTATCGGCTCACAGGGCTTTGCTTCCCGCTTCGCGCTCCGGTTTGGTGGAATTCACGGCGACAAAAAGCTCGGCATGGAGCAAGTCGCCAGGACCGCAGAAAACGGCCGCTACCTCCGGCCGTTCGCCAAAATTATCCTTGCCCTAGCCGCGCGCCGAGAAAAACAGGATGCGCTGGCGGAGAAACTGTTGCGCGAATTGAGCGAGCAATATCCGGACAATGCGCTATTCGCTTCGGAATATGCCAAAGCCACAGGGCTTTCTCTCCCCGCGCCCGCGGTTCGCTGACTTCTCCCTCGAACTCAGCCGATTCGCGGTTCACGTCGATGTCCGAGACCAACGTACACCCAGCTTTAATCCTCGACCAAAGCGTAGTCCCAGCCCTGACGCACACAGAATCCCAGATACCCCTCGAGAGCGCTCTTCGGCTGAAAGGAGGTGTCAACCGTGTGGCGAAAGCGCTAAGCGCGTGACGGCGCCGTTTGTGCTCGTCAACTCGCGGAACGTTCCTCCCTCAGGTGCCTGTCCGCTCAGCGCCTTCCAGTCATGTCACAGCAGTTCGATTGGCATGCCAGTTGCACCACTATCGCCCGCTGCCGCGTGAAGTATGCGCCAACGTGCGGCAGGCAGCTCGCCGTCGACACCTAAGGAGAGGGTATGCGCGTGAAGAAAATTACATTTGCCGTGTTCGCATGGATCGCAATTTATGCTTTCGGGGGTCCGAGAGTGGTCGCTCAGACTACAGCCGCGGAACCGGCGACGGCCGACAGCACAGCCGACGCGCTGACGGATCAACAGCTGGCGCTGCTGCGCAAAGACATTCGCTCGATCAAGAAGCAACTCATCGCTACGAATTTGACCCTAACAGATACCGAAGCTACTAAGTTCTGGCCGGTCTATGAGCAATATTCGGCGGACTTCGGAAAGATCAACGAAGCGCGAACGACCATCATCAAAGAGTATTCGGATGGATATGGGACGCTGACTGATAACCAAGCCGACAGTCTTATTCGCCGCTGGTTGGACACGGACATCTCAGCAGCCCAGCTTCGCCAGAAGTACGTGCCCATCATGCGAAAGGTGCTGTCCGGGAAGAAAGCGGCGACCTTCTTTCAGCTGGACCGCCGTATCAGCATGATGATCGACGTCCAGCTAACTTCGCAGCTGCCTCTGGTGCAGAGCCAGGACTGATTTGTACCTACTGCGCGCCACGCCAGTACGCGCAAGTTTCATCGCTCGGATGTACGAATTGGAGTAACTGCTTCCATTCTTCCGTGCCCGACGGAGGCATTTCTGTTACGTGAGCCTACGACGGAACTATGAACGCCGAAGAGCAACGTCTCGAAGAGTCACGGAAGCGCAAAGTCCATTGGAAGCGCTGGGGACCTTACCTTTCCGAGCGCCAGTGGGGCACAGTCCGCGAGGACTACAGCCCCGACGGCACGGCTTGGGAGTTCTTTCCCCACGACCATGCCCGCTCGCGTGCCTACCGTTGGGGCGAAGACGGAATTATGGGCATCTCCGACCGGCATCAGCTCGTGTGCTTCGCGTTGGCTTGCTGGAATGGCCGCGATCCGATCCTCAAAGAACGGCTCTTTGGTCTTACGGGCAATGAAGGCAATCACGGCGAGGACGTGAAGGAGTATTACTTTTACCTCGATTCCACTCCCACGCACTCGTACATGAAGGCTCTGTACAAGTATCCCCAGGTTGAATTTCCATACGGAAAACTCGTCGAAGAAAACCGCCGTAGGAATCGCTCTGATTTCGAGTATGAGCTGCTGGACACGGGGGCCTTCGCCGAAAACCGCTATTTCGACGTCTTCACCGAGTACGCCAAGGCGAGCGCCGAAGACATCTTGATCAAGATCACCGCAACCAACCGAGGTCCAGCCGAAGCAGACCTCTCGCTTCTTCCGACCATCTGGTTCCGCAACACATGGTCGTGGGGCCGAGACGCCTATCGCCCGGCATTACGCGCGGTCCAACAACTCAGCATTCCCACGGAGTACGGCATACCGGGATCGGGAGTCATCGAGGTAGAGCACAAGGCCCATGGAAAGCGCTTGCTGCTCTGCGAAGGAGAGCCCGAACTTCTCTTCACCGAGAATGAAACGAACGCCAGGAAGTTGTTTGGAGGCGAGAATCGCACATCCTACGTCAAGGACGGAATCAACGACTACGTCGTTCATGGCAATCGTGATGCCGTTAATTCGGAGAAGACTGGAACCAAAGCTTCCGCGCTCTACCGTATGCGCCTGGCCCCGGGCGCTTCGGCGACGCTACGCTTGCGCTTGACCAACCAAGAGCCAAAAATTGCTCGCATGTCAGCGCCGCGACTCGTCGTCGCCGCCGCTCCACAGACCGAGCTGCTCGGCCAAAATTTTGATTCCATCCTCGCCCTTCGCCGCACCGAAGCCGACGAGTTTTACGCCAAGCCCGCGCCCAGGGGCCTTTCCGAAGACGCGAAGAACGTGCAACGCCAGGCCTTCGCCGGGTTGCTGTGGTCGAAACAGTTCTATCACCTCGATGTGCGTACCTGGCTTGACGGCGATCCCGCCGGTCCACCACCCCCGGAGAGCCGCAAGAAGGGCCGGAATCACGAGTGGTCCAACCTCTACAATGCCGACGTCCTCTCCATGCCCGACAAGTGGGAGTATCCGTGGTACGCCGCGTGGGATTTGGCGTTTCATTGCATCCCGCTGGCCCAGATCGATCCCGATTTCGCGAAAGAACAGCTCACCCTGCTTTTTCGTGAATGGTACATGCATCCCAACGGCCAACTGCCGGCCTACGAATGGGCTTTCGGAGACGTGAATCCTCCCGTGCACGCGTGGGCCGCGTGGCGCGTGTACAAGATCGAGAGGCGCGTCCGGGGCACGGCGGATCGCGCCTTTCTCGAAAGCGCTTTTCACAAACTTCTGCTCAACTTTACATGGTGGGTCAACCGCAAAAACGCTGAAGGTATGAACATCTTCCAGGGGGGCTTCCTGGGCTTGGACAACATTGGTGTGTTCGATCGATCGGCTCCGTTGCCTACGGGGGGATTTCTCGAGCAATCGGACGGGACGAGTTGGATGGGCATGTACTCCCTGAACATGCTGGCCATCGCCTTGGAACTGGCCCGTGAAAATCCGGCCTATGACAACGTCGCCAGCAAGTTCTTCGAACATTTTGTCCGCATTGCGCAAGCCATGAATAACCACGGTCCGGGAGGCATCGAACTCTGGGACAATCACGACGGCTTCTATTACGACGTTCTGCACCTGCCCAACGGCGATCGCCACTACCTCAAAGTGCGTTCGCTGGTGGGGCTGATTCCTCTTCTTGCGGTTGAGACTTTCGAACAGGATGTTGTCGATCGCCTCCCCGGTTTCAAGCGCCGCATGCAGTGGTTCATGGAGAATCACCCTGACGTTCGCGCGCACTTCGAAACATCACAAACGGAGAAAGGCTTACGTGGCCTCCTTTCGCTGGTGAACCGTGGCCAACTGGAACGCGTGCTTCGCTACCTTCTGGACGAATCTGAATTTCTCTCACCCCATGGGATCCGCGCGATCTCGAGGTTCCACAAAGACAATCCCTACGTCCTGCACGTAAATGGGACAGAGCATCGCGTCGACTACGAGCCGGCTGAGTCTCGCGCTGCGCTGTTCGGAGGAAACTCTAACTGGCGCGGACCAGTGTGGTTTCCGATCAATTTTCTGCTCATCGAAGCCCTCCAGAAATGCCATCACTTTTACGGGGATACTCTCACGGTCGAGCTGCCGACCGGTTCTGGCCGACAAGCATCTTTGTGGCAGGCTGCCGCTGAGCTGTCGCGTAGACTGACGCGAATTTTTCTCCGTTCAGACGATGGACATAGGCCAGTTTATGGCGGGCTCGAGAAATTTCAGAACGATCCAAACTGGCGCGACCTGATCTATTTCCATGAGTACTTTCATGGCGACAATGGCGCCGGTATCGGAGCGAGCCACCAGACCGGATGGACGGGACTGGTCGCCAAGCTCATCGAGCAAAGCGGCGAGGGAATGTAGTTGGCCGAGCGAAAACGAGACTACTGAATCTGAGGAGGAGTTAATCAGGAGTTGACTGGCTCATGTCTCTTCGCCAGACTTTCCTCCAACAAACAAATGATCGTCACGACCGAATACGCGGACATTTCTATGCCGGGTTCCCCGATGCGAACCTTTGTTGCAAGCCCTAAAGCCGAAGGCCGATATCCCGGCATCTGGTGCTTTTCCGACATTTTTCAACTCACTCCGCCCATGCTACGCACTTGCGTACGGCTGGCTGGGTATGGATTTGTTACCGCTGCCCCCGAAATTTATCGGCGCATCGAGGCGCCGGGGACGGTGATCCCATTTGATGACGCTGGACGCACACGCGGCCAGCAAGACGCCGCGAAGACTCCGGTCGCGCATTTTGATGCCGATTGTCGGGCTGGTTTGGACTGGCTCTGCAAACATCCCAAGGTCGCGTCAGGGAAAATCGGCGCTGTGGGTTTCTGCATCGGCGGCCACCTCGCCTTCCGTGCTGCATTCCAGCCCGATGTCCGCGCAACGGTCTGCTACTACGGGACAGGCATCCATGATGGCAAACTCGGTCAGGACGCAGATGCTGGATCGTTGGCTCGCGCAAAAGAAATTCGCGGTGAACTCCTTATGATCTTCGGAACAAAGGACCCGCATGTTCCCGATGCAGGACGCGAAACGATTGATCGAGCGCTGCGAAGCTCCGGTGCCGGCTATAAGACGCTCCTATATCCAGCGGAACACGCTTTCACACGCGATGAAGGACCGCGTTTCGATCCGGAGGCGACGGACCAGGCGTTTGCCGAGATGGTTTGTTTGTTCCGTAGCGTTTTTCACAACTGAAACGTTTCATTCAGCTCCGTCCAGCACCAACCTCTTTTACACTGTTACCTGGGCCGTCCCAGTTTCAACCGAGTATTCGTTTACCTGAAGCGATTCTTGACGATTTTCAGAGAACGAATCTTCGATTCCAGTGTGGACCGCGGTATGCCCAACTTGGCTGCAGCGCCCGTGGGCCCCGACACGCGGCCACGGGTATCTTTCAGTGCAGCCTCGATCATGTCCTTCTCTTCCAAGAGGAGTCTCTGAGGGAGCTCAACTTGCTGTTTCGACCCTGGTGTCAGAGGCGGCGGCTGCGGTAACCAGTTTTCGTCGATCGAGAAAATCTCCGTTTCGCAAAGTATCACCGAACGCTCGATGACGTTCTGCAGTTCGCGAATGTTTCCCGGCCAAGGATAGGACTGAAGCAATTCCAGCGTCTTCTTGTTGACACGTTTTATGTTTTTGCCAGCCTTTCGCGCATAACGATCGATAAAGTATTCGACCAGCAGAGGGATGTCCGCTCTTCGTTCTCGAAGAGAGGGCATCTCAATCGGAAAAACGTGCAGCCGATAAAACAAATCACTTCGAAAGGATCCAGCACCGATGGCGGCCTGCAAGTCACGGTTGGTAGCTGCAATCACTCGGACGTCAGCGCGTATTCGACGCGTCCCACCGACACGCTCAAACTCGTGCTCCTGCAAAACACGCAGGAGTGCGATCTGAGTCTCAGCTGGAAGCTCACCGACTTCGTCGAGGAAGATTGTGCCTCCATTTGCCAGCTCAAACCGACCCAGGCGCTGCTGAGTCGCGCCCGTGAAGGCACCCTTCTCATGGCCGAACAACTCAGACGCGATAAGATCACGGGGGATTGCCGCACAGTTCACACTAACGAACGCGCGCGAAGCACGACCTGATCTCCGATGTATGGCGCGTGCAACTAGCTCTTTGCCTGTTCCCGTTTCACCCGTGATGAGGACCGTAGAATCACTCGGTGCGACTTTGGAGATGCGCGAGAGAACACTTTTCAAAGCGGGAGATGTTCCAACGATCTCTTCAAACATTGAGACCTGGCCGATCTCCTCACGGAGCGCGACGTTTTCTTGGCGAAGCCTGTCTTCCGCCTGTTTGCGGTCTTCAATGTCAGTACCTGTGCCGTACCATCGTGTTACGTCACCCCGTTCATCTTTAAGCGGACCTAGACGGAACAGAAACCAGTGAAATATCCCATCGTGCCTCAGCATCCGAGCTTCGAACTCATGTGGCGTGCCTTCGAGAAACTGGCTCTGTCTCTGGCTGAGAAGCTTTTCGCGATCCTCTGGATGAAGGAGACCATATCGGGAGGTTTCGGTTCGCCATCGGTCCATGTCGACACCCAAATACTCGAGCGCCACGCGATTGGCATAGAGTGGGGTTCCATCAGGCGCAAGGACAGCGAGGTGCTGCGGCATGAGGTCCAGCATCTGCCGGAGCTCCATTTCACTTCTGCGCCGTTCCTCCTCTGCTTGTTTACGCTCAGTGACGTCGATCACGGTGCCCACAAATTCAACGAGGTCGCCGGACGTGCTCAGAACAGGATGACCTAAGACGTGAATGTCCCTGACGGAGCCATCCGGATGCACGATGCGGTAGTCCGTCTCCCACTCTGCCTTCTCGCGGATAGCCGTCTGGGTTAGTTCCCTGAAACCGGGTTGATCGTCGGGATGAATCCGCTGAAAGAATTCTTCGAATCGGGGCCAACCATCTTGTGGATCGAAACCCAGAACACGAGTGCATTCCTCCGACCAGTACCCGATATCCTGGTCTGGACTCCAGGCCCAACTGCCTGTGTGGCTGAGTTTCTGCGCTTCTGCCAGGTACGCTTCACTGGTCCGGAGGGCCTCCTCGGCCGTCTTACGCTCGGTGATATCAGTCACCGCCCCGACAAACTCGCGATTGCCAGATGCATCCTGTAAACCGTGAGCTATCGCGTGGACGTGCTTGACTCGCCCGTCAGGCAGCAGCAAACGATAGGTGTGCTCGAAATCTGTCGCCCCCCGAGGGGCACCATTGATGACCTTCTGAAAGTCGGCCCGGTCCTGCGGATGGACGCGTTGCATCACTGAATCTATTGTTGGCTTAACCGAGCGGTCGTACTCGAAGATGCGATAGGTTTCATCTGACCAAACGATCTCTCCGGTATCGGGCTTCCACCCGAAGCTGCCCGTATGACTGAGCCTTTGAGCTTCCGTCATGTAAGCTTCGCGGCGTCGGAGCTCCTGGGTCAGGAGCTCGTGCTCCGTAACGTCTATGGCGCTCCCAACGTACTTTTTTGGGCTTTGGTTTTCGACAAGAGGAACACCGACGCAGCGAATGTACCGGACCTCACCGTTGGGACGAACGATGCGCTTTGTAGCATCGAAGGGTGAACCTTTTTCCAAGATTCCCTTGATCAGGTTCGCCATGGACTCGCGATCCTGTGGGTGGACACAATTCAGGTATTCCTGGACACTAGGCGGTTTGTTGGCCGGATCGAGTCCGTGCATTCGAAATAATTCGGGGGACCAATAGTAGAAGCCGCCGGGATCGAAGGCCCAGCTTCCCATGTGGGCAAGACGCTGCCCTTCTGAAAGATAGAACTCGCTCCTTCGCAACTCTTCTTCCACCCGCTTGCGATCCTCAATATCTAGATTGGTTCCGTACCATTTGACGATTTTCCCGGAGTCGTCTCGCAATGGGTTAGCTCGAAACAGGAACCAGCGATATGCGCCGTCAAAACGACGAAGGCGTGCTTCAGTCTCTCCTGGTTCTCCACTAACGAGAATTGATTGCCAGGCATCTGTTAGCCGGCTCAAGTCGTCAGGGTGAATTGCTGCAGTCCATCTCCAATCCCGCGACTGATCCGGAGAGAGGCCCGCATAATCGAGCCAGCGCGGGTTGAAGAAGTCGACGGAGCCGTCCGGAGCAGCCGACCATACCATCGTTGGGATCGTCTCGATGATCGAGTGAAGATCGCGTTCACTGCGCCGCAGCTTCTCTTCCGCCGTTTTGCGTTCCTCAATATCGAGACTCGATCCATACCACTTGACGATGTTGCCGTTTGCATCGCGAAGGGGCACTTTCCGGTGGAACATCCAGCGGTATTCTCCATTCGCCCTACGGACGCGAGTTTCGTATTCGAAGACTTCTCCAGTCGCGAGGCAGGCTCGCCACTTGGCCACAATCCCCTCAACGTCCTCAGGGTGAACGACAGCTGTCCAATTCCAGCCAGTCACTTTGTCCAAAGTGACGCCCAGGTATTCGAGCCAAGGTTTATTGAAGTAATCGAGGTAACCGTCGGGCCTTGCGGTGTGAATCAGCGCAGGAATCGAGTCGACCAGGAGCTGGGCATTCAAACGCTCGGATCCCTGTCCTGAGGAGGCCATGGCGGGCATGATACACCCTGAGAAGGTGCATGCGGCGGCCGGCCCCATCGTGGTACCTGAGTTTGGTTGAAGGTGAATGGCCTCAGCTTTCTCCATTGGCTTGTCCCCCTTTCGTTGATGTGCGCGGATTGTGGCGCTGCCGGAATCGTGCCGTCTTGAACAAATCGGCTTCCGTTGGAACGTTCTTGCGCAAAGCCGGAGGGCAGCCGCGGAACGGCAATCGGCTTTGCAAAAGCGCTCGTCAGCGATCTAAGTAAATTGTTTGTAATAACTTAGCTTATTAGCGGGCGTTCCTTTCGAGGAGCCCGTAAGTGAGGTTCGCGGCCTCGGCCAAACGGACTGCAGCCTCGGCTTTCTCCACTTCGGCACGGGCTTCTAGAATTTCTGGATGTGCGGCCGTTGCAGTCGCAACGCATTCCTCGAGCGGGCAAGTCTCCTGAGACTCTGCAGGGATGGGGTCAAGATCCAAAACGGTTGTCAGAGGCCAGCCCCTCGGATCATTCAGTTTCAACTTGAGGTCCGCCAGCTGAAGATCCGTCGTCAGGAGATCTTGCTTCGGTTGCAACAGTTGGGCACGTCTCGATCGATTCCTGTTCGAGTGAGCTCCCAAACTTCACCTGGACGGCACGCTACGTCCACACACCATGCGAGAACTCAAAACTCAGTCACGACGTTGACGTTATCGTCAAATCCCGGGCGTGACATAACCGCAAGATGAATTCGTCATTCTGAACCGCCGTCCCCTTTTATTGAAAACAAGGCGGATTGCCGAGTCTCAGGCGCATGTTCGGCGTTGGGCACGCAGTTGCTTTCCCTCATAGCGCCAATTTCGAAGTCGACATTTGAAAAGGGGAATCTGAATCGTATGGCACAACAATCATCAAACAGCAATCGTCCAAAACTCAGTGAGAAGGGGCTCTTGACTCCGGACAATTGCGTCGTGGCGCTGATCGACCATCAACCACAGATGCTATTCGGCGTCAGCAACTTCGATCGACAGTCTATTATCAACAGCACCGTGGCCTTCGGAAAAGCCGCAAGGGTCTTCGATGTGCCTGTTGTCTTAAGTACGGTCGAGACGAAGTCTTTCAGCGGAAATATGTGGCCGCAGCTGCGAGCAGTATTTCCGGGGCAGGAACCCATTGAGCGTTCTTCCATGAACTCTTGGGACGACAAAAACTTTGTGGCCGCGATCGAAAAAAGCGGACGCAAGAAGATCGTTCTGGCCGGACTTTGGACAGAGGTCTGTGTTGCGTTTCCGGCGGTGCAGGCGATTCATGACGGCTACGAAGTCTATGTCGTGGAAGATTGCTGCGGCGATGTGAGCCAGCTTGCTCACGACAACGCGATGAAGCGCGTCATTCAAGCCGGCGCAAAGCCGGTCACCTCAATGCAGGTCATGCTCGAATGGCAGCGCGATTGGGCTCAGAAGGGAACCTACGACGCAGTCATGGACATCGTGAGAACGCATCTCGGAGCCTATGGTATCGGGGTCGAATACGCTTACACCATGGTCCATGGTTTGCCGACAACGAAGTTTGCCGAATATATAGTTCCAGCCGCCCTTGCAGCTCACAAGTAAAACCTGAAGGGCGGAGCCTCCTCCGCCTTCTCAATCCATTTGGGCTAACTCGAAACGGAGACTGCCGTGTCTGCTGAGCTAATTTTGCACAACGCCAAGATCGCCACGAACGGGGTGCCCTCATTTGTAGAAGCGATCGCTATAACGGCCGGAAAGATATCCGCCGTTGGCAAGGATGAAGAAATTCTGCGCCTGCGGGGCCCGCAAACGCGCGTAGTTGACGGGCGCCGACGAACCATCATCCCTGGTCTCAACGATTCACACATGCATCCGATCCGGGGCGGGCTCAACTACAACTTGGAATTGCGGTGGGATGGCGTCCCTTCGCTTGCCGATGCATTGCGCATGTTGAAAGAACAAGCTGCACGAACTCCCGCGCCCCAGTGGGTACGGGTGATCGGAGGCTGGACCGAATTCCAATTCGCCGAACGCCGGATGCCTACCCTCGATGAGATCAACGCAGTTGCTCCAGACACACCTGTGTTCGTGATGCATTTGTATGACCGGGCATTGTTGAACGCAGCGGCGTTGCGTTCGGTAGGATATGACAAGAACGCTCCAGATTTCCCGGCTGGTGAGGTTCAGCGCGATCGCCACGGAAATCCCACGGGTCTTCTCATCGCCAAGCCCAACGCCAACATTCTCTATTCCACCCTCGCCAAGGGACCAAAGCTCTCCCGCGAAGATCAACTTAATTCTTCTCGGCTCTTCTTCCGCGAGCTAAACCGCTTCGGCATCACCAGTGCGATCGACGCCGGAGGCGGATTTCAGAACTATCCCGACGACTACGGCGTCGTGAACCAACTGCACCGCAATGGCGAGCTGTCGATTCACCTCGCATACAACCTCTTTACGCAGAGGCCAAAGCAGGAACTGGCTGACTTTCAGAGCTGGACCAAAATGACCAAGCCCGGCGACGGCGACGACTTCTATCGTGTCAATGGCGCGGGAGAAATGCTGGCTTTCTCCGCCGCGGACTTCGAAGACTTTCTCGTGCCGCGCCCGGACATGCTCCCCGTCATGGAGAGCGAGCTGAAAGCGGTGATTCGCCATCTCGTGGAGAATCGCTGGCCGTTTCGCTTGCACGCTACCTACAACGAAACCATCGAGCGGGCACTGAATGTCTATGAAGAGGTGAACCGGGAAATCCCCTTCGATGGCTTGCATTGGTTCTTCGATCACTGCGAAACGATCACCGACCGCAACATTGCGCGCGTAAAGGCGCTGGGCGGCGGCATCGCTGTGCAGAACCGCATGGCTTTTCAAGGCGAGTATTTCGTCGAGCGTTACGGTTCACAGCAAGCCAAGCGCACGCCGCCGATCCGACGCATGCTGGAAATGGGTGTGCCGGTCGGCGCCGGAACCGACGCGACCCGGGTTTCGAGCTACAACCCTTACCTTTCCCTCTACTGGCTTATCACCGGCAAAACCGTTGGGGGTCTCAGTCTTTATCCTCAAGAGAATCGGTTGGATCGGGCGGAAGCACTCAACCTCTACACGATGGGGAGCAGTTGGTTTTCTACGGAGGACGGAAAGAAGGGAGCTCTCACCCCAGGCCAACTGGCCGACTTGGCGGTTCTCTCAGGCGACTATTTTTCTATCCCCGAAGAAGAGATCAAGCATCTCGAATCGGCACTTACCATCGTGGGTGGGAAGATCGTCTATGCCAGCGACGAATTCTCAAGACTCGCGCCGCCTCCGCTGCCAGTGAGCCCAAGCTGGTCTCCTGTCAAAGAATACGGAGGTTACGCGAAAGCCCTGGACCACACTCTTGGTGCATCTCACTCCGCTGCCTGTTCGCATGTTGAGGGGCCGTCGGATGGCGGGACGCGATCACATCTTCAAGTGCTGGGTGAGTTTGGCCTATGGGGGCTGGGTTGCGACTGCTTTGCATTCTGATTTACGCGTCGCTAGAGGGATCGAAATGAAGGTGCTCTTTTTATCTTTCATCGTTGGTCTCGGCGTCGGTGTCCTCTACGGACTCATCCGGGTGAAAAGTCCGGCGCCGCCTATCGTTGCCTTGCTCGGCCTCTTGGGAATGGTGATAGGCGAACAGTTTGGGATTTGGGTCCAGACGAAAAAGCTGGACGTTTCGCATGCCGCATCGGTTTGCCTTGTTGGTGAGCGCTACGACCGGCCACATCGGTCGGAAGCGCCTTAACTTCCCAGTCGCGGGAATTTGCAAATCCGGGAGAGACGAATGGATTTGAAAAAGATACTCGCAGGAACCTCTGTTGCAATCTTTTTGACGATTGCGTTCACGAGCGACTCGCACTTCAGCACGTTCGCCCAAACGGCGCGACCAGCCGAAACCAAGGGCATTGCTGTCGCCCCGCAGTACGACA
>Ga0210409_10002355_pt1 | contig 22624 bp, 10 predicted proteins | sample IncBWH17MmetaG_FD_161649 | JGI IMG/M metagenome (GOLD analysis project Ga0210409, IMG submission 161649) | Forest soil microbial communities from Barre Woods Harvard Forest LTER site, Petersham, Massachusetts, United States - Inc-BW-H-17-M | ecosystem: Environmental > Terrestrial > Soil >...
TCATCTCTCTCGATAATCGCTACAGCGCCAAGACCGCGCAACGAAACGCGGACTTGCTGGTGCGCGAAAAGGTCGACCTGGCGATCGAGTTTCAAACCGACGAGGAAGTCGCGCCGATCGTCGCGGCTAAGTATCGCGAGGCCGGCATCCCGATGATCGCGATCGATATTCCTCATCCCGGCGCCACCTACTACGGCGCGAATAACTACGAAGCCGGATTGATCGGCGGCCGTTATCTAGGCCGGTGGGTCAAGGAGCATTGGCACTCGGAAGTGGATGAGATTCTCCTGCTCGAGTTGAAACGGGCAGGGAACCTTCCTCGCATGCGTTTGTCAGGATTGCTGGTGGGAATCAATCTGGTATTGCCCAGCGCCGCGAACTGTCGCGTGACTTACCTGGATGGCGACGGAGAACTGGGGCCAAGCTTTGAAGCCGTACGGAGACATCTGCGTTCCTCGCACACGCGGCATGTACTGGTGGGAGCGATCAATGACCCCAGCGCACTCGGTGCATTGCGTGCTTTTCAGGAGGCGGGGCGTTCAGAGAACTGTGCTGTCATCGGTCAAAATGCGTCGCCCGAGGGAAGAGCAGAATTGCGCCAGCCGAAAACTCGATTCGTCGGATCCGTGGCTTACTTTCCCGAACGATACGGCGAGAACCTGATCAGAGTCAGTCTCGATATTCTGAACCAACGTCCTGTACCGCCGGCCGTGTTCGTTGAGCACAAACTGGTGACCCCTGGGACCGTGGATCATTATTATCCCAACGACGCTCTGGCAAACCTGGTTCGAACCGATCCTTTCGACTCAGCCCGCCAACATTTGGCCCACTAGATCGAGCTGGCCAATTAAGCCCGTCTGCGTTCTCTGAGTTTGTTTAGCGCACCCTGCTCATTCCGCAAGCTCCACGCTCTCTAGCAATCACCTGAAAACTTTCTGCAATGCAAAACGAAATGGGTCGCAAGGTTGCCCGTGGCGCGCAGAAAGCGCAATGGAACTTACGCGTGAATCGGTTGCTAAATAACGATTTGGCGCTCACGCCGTCCGCTATCCCGCAGGTTTTTCACCGCGAAATGCGGATGGTTTTCAGGTTGCGAGTTGACGATGCTCGGCAGTCAATGGGAGCATCCGCCCCCAGTAGACGGCGACGTGGGTTTTGGGGCTGGGGAAAGTTCCATCATCAGGTTTCTGAGACGTGGGATTGATCCCTATTCCACGAAGTTGCAAACGTCGCCAGGAGAAAACCTCATGTCCGCGACGACACGCATTCTCTCGCTCTGCCTTTTGATCACTTCAGCAGTGCACCTGTATGCTCAGGGCGGAGCCTACGGAACCATCCTTGGAACTGTCAAGGACAACTCTGGAGCCGTGGTGGCCAAGGCGGGAGTCGACGTCACCAACGTGGCCACGAATGTAATCAAGCACACGGAAACTACCGCTTCGGGGGACTTCACAGTTCCTTATTTGGCGCCGGGAACCTACCGCGTGACTGTGCAGTCGCAAGGATTTCAGAAGTCTGTCGTGGACAACATCGGATTGGTGGTCGGCCAGGAGGCTCGCGCCGACGTAACCCTAAAGACGGGCGCAGTCTCTGAGACTGTAGAAGTTCAGGCCAGCTCCGTCGCGCTCGATACTGACAGTTCGGCGGTCTCACAGCTCGTAAGCCAGAGGCAAGTAGAAGAGCTGCCGCTCAATGGGCGAAATTTCCTGAGTCTGCTTTTCATCGGCGCCGGTGCTGTCCAGACCGTCGGCGAACAGGGCCAAATGCGCCAAGGGGCAGGGAATGCCATCAGCATCAACGGCGGGCGGCCTGAGTCCAACAACTATACGCTGGACGGATTGATCAACACCGATACGTCGCTCAACACTCCGGCAGTGATTCTGTCACAGGATGCCATCCAGGAATTCAAGGTGGCCAGCGAGAATTACGCTGCGGAGTATGGCTACAGCGCCAATCAAGTCAACATCATCAGCAAGAGTGGCACAAACCAGTTACATGGTACAGCATTCTTATTCGACAGAAACAACGCGTTCGACGCTTACACGCCGACGCCGTTTCAAACGACCCCGACCAAGCCGGTGCTCCGTCAAAACCAGTTCGGCTTTGTGGTCGGTGGCCCGGTATACATCCCCAAAGTTTACGACGGACGCAACAAGACGTTCTTTTTCGTGAACTATGAGGGCTGGCGAATTGCGAATGGATATATCCAGAATGGAATTGTTCCTACGGCGGCGGAACTGAATGGGGATTTCTCGGCTACCGGCCTTCCCGCCTTCGATTTGACCGCGGGATCGCCCTGCCAACTGGCACTCACTTCAAGCCCGAACGCGCTACCCTGCATGCCGGGCGACCCCCAAACCGGCCTGGCATTTACCGGGCCCGTTCCCGCAAACCGTTTTTCACGCTTGGCGTCGGTAGCGCTTGCGGCCAACGTCATTCCGAGCCCGACTCCGGCCTGCGTGAGCAACCCCGGTTCATGTGCGGGAGGTAACTACCAGTTGGTTCGAACGCTGCCCAACAACACCGACCAGCAGACCTACAAGCTTGATCAGACCCTGGGCCGTTTCGGATCGGTGTTCTTCCGCTACACGAAGGCAGACTTTTCAAATGAGAACCCACAGAACCTCGGAACAGAATTTAGCCTGAATCAGTTTACGCAAAACAGCACCAGTTGGATGGTTTCGCACAACATTCCCCTTGGGCACAGTATCGTCAACAGTTTTCGCTTTGGACATCTGGATGCCATTGCCATCCAGGGTGCGCCAGCTGCGTCGAGCAGCCAGATTTCTGCTTTGGGCGTGACTGGGGTCTTCACCAACCTTCCAGCAAGTTACGCGGCAGGTTTCCCCACGATCAACTTTGAGGGAGCTCTGCTGGGCAGCTACGGCAGCCCGGGTAACAACCCGACGACCAGCGATGTACCGACGTGGGAATTCTCCGATTCCGTGACTATGGTGCACGGAAAGCACACCATCGGAGTGGGATTCGACTATCGCCGCTTTATTTCGAAGAGAAACCTCTCCGGAAACTTCTTGGGCGGTTATAGCTACACTAACAACAATGTCCTGACCAACAGCAACACCGTAGGGGGTGTTCAGCAGTGTGCGACCTCCCTCTGTAGCACAGGGAACGAAGTAGCGGATTTCCTTCTCGGCTATTACAACGGTGCCAACACGTTTCAACCGGGACCTTTCAGCAATCCAAGTATCGCCGGCAACTTGAATCAGTACCACTTTATGTACTTTGCTCCGTATGTGCAGGACGACTGGAAGGTGAACAGCCGCCTTACTTTAAACCTCGGACTGCGCTGGGACTATCGATCTGTGCCTTATGAACAGAGTAACAAGTTCTTCTGGATCGATGATCAGAACACGACCGGTGGCGGATTGTGTTTCGCTGATCAGGCCTTGGCAAACGACGGTGTCGCGCCGCCAGGGAACGGCTTCTATCGTTATTGCGGCCGGCACAATCCTGCCGACGGTTCCAAAACTCCATTCGCCCCCCGCATTGGGTTTGCCTGGCGTCCGTTCGGCGGCGACAAGACCGTGGTCCGCGGTGGCTACGGAATCTTCTGGGATTCATCGGAGAGCCGCGAGATAGACGATTCCGGCGACCTATATCCTTTTGTCGAGCGCACTTCGCTTTCACCCAATTCGCAATCGGCCACTGCAGCGCCCAAGTTGACCGATCAACTGTTCCCCGCTCAGACCGCGGTTGTTCCCGTGACCGCTCCGAATAGTCAGTTTGTTGCGGTTATTGTTTCCGACCACCCAAGGAATCCCTACGTGCAACAGTACACAGTCTCGGTGCAGCGTGAGGTGGCTCGCAACACCACGCTCGAGGTGAACTACGTTGGGAATCGGGGACTCCATTTACTGGATCGCATCGACCTCAACACACCTTCCGTCTTGACCGGAACCCAACTGGCAACTTGCCAGGCGGCGTTTGCCGGCCTTCCCGCAACCAATAACATCTATCTCGCGAACCAGTGCCCTTTCTATGCACGTCAGCCCCTGCCTAACTTTGCAATTCCCGGTCCTTTGAATAGCTCGTGGACCGGCTACTCCAATTACAACGGCGGGAATGTGAAACTGGAACATCGTGGAGGCAGTTTCGCGCTGTTGACCGTTTACACGTACGCAAAGAGCATGGACGACAAATCCGCTGCCGCCGGGATCGGAGCCAATGGCGCCGGCTTTGCCGGACATATGGACGATCTGAATCCGCACCTGGACTACGCTCCCTCAGATTTCAGCGTGAAGCATCGTTTCGTGAACAGCATCGTTTACGCCCTTCCGGTGGGGCGTGGAAAGCGCCTCCTGGGTGACATAAATAAGGCAGAAAATATGCTGATTGGCGGATGGCAACTGAGTATGATCACGACATTCCAGACCGGATTCCCTTTCTCGATAAACGCGTCAGATCCGGGAGCCTATTTGAGTTTTGGGATGCGCGCCAATCAATCGGGCAGTCCCAGCCCGATTGGCGGGAAGAACATTAATCATTGGTTCAACACCTCTGCATTCACTCAGCCCGCCTTCGGTGTATACGGTGACTCCGGACGCAACATACTCACTCAACCAGGAATCAATAACTGGGATATCGGACTGGGCAAGACGTTCCAGTTCACCGAAAGGGTTGGTTTCCAGTTCCGGGTTGAAACTTTCAACACGTTTAACCACACTCAGTATGGGGTCGACCCAACTACCCAGGCTTCCGGGGGACCGGGCCAAAGTGCGGTGGATGGAACTCTCGGGACTGTTCAATTCGGGGAGGTCACCAGCGCTCGTCCTGGCCGTATTATCCAGTTCGGCGGCAAAATCATCTTCTAGAAGCTTCGCAGTAAACCAAGGAACCCACCGCCAGGCCGACTATGGCCTGGCGCGATTTTTTTGAGGTACACTCGCACCGTGAAAGGCCGCCACGCATTCAACTGGGCTGTACTGGTTGTGCTGGCCCTCGCGGCCTCCGCCGCGTGCGCGCAGGACACAAGTTTGGTCGAACGCTACGCCGAGGAAGGGGAATCCGCCCTGGCAGCTGGACGTTATGCAGAGGCTGAGAAGGCGTTTGAAAAGCTGCGACAACTTGAGCCGGGGATGGCTGAAGTTCATGCAAATCTCGGCTTGATCTATTTCCAGGAGCGCAAGTTTGAACAGGCCGTTCCCACTCTGCGGCAAGCACTGAAGCTGAAGCCTGCCCTAACCAAGACCGACAATCTTCTAGCGATGTCGCTCTCAGAACTTGGTCGCTACCAGGAAGCTGTGCCCGGACTGGAGAAATGCCTTCATCATTCTTCCGAAACCGAAATCAAGCGTATGTGCGGCCTGGAGTTGCAGCGGGCCTACATTGGCCTGAAGAAAGATGACAAGGCGGTCGAAGTCGCGATGCAGTTGAACCGACTCTTCCCGGACGATCCCGAGATCCTCTATCAGACCGGGAAAATCTACGGGAACTTCGCCTTCCTCACCATCGAGAAGCTGGCGCAAGTTGCGCCGACATCGGTTTGGAAACATCTTGCGGCGGCGGAAGCGCACGAGAGCCAGGGTTCTTACGATCAGGCGATCCCAGAATATAGCGAAGTGCTGAAGTTGGAGCCACAACGCCCGGGGATCCACCACCGCATCGGCCGAAGTCTGCTTGGGCGCTATTGGCAACGCCACTCGTTGGAAGATCTCACGGCCGCGGAAAGAGAATTCGAACAGGAATTACAAATCGATCCCGCCAACGCCAATTCCGCGTACGAACTTGGCGAACTGCGCCGCAAGGCCAATCGATTCGACGAGGCGCAACAATACTTCGAACAGGCGTTGCAGCACTATCCGGATTTTCCCGAAGCACAACTGGGTCTCGCGGCCGTGTTGCAGGCCAAGAAATTGAACGACCAGGCCGTGATCCACGCGCAGCGGGCGGTTGCTATCGACCCGGAGAACGAAGTCGGCTGGTATCGGCTGGCTCAGATTCAGAAAGCTCTAGGCAACAATGCCGAACAGGAAAAGGCATTGGCCGAATACCGGCGCTTGCATGACCGGTCAAGCCAGCAGCGTGGACTGGAACCGGTGTTCTCTCCCCGCGAGGTAACGAAGCAGGAAGTAGAACCAGCCGCGCAATGAGTCCATGCTTTTAGGGCACCGTCACAACGGCCACAGAATATCCGCCCAGGCTTGTCGCGTCGCCACTCAGCTTCGTCATGGCTGGAGGCTGGAAGCCGGTCGTTTGATCGACATAGTCCAGTTGTCCGCCGCTCGCGCCTGTTACCGCAATATCGAATTTCCGATCACGCTTGTTAACCAGGAGCACGCGATGTTTGCCATCGTGCGTGACGAAGGCCAGAGAGTAGACATACGGATTGTTCGGGATAGTCTCAATCTCGACCTGCTTGTCGCCTGGGCCGAAATTGTCGTGAAGCAGCTTGAGCACCCAGAACCGAGCGTTGGGCTTGCCGTCATTCCAATCAACCATAGAGACGCTGGGGAATTGCGTGGGAAATCCGACAAGCTGTGACTCTCCGGCAACATCGATCCCGATTTGCGTGAGTTCCCCGAAGAGATATGCGTACATCGCACCAGCCAGGTTCCAGTAGGAATTTGGAATGGGCTGAGCCACGTGTCCTGGGGTCTCTTGAGCAAGATCGTCAGCCGAAATCACGCCGAGTTCGTCGATCGTCGTCTTCGTCTCAGGAGACAAGCGCTTGCGGATGGCTTCCACATAGCGCACGGTCTTCAGGAATCCGTCCGCCTGAGCGAAGTATGTGAACTGCTCCACCTCCGGTGTCTCGTCGACTGAAGGAACTGCATAGAAGTGGTAGGAGATGAAATCCAACGGCACGCCCCGCTTGTGGTTCTTGTGATCCAGGAAATATTCAAAGTAGTGCGGTTCGATGGGTATAGCCAGCGCCATTCCGACGAACTTCATATCGGGTTGAACCTTCTTCATTGCCAAGACGACTTCGTCATACAGCTTGGTATAGGTTTCTGGGGAGATGTGGTGCTCGAAATCGATTTCGTTCAGCACCTCCCAGTAGGGTATCGAGTAGTGGTATCCAGACTCGTGACGCTTGCCGAACTCATCGGTGAAGCCACCCCGCGTGTACCACGAGACAAGCCGGGCATAGTAGTCGGCGACTTCCTTCATGCTGGGATCGCGAAGCTCTGTCCCCTGCTCGTACGTCCAGATCACCTGCGCTGGATCTGCAGGATATGTGACTGGTTTGTCGGTCGTATACATCCACTGCGGGATTGTGCTGAAGTTGAGAATGACGGAATGTCCCTTCGTCGCTTCAAGAAAGTCGATGGTCATGGGATCGATCGGTGTAAAGTCCCAAGACGTTTTCCCGTCTTTTGGAGGTTCCAGTTCCGCGACCCCGAGCTTCGGATATGGAAGCCATGGTACGTAGCGCACGTAGTCCGCTCCGAGATCGTGAAGAGCCTTGAACGCATTGTCATGCACCGGCGTGCCTCGCTGCAGGGGAGGATTAACCACAACCTGCAGCGTCGGGGTTGTCTGAGACGTGTGGATGACCTTGTCCCAGTGCGGCGTGACTTTGATGGGCTGTTCCTGAGCAGAGGACAAGGTGCAGAATATGAGAAGAGTGACATTCGTCATTGTCAGTGATGCCAACCGAATGCTCATGCAATTCCTCCAGGGACATCTAACGCCTCTCAATCGGCAAGTATCGAATGCTGCACCAGCTTGTATTCGACGTCAAAGCTCAATCTACAGACTGAAACCGATTTCGTCATAAGAAACAACGAGGGAACGGCACCAAGCGGTTCAACATGCTCTTTGTCAGTGAACACTTGTGCAAAGGACACGTCATCGAAAGCCGCGACTTTTAAAGTGTTTCCGGTACAGACTCGCGCGTTTCGCACTTCGAAATGCCGCTTCAGCTGGGCGGCGAGCTTGTGGCTCGGGCGAACACGGGCTATGCTTCCCGGTTTACAGGTCTTTACTTAACGGGACATTTTCGGAATGAATTCGTCACACGATCAATTCACGGTCGGACTCTTCGGCATCGGTTTGGACGCGTACTGGGAACAGTTCCCCGGACTCGGGGATAGGCTCGTTGGATTCACCGAGCAAGTGGCACGAAAGATCGAGCGTTCAAGGGTGAAAGTAGTCAATCTCGGACTCGTCGATACTCCCGAGAAGTCGTTTGCAGCGGGACACGAGTTTCGCAAAGCAGATGTCGACCTGATCTTTCTATACGTCACGACTTATGCGTTGTCTTCGACCGTGCTTCCGGCCGTCCGCCGCGCGAAAGTGCCGGTGGTCATTCTGAACCTCTCGCCTGCACCCGCCATTGACTACGAGCGATTCAATCGTCTCGGGGACCGCACGAAGATGACCGGTGAGTGGCTTGCCTTTTGCCAGACCTGCCCCGTTCCGGAGATCGCAAACGTTTTTAATCGCTGCCGCATTCCATTCTTTCAGGTCACCGGAACTCTCGATGACGATCCTATCGCCTGGGCTGAGATTTCCGATTGGATCGAAGCTGCTCGCGTGGCGCATGTCATGGAGCACAACCGCCTCGGGGTGATGGGCCATTATTACGGAGGCATGCTCGACATCTACTCCGATCTCACCCAGCAATGCGCCTACTTCGGAGGCCACATCGAGATCCTCGAAGTAGACGAACTGGCCGCCCTGCGACGTGACGTCAGCGAAGCCGATGCGAATCGCGAGGTCACAGAGTTCAGGAGTGCCTTCGATATACAGCCAGATTGTTCAGAGCAAGAACTTGTTCGCGCCGCTCGCACTTCTGTGGCTCTGGATCGTTTGGTGGAACGCCACAATCTCGGCTCGATTGCGTACTACCACAGAGGCGTGGGAAGTGCGGACAACGAAGATGCGATCAGTTCGATCATCCTGGGCACAAGCTTGCTGACAGCGCGTGGAGTGCCTGTAGCCGGAGAATACGAAATCAAAAATGTTCAGGCCATGAAAATACTCGACACGTTCGGCGTTGGAGGTTCCTTCACCGAATACTATGCCGTGGACTACAACGACGATATCGTGCTAATGGGGCACGACGGCCCGGGTCATATTGCGATCGCCCAAGGAAAAACCAAAGTCCGGCCGCTGGATGTATATCACGGCAAGGTGGGCCACGGACTCTCTGTGGAGATGTCTGTGAAGCATGGTCCAGTCACTTTGCTGTCCGTCGTGCAGACTGTCGACGGGAAACTGAAGTTGCTGACCGCGGAAGGAGAGTCAGTGCCCGGACCAATTCTCCAAATCGGCAACACCAATAGCCGGTACAGATTCTCTCTCGGAGCGAGAAGTTTCATGACTCAGTGGAACGCGCATGGTCCGGCGCATCACTGCGCTGTGGGAGTGGGGCACGTTTCCGGCAAGTTGAAGAAGTTGGCTGCTCTCCTCGGGATGGAATGTGTTCAAGTGTGTTAAAGCCAGGCCAGCATTGTCTGTCAGTCTTCCTGTTCTACAATGCGAAATGCGGCCCGGCCTGTATTAAGAACCCGAAAGAACCTCGCCAATTCCAATTACGCCATTTCTGCATGGTCAACCAAGTTTTCGGCGGTTATTGAGTACCACTGCCTTTCACACCGCGAAATGCAAGGGAACGGGAGTTCGCAAGTTGACACGAGTGCCCGCCCGGTGAAACCATCCCCGCGATTCGACGATCAAGCGGTCATGTTCACGTCTGCTCTTCACAACACAACTAATGCCTTCACGGCCTCGATCGATCCCGACAGGAGAATCGCTTGAACTACCCGACTCTGCTTAAGACGTTCGTCGCTCTTGCGGTCACGGTAAGCGCTGCTTCGGCAGCACCGGTTCACTTACGCTGTGAATACCGTGAAAACCCTCTGGGGATCGACGCACCGGCTCCTCATCTCTCCTGGCAAAGCGACAATACTGAGCGAAATTGGGAACAAGTGGCCTACCAGATATTGGTCGCGAGCAGCCTCGATGGGTTGCGCTCCGGAAAGGCTGATGTCTGGGACAGCGGTAAAACGAACTCAGACGAATCCGTCGGAATTGCTTACAAAGGCCCGGCTCTGGAGTCGCGAAAGCGCTACTACTGGAAGGTTCGCGTTTGGGACGCGGCGGGGAAGGCCTCGGACTCCGTCGAAGACGCGTGGTGGGAGATGGGCCTCCTTCACGCGGAAGACTGGAAAGCAAAGTGGATCACCTGGAGAAATCCGGAAGACGAAGCCGACCGCAAGGATATCCACTGGATTTGGCTAAAAGGGCAAGACGCGCTCGCAGCAGTTCCGAAGAGTTCGGCGAATTTTCATTTGAATGTTCACCTTTCGGAAAAACCTCGCGCCGCAGTCTTATTCCTTGCAGTACGCGGGGATTACTCCGCAGAGGTGAATGGACGCAGGGTAGGCCATAAACACGAATGGGGAACGTTCGATCGACGTGACATCGCCGACGAACTCAAGATCGGCGACAACCTCGTGAACATCAAGGTCACCGCGCCGGATATTCCGGAGAGAGGTCCAAATGCCGGCGCTACGAGCACGAAGGCTGCACTTGCGGCGCTGATTAAGATCACGGACGCGAACGGCTCCATCAAACGGTTCCCGTCGGGAGAAACTTGGCAAGCATCTGCAGAAGGCGATTCATCAGCGCAGGCCGCCCACGTCGTAGCAGATTTGGGCGACAAGCGACTCGGCGATCCCGGTCCTTTTCCTCAGCCCGCGGCTTCCTTCCGCCTCACCGTCGATGTGTCGAAGCAGGTTCGCAGCGCCCGCCTTTACGTGACCGCTCTCGGCAGCTACCGCGTGTACCTCAACGGAACCCGCGTCAGCAGTGACGTGCTCACGCCCGAATTCACCGACTATCGAAAGCGTGTGTTGTATCAGACCTACGACGTTACAGAGTATGTAAATCGCGGCAAGAATCAGATCAGCGCACTTCTTGGCGATGGCTGGTATGGCAGCCCCCTCACCTGGGTCGGAATGCACTTCTTCGCTCCGCCGGACCGTTTTCAGGCCCAGCTTGAGATCAACTACGCCGACGGCACTCACGACGTAGTCGTCACCGACGATTCCTGGAAAGCGTCAGCTTCCCCCATTCTCGAATCCCAGATCTATGGTGGCGAGACCTACGATGCCCGCCAGGAAAATACAGGTTGGCAACAACCGAACTTTGACGATTCGCATTGGAGTGCAGCGTCGATCGCCGACGCGCCATCGATTGCCGTTACAAGCCAGATCACCGCGCCGGTGCGCGTAATTGACACTCTGTCACCCAAAGAGGTGAAGCCCTTGCCGGATGGTGCCTACGTCTTCGACATGGGCCAAAACATGGTCGGATGGGTCACGCTCAAAGTGAAAGGGTCCGCGGGCACGAGAGTGCGCCTGCGATTCGCTGAAATCCTGAACCCTGACGGCATGATCTACACCGCAAACTTACGCAACGCCGACGCGACTGACACATACATTCTCAAGGGCGGTGGCGAAGAAACTTTCGCGCCCCATTTCACGTTTCACGGCTTTCGCTACGTCGAGGTGACTGGGTATCCCGGCAAGCCATCTCTCGACGCGATCAAAGGGCAGGTCGTGAGCAGCGTAAGTGGCGAACCTGGCGCCAAACTGAAGACCTCGAGCGACCTCGTCAATCACATGTGGGAGATCGGCTTGTGGGGCCAGCGTGGAAATTACCTCAGTATCCCGACCGATTGTCCGCAACGCGATGAGCGTCTCGGATGGATGGGCGACGCCGGAGTTTTCTGGCGAACCGGAAGTTACAACTTCGACGTGGCCGCCTTCTCGCAGAAGTTCATTCAAGACATTGTGGACGCGCAGACCAGCCCGGGAGCATTTACCAACGTCTCTCCCAATACGCTTCCGTTTGGCGGAGGTGGAACGGAAGGAACCTCGGCATGGAATGAAGGCATGGTCGGCGCCCCGGGATGGGGTGACGCCGGCGTGATCGTTCCGTGGACGACCTGGGTGCAATATGCCGACAAGTCAGTGATCGAAAAGAACTGGGACGCGATGCAGCGCTGGATGGAGTTTATCCAGAGTCGCAATCCCGATTTCATTCGGAAAAACGGAGTGGGGCCAAACTTTGCCGACTGGCTGGCGCCTGATCCCAATACAAATAAAGACCTGCTCGCAACCGCTTATTGGACGTTGATCGCCAACATGATGTCGCAGATGGCGCACGCCGTGGGCAAGGAAGACGACGCCAAACACTACGACGAAGTCGTGCAGAACATCAGGTCGGCTTTCCAGAAGACTTACATCAAAGATGACGGGACGGTCGGCACCGGAACGCAGACGTCTTACGTTGTCGCGCTCTATACAAAGATGGCGCCCGAGTCAGTCGAACCGGCGCTCGTCGAAAAACTCGTAAAGGACATCGAGGGATACAACTGGCACCTGTCGACCGGATTCCTGGGCACTCCATTCCTGCTCTTCACTCTCGCAGACCACGGCCGGTCCGACATTGCCTATCGACTGCTGCTGAACGAGACCTATCCATCGTGGGGCTACATGCTTTCCAAAGGTGCCACCACATGGTGGGAGCGCTGGAACGGCGACACCGGAGATCCCTCGATGAACTCATACAACCATTACGCGTTCGGATCGGTGATCGCCTGGGTATACCGCTACGCGGCCGGGATCGACACGACCTTGAGCGGTCCCGGATTTAAAGAAATCGTGGTCCATCCCCATCTGGATTCGCGCATGCCATCAGCACGGGCCGAGTATGACTCGGTTTACGGCAAAATCGTCAGCGATTGGAAGGGAAGTCCTGCGGGACCATTTTCCCTGCGAGTCGTCATCCCGGCGAACTCAGCGGCGAAGGTCTTCCTACCTGCGAAGGCAGGGGCGCACGTGACCGAAGACGGCAAACCCGTCACCACGCAATCGGAAGGTGGCGAGAACGTAGTCCACGTCGGTTCAGGAACCTATAACTTCGAAGTGAAGTGAGCGGAAGCGCAAGACCGTCATCAGGACCGTCATGAGGATGAATCGCAGAGAGTGGATGCAGAAGGGCGCACATCCGGCGTGCTCTGGCCGGAGTGAAGCGCTGCATCGATGTGATCTTTTCTATCGCCGAAGCAGGTGGATTTCTATCTGGGATTTGAAAGACAACTGAATCTGAGGAACTCTCGATGAACCATTCTCGTGTTGCACGCATTCTTGCAATCGCAGTTGTAGCTGTGGCCGGAAGTCTGTCGCCCTCATCCTTCGCGCAAAATTCGCCGGCCTCTCTCGAAGATGGTTTCAAGAATCCTCCGAATTCTGCCAAGCCACGCGTGTGGTGGCACTGGATGAACGGCAACATCACCAAGGAAGGTATCAAACTCGACCTGGAGTGGATGAACCGGGTTGGCATCGGAGGTTTCCAGAACTTCGACGCGTCGCTGACCACTCCGAAGTTGGTCGACAAGCGCTTGGTCTATATGACGCCCGAATGGAAAGATGCGTTCCGCTACGCGACGACGCTGGCCGATCAACTCGGACTTGAGGAAGCGATTGCGGGATCTCCGGGATGGAGCGAATCGGGCGGTCCATGGGTGAAACCAAACCAGGGCATGAAGAAAGTAGTGTGGAGCGAAATCAGAATCGAGGGTGGAAAACCGTTCACGGGCGTGCTGCCGCATCCTCCGACAGTCAGCGGGCCCATACAGAACATTCCACTTTTCGATTTTCTTGCCATGATCAGCGGCCAGCCTCCAACCGGTGGAGCTTCCTTCTACGCGGACACGGCAGTAATTGCCTATCGCGCCCCCGAAAGCGATGTGCCAGTAACAGCACTACAGCCCAAAATCACTTCCAGCGGCGGCACCCTAAATTTGGCCTTGCTCGACGATGGCGATCTGGTCAAAACGACGCAGTTGCCCAAGGCGCCGGCAGGCCAGCAGGCCTGGGTACAGTACGACTTTGCTTCTCCGCAGACCATGCACGCAGTAACGCTGGTACTCAATGATCCGGGGTCGGCAGCGGCCAACATGTTCGGCGCAGCGCCGTCGATTGCAGATGTGGAAGCGAGTAACGATGGCCAAACGTTCCGCAAACTCGTCGACATCCCCAATGACGGCGGAGAAGAACACACCATCGCGTTTCCTGCGACCAGCGCACGATTCTTCCGCATCGCGTTTTCCGATAAGCCACCGGCCGGATTTAGCGAAATGCCATTCGACGTCGAGAATCCGCTCGGCGACTTCAGCGGCACGAAGCCGAATCCAAATTTTGAGATTTCGGAGCTCGTGCTTCATCCGGGCGCGTTCGTAAGCCGGTTCGAGGAGAAGGCTGGCTTCGCCAATCTGATCGGGTTGGAGGCGTTTCCCACTCCGCCAGTAACTACAGTTGATGCGATCCGCAAGACTGACATCGTGGATCTGACTGCCAAGATGCATCCCGATGGAACTATCGACTGGACGCCGCCGGCAGGGAAGTGGGTCGTGCTTCGTTTCGGATATTCCCTTACCGGAGTTACGAACCATCCCGCATCGCCGGAGGGCACAGGCCTTGAGGTCGACAAGCTCAGTCGTGAGGATGTGAAGGAGTACATGGATAAGTACCTCGACAACTACAAGAGCGCGGTCGGCGACCTGATGGGCAAGCGCGGACTGAGATTCGTGATTAACGATAGCTGGGAGGCCGGGACGGCGAACTGGACCGATGACATGCTTGCCGAATTCACCAAACGACGTGGTTATGACCCCCGCCCATGGATGCCCGTCCTTGCAGGCCACGTCATCGAGAGTTCTCAGGACAGCGATCGCTTCCTGTGGGACTTCCGCGAAACGCTCGGCGAGTTGCTGGTTGAGAATCACTACGACCAGATCAACGACATCTTGCACGCGCGCGGCATGGGCCACTACGGGGAGTCGCATGAAGAAGGGCGGGCTTTCATCGGCGACGGCATGGAGGTGAAGCGCCACAATGACGTGCCCATGTCGGCCATGTGGACGCAAAAGCCCGGCGTGAACAACGAGCAGTATGGATATAACGCCGACATTCGCGAGTCTGCATCGGTGGCTCACATCTACGGCCAGAACCTGGTGGCAGCGGAATCTCTGACGGCATCCTCCGGCGCTTGGGCATGGTCGCCCGCGACTTTGAAACCCACCGCCGACAAAGAGTTGGCGATGGGACTCAACCGCTTCGTCATTCATACTTCGGTGCATCAGCCGTTGCTGGACAAAAAGCCGGGCCTCGCCCTCGGACCCTTCGGGCAATGGTTCAACCGCAATGAGACCTGGGCGGAGCAGGCGAAGCCGTGGGTATCGTATCTGGCTCGTAGTTCCTACCTGCTACAACAGGGACGCTTCGACGCCGATATCGCCTATTTCTATGGCGAAGACTCCAACCTCACGGCGTTGTTTGGCAAGAAGGGCCCCGACATTCCCACCGGCTACAACTTCGATTACATCAACGCCGATGCTCTGATTCACGTCCTGACATTCAAAGACGGACAACTCGCTACTCCCAGCGGCATGCGCTATCGCGTGCTCGCGCTCGACCCGCATAGTCAGCAAATGTCGCTGCCGGTGCTCAAGAAGATTCGCGACCTCGTACAGGCCGGAGCGATCGTGGCCGGCCCGAAGCCGACGGACACACCGAGCCTGAGCGACAATACGAAAGAGTTTCAAAGTATCGTCGATGAACTCTGGGGCTCAGGCAGTGGAAATACCGTAGGCAAAGGCAGAGTGTATGGGGATAAGGGTTTGGGAGATGTACTCACCGCAGTCACCGTCGCTCCCGACTTCGACTACACGAAGCCCGAACCCGATACGAATGTCCTTTTCGTGCATCGCAAGCTAGCTGACGGCGATCTCTATTTTGTCGACAACCGCAATGACCGCGACGAGACTCTGGACGCCAGTTTTCGCATAACAGGAAAGGAAGCGGAACTGTGGCATGCGGATACAGGCGCGACGGAGCCGGCCTCGTTCCAAATCGCCGATGGCCGCACGACCGTGCCTCTTCACCTGGAGCCTTGGGGAACGGTATTCGTCGTATTCCGTAAATCTACGAAGAACCCTTCTCGCAACCTGCCGAAAACGGTTGAGACCACACTCGCGACAGTGGACGGTCCCTGGGATCTCAGCTTTGAGCCGAACCTGGGAGCGCCCACGAAAATCAGCGTCGATAAGCTGATCTCCTGGAGTGACAGCTCGGACGAGGGGGTCAAGTATTTCTCCGGAAAAGGCACTTACACGAAGACGATCGATGCGGCGGCTGACTGGTCTGCCAAAGGTGCTCATGTGTGGCTCGATCTCGGCGACGTAAAGAACCTGGCGGAGGTATCTGTCAACGGCAAGCCGCTCGGAATCGTATGGAGGACACCTTACCGGGTCGATATCACGCCAGCTCTAAAACCGGGGAAGAACGCAGTTGAGATCAAAGTCACGAACGCGTGGGTCAACCGCATCATTGGCGACCGTCAACCCAATGTCACGAAAACCTATACCTTTACGTCGCCGAAGTTCTACAAGGCGGATTCCAAGCTTGTAGCGTCGGGACTGCTGGGCCCCGTGAAAGTCATCCGTATAGCCAGAGAATAACGAGGAAAACGAGAAGAAGGTGCTGATTGCAGGCCTCGCTAGTGTGGGGTTGAGCCGGCCGCGATCAGCACCCAACCATACTTCTTGTAGGCCCAGGTATCGACGAAGCGCCAGCGCGTGACTATGTACGCACCGGCTTTGCGTTGCGTTTCCCGATAGCTTCCAGTAACGATCGCCGTGCTGCCGAAGACGCGCACAGTAATGGGCTCCATCACGATTTCGTCAGTAAATGGATCCTGGTGCTTGATTCTTAAAAGGTAATCGGCCTTACTCACAAGATGACCGTACTCTACATAGACCACGGAGTTGTCCAGGATTAGGTTTAAAGCAAGGTTGTTGTTGCGGGACTGCGCATCGACCCATTCACGCTCCAGCGAGCGAATTGTGCCAGAGGCGGCTGCGTCTGTCTGTTGCGCGTGCAGCAGAAGAATCGGTGAGCAACCAAGGAGAATGATCGAGCAAATCACTCTCATCATGTTTCGCCCGTTGATTGATCCCTTATTTCTCATGTCAGCGGTATCGATACACTGGCGATGGCCAACCATTTGCCTTCCTTCTCGATCCAAGTGTCAATAAATCTGCAGCGTTGTTCGATCCGTCTCCCGGCCAGAATTCCGTTGAGTCGATATTCGCCAGTCACAATCGCGGTACCTGCATGTAAGTGAACGGTCATTTCGCCGGTGAGGTATTTCATGGAAGTCGCCCGCTGCACGTAAGCCAGAATCTGCGCCTTGTTCAGGAGCAAGCCATCCTGATCGACGAGAATGAAGTTCTCATCCAAAACTTCGCTTAGCATTTTCAAGTCTTTCAACTGAATTGCTTGCAGCTTGCCAACCTTTTCCAGAGCGACAAGCTTGCTTTCAATGTCGCGACGATCGCTGTCTTGTCCCGTGCCCGGAGACGCGAGCACAGCTAATAGCATCGTCAGAAGTAATCCCCGCCACCTAATCGACCTCACTACGTTGTTATCGGCGGGATTAAGTTCTGCTTGACATGGAGCTCTTTACCTTCTGGCAGAAGGGGCCGATCCTCCGCAAGTCGTTCAATCGCTGAAGCCCTGACCTGTGATTGATGTCACACACGATTGTGTCTCAGGTGACAGAGTCCTAACGTTGCGAATCGCTTCTGCGCTCGCACAAGCGGTCGAGGGCAGCGGTGACGACCTGGTCGTGGCCCGGTCGGTTGCTTTGGAGCCTGCTTTCAGGAATTAGTGGTGAGTGTCCGGTTGCCCGGCAATCCTCTCGTCATGCTGCGGAAGGTGCAGGCGAACGACGCGGTTCGATTGCTCCACGACATTGCTGCCTGCCCGCACTTTGCCGGTGAAGTCAGCCGTTCCGAGTTTCACGACCGTCCCGCGCGGTTGCGGCTTGGCATCTTTGCCTTCCTCTGATGTGTTCTTTTCATCCGAAGTTGGCGGCGGGACGGGCTTTTCCGTCCAAACGCCATAGACCCGGCCACCATACGCTGCCAGCCCACTGTAGTCGCCGAAGAACAATCCGCCGGCTTCGAAGGCCTCATCGGTCCACGCGTAATTGTTGAAGGTCCGTCCCTGGTCGGTGGAGCGTGCCAACACGACGATCTGCTTGCGATTCTTGGGATCGTTCCGGCGATCATAGAAGATGACATTCACCGAACCGTCGACAGGGTCCACCGCCAACCATTGGAAAAACTGCTCTGCTCCATCGTGCACCGGGTCATTGTTCACTCTCGCCGCAGGAGTCCAGTGCTTACCACCATCGTCGGAGCTCGAGATAAATACATCGAGATCGCCGTTGCGATAGTCGCTCCAGGTAACATACAAGCGCTTGCTGTTGGGATCTACGGCGATCTGAGGAAATCCGTTCGCGCGGTCCAGAGTATTAATCGCGAACATAATAGGTGCGGTATGAATGACAGGTCGTGCATGGGGAAACGTTTTGCCGCCGTCACGCGACGTTGTGAACATGAGATCGTCGTCTTGGCTCCATATCACGTAGAGTGTGCCATCGGGGCCGACCGTTCCGTCGAAACCTTCCGCGGCACCATTGTCATCGCGGGGCAATCCGGGATGATCGTCGATCTCGACTGGCTCGGACCAGGTTTTACCGTCATCCGTGGAACGCGAGATCACCATCTGCGAGTCGGTTAACCGCCATCGCGTCCATCCAACATAAAGGTTCCCTGCAAATTTACTCACCGAGTTGTCGGCGACAATGTACGGCTTGTCTTCGAAGGAAATGCCTTCCGCGGTCGGCTGCTCCGCCACGGGGATGTGGTCTGCCTCCCAGGTTTTCCCACCATCGAGCGAGCGCCTTACGAAGATGCCATTGCGCGTTGCGCCATGCGCCCAATAATTGAAAGTTCCAAGCTTGTCGAATGCGATGTAGCAAATGAACGCGTGGCCCTGGTTATCGAAGGCAGTAGAGACGTCACCCGATACCCTATAGTTCTTCGGATCCACTCCCTCTGCGACTTGCCAAGTCTCGCCAGCGTCCTGCGAGTAAGCTGCGTGGGCGTTGTCCTGAAACACCGCAACGACCTGCTTTGGATCCTCTGGGTTCACCGCAACGCCGGGCTCAGTGAAATATCCGGGCGTCGGAGTCAGAGAGAAGACGTGGGCTTGCGGCGCCTTCGGCAAGTCCTGAGCGCGCGCCACCAGACTCGTGCCAAAGCACAAGAGGAGCGCGCGATTGATATTTCGTACGCAGAGGCAGGATGACATATTGGTTTGGTCTTCTTAACTGCGTCTTAAGGTTTAAGCCGGTTCTGTCGAACACAAGGCTGCACCGCCTGCAATTCCCGCGTCAGCGCCATAATGCGCCATCAAGAGAGGAATTTCCGAGGCCCGCGGATTCACACACCAGTCCGGCAGTTCACACTTGATCTCCTCAAAGAAACTTCTCAGCATTGCAGCCACTCCGCCGCCCACGACAATGACGTCAGGATCGAGCAGGTCGACAATGTTCCCGAGCCAAATCGTCAGCAGGTGTACTGTCTCTTCAAGGACCTCGCGTGCCAGCGGATCGCCCGACTCGAACGCCTTGCCTACGTGTTGACTCGTGATCGAGCTGATGTCTCCTTTGACCAAATCGAGAATTGTTTTTCCGCGCGATGTTTCGGCGGCGACTTTCGCCCGCGCCCGCGCGCCGATCGCCGGGCCGGCAGCGAGGATCTCGATGCAGCCGCGTTTACCACATAGGCAGACCGGCCCTCGATAGTCAATGCTCACGTGGCCGCCCTCGCCGGCCGATCCGGTCTTTCCGTGATAGATGGAACCATCAAAAACGATGCCGGTTCCGATCCCGGTGCCAATTGTTGCGTAGAAGACGAAATGAAACCCCTGAGCCGATCCCCAAAGAGTCTCGGCCAATGCCGCAGCGTTCGCGTCATTGTCGACTTTCACGGGTACGCTGTATTTCGCACGCACCTTGTCGGCCAGTGGAAAATTTCGCCAGCAGGGAAGATTCGGTGGATTCAGAACGATTCCGCTCTTCGGATCAAGCGGCCCCGGCGCACAGATCCCAATACCCTCAATCTGCCCAGAGGTGGACAACATCGAATCGATCGCGCTGACAACGGCGTCTAACGCGGCTTCCGGCGTTTCGTTGGCGACCATCGGCGTGCGTCCCTGAGCGAGAATCTTGCCGGAACGGTCGACAATCCCTACGGCGATCTTCGTTCCTCCGATGTCAACTCCCAGTACGCCCTTGGCGCTTCCGGTCATTGCCGATCCCCTGCCATTTCGGGCATGCCAGAGAATTGCACTTTAACCGTCTTGATCTCGTAAGGTTTTGTGGGCACTTTCACTTCACCCTTCGAAACCGACAGGTTGCCCACCTGTCTCTCCATCAGATCCGTTTCCGAGGCTGACGTTGCGCCCGCTGGAAGCTGAATGGCCACATCGCCCTGCTTCCCAGCCCATTCATAGAATCGAACGACAAGTGCGTTGTCATCCTCGGCCTTCTTGACCGCCGTCACGATGACATTGTCGCTCTTTGCCTGCAGGAAGGAATGTTCCGCAGGGAGATTCCCCTGGTGTTTGCCAAAAGATAGCGCGATCAGCTTGTAATTCAGTTCGTAGCCGCGCCGAATGGTCAGTGCATCCTTCCATCCTCCTGCGTGCGTATACAAAGAGTACGTGAATTCGTGATGCCCCTCATCGGCGTGCGGATCGGGCCACTCCGGCGACCGCAACAGAGATAGCCGCAGCACATTCCCCTTGGCGTCGTACCCGTACTTGGAATCGTTCAGCAGGCTGAGTCCGTGCTTGCCATCGGAGATGTCGGCCCAGCGCTGTGCCGGGACCTCAAACTGAGCTTGCTCCGCGGGAGTATTGCGCGTCGTCGGGCGCTCCACGGAACCGAAGGGAATCTCGTAGGTAGCCTTATCGCTGTGCGCGCTTACCGGAAAAGCAACCTTCAGCAGAATGTGCTTCTCATGCCACTCCGCGTCCATCTTCACGTCAACGCGAGGGACACCAGCATACAAAATGATGTCACGCACAAACGTCGAATTCTGAAAATGATTCTTCACACGAATGATGGCCCGCAGCGGACCACTCTCCACGAGTTTGACTTCGTCGGGTTTGTCCAGGTCCCAGTGCTGCTTCTCGAAATCCGCGTCGATGTTCCACGCGTCCCATTGCTTGGGTTTATCGACGAACGTTTGCAGAAGATTGCCGCACGCCGCGTTCTTCGGGCCACCCGTATCGGTCTCCGCAGGAGCCAGCGATTCCGTCCCGCTCTTCTTGTCGTACAAGCTGGTCATGCAGCCGGTCTGAGGAGCAATCTTTACCCGGATGAATTCATTTTCCAGCGAGCCCGCCGTAGCTTTCAGAACTGAATGCACCGGAGCCGCCGACGCTGCCCCTCGAGCAAAATAAGTCTGATATCCGAGCGGTGGCGTGTTGGACAGCAGTAAGAAGCGCGCGCGATGTGTGTCGGAATCAATCGATACTAACTGCGTTTCCGCCGCCTTGCCGTTGGAATCGACCACCTCGATCTGGCGAGCCGGAGCGGGCAGTTGTACCTCCACCTCGCTCACGTCGGTCCGCGGCCACGAAAGGGAATTGAACAGCATCACCGGCGTGCCCTCGCCCTCTGTATTTACATGGGCCGCAATCTCCCGCAGGGATCCCATCGTGACATCATTCGCCGCCCGGTCCACATTCTCAAGGTTGCGCTCGGCATCCAGATAATTCACTGCAATGCCCGAGCCCGGCATGATGTCGTGGAAGTGATCGAAAAGCAGATTCTTCCAAGTCTGCGTCATCACTTCTTGAGGGTAGGGGCGTCCGTAGAGCAACGCGAGTGACGCGAACTTCTCCGCGTTTAGTACATTCTCTTCGGAGCGTCGGATCCTCCGCTTGGTCTCCGCTTGTGTCGTAAATACGCCGCGATGATACTGAAAGTAGAGTTCCCCATCCCAGGTCGGAACCTGCATTGAGGGCAACTTCTTCTCCATGTCGCTGAAGAACTCGCTGGCAAAACTGAACTCCAGCTTGGGGAACACGGTATCGGGCGCTCTGAGTTGCTCAGCGTGATCGAGCATCACCCGAGTCGGCCCACCGCCATGATCGCCAACGCCATACAGGTGCATCATCTCGGGCTTGTCGGGAATCTTCGGGCCGTAGATCGAAGGCATCCATTGCGCCACCTGACTCCCCAGCGGTTCCGCATCAATGGGATCGGCATAATCATGCGGGAAGTACGTCAGCAGCCGGCTGCCATCCGGCGCCTGCCACCAGAAGAACTTGTAGGGGAACGTGGTGAATTCGTGCGCCCACATCAGCTTCTGGGTCACGAAATAGTCCATCCCTGATCGCTTGTAGATCTGCGGCAGTTGATAGTTGTAACCGAACGAATCCGGATTCCATCCGATCTTCACATCCACGCCAAAGTTTTTCTGGAAATAGCGTTTGCCGACCAGGATCTGTCGAACCAGCGACTCGCCGTCGGGCATATTCAGGTCAGGCTCCACCCACATCCCGCCGACGACCTCCCATCGACCCTCTTTCACGCGCTGCTCGATCTGATGATAGATATCCGGATACTTTTCCTGCATCCATTCGTAGGTCCGGGCCGAAGACATCGTGAACTTGAAGTCGGGATATTCGCGCATCAAATCGAGCACACTATTGAATGTGTT
>Ga0210409_10002356_pt1 | contig 22623 bp, 19 predicted proteins | sample IncBWH17MmetaG_FD_161649 | JGI IMG/M metagenome (GOLD analysis project Ga0210409, IMG submission 161649) | Forest soil microbial communities from Barre Woods Harvard Forest LTER site, Petersham, Massachusetts, United States - Inc-BW-H-17-M | ecosystem: Environmental > Terrestrial > Soil >...
GCAACCATCCAGAACGAATTTCCCAGGCCGATCGCTTCAACTGATTTGCAGCTCCGCCGAATGGTCACGGTGGTCGTCCGCCAGGGGGACATTATGACCAGCGAGCGCTTTACCGTCGCAAGGGTGCTTCGTTGCACATAGCGCGCGCCTGCACGTACTGAGTCACTCGGCTGAGCAAAGTCTCCACGCTGATCCCTTTACGGGACGCATTCTTCTGGCTGGTCCTCTCACTTATCACTGATAAAAGAGAGTAGCAAAAAGGATGATCGAGGGCTGGCTGGCCTCCCCTCCCGGCAAGCTCGCTGGGCCCGCTGGCACTACCAGCGTGTTCATGTGGGTCGCTACTACTTGAAGATTCGGATAATGCTTGAGAAAGTTGTTTATCTGATCCTCAAGGTGTGTCGCTGGCGACTTTCCCGCCGGCACGTTGTGCAGCACTACATCGAAAATTTTTACCTTCATGGCACGAGACTATTGCGTTGTTGACGGATCTAGCCGGGGCGGTTGGTCCGCCGCACAAACTGGTCAGGTTCTGGAGCGGGGATTATTTCCCGGCGCGAGGAACAGCCTGGTGATAAACCGCCAAGCCAGGCTGCCCGCTCCGTGCGGCCGGTTTTTCAAAACGCCGAACCCCACCAATTTGCGGCGCTGCTCGTCCCACAGACGAAATGTTAGCGCTTTGAAGCTGGCAAACAAGCCCACCGGTTTCACTGTCTGAAACAACGCCTCCGCCCGGTGGCATTTTTCGAGGTTGTAATTGGGGATGCGCGGGCTGAGGTGATGAATGTGATGGAACCCGATATTACCCGAAAACCATTGCAGAATTTTGGGAAGTTTGTAGAACGAACTGCCTTTCAATGCCGCCGTGCAGTAATCCCATTCCTCGCGACGTTCCCAATAAACGCCCTCAAACTGGTGCTGCACATAAAACAACCACACGCCAGCCACGCCGGCGACCAACAGCAGTCCCAACTGGAGGAGCAGGTAGGTTTTGAACCCGAATAGACAACTGAAGCCCGCGCCCATTGCCAAAACGGCCAGATTTGTGCAATGGACCGAGGCGCGCTCTCGCCGGCCGGCCTGTTTTGAGGGGAACCGTTGCTTGATCAAAAACAGGAACACCGGTGCCAGAACGAAAAGGATGAACGGGTTGCGCGCCAGGCGATAAGTGAAGCGCGTCCAGCGCGAAGCCTCGAGGTATTCCTGCACCGTTAAGGTCCACACATCCCCTGTGCCACGTCGATCAAGGTCGCCCGCGCTGGCATGATGGAGGGCGTGCTCCCAGCGCCAATGGTAGTACGGCGTGAAACACAGCACGCCCGTGATGAAGCCCAGGATGTGGTTGGCTTTCCTCGACTTGAAAAACGAGCCATGCCCGCAGTCGTGGAAAATAATAAAGACACGCACCAGGAAGCCTCCCGCCAACAGCGCCAACGCCCCGGTGAGCCAATGAGACACGCCCAGGCTCAAGTACATTAAATACCAGAGTGCCCCGTAAGGAATCAAGGTGTTGATGAGCTGCCAGAGACTGTGCCGGAGGCGGGGCTGCTCGTAACGGGTCACAATCTGCTTCCATTTGGAAGTGGCTGTCGGTTCCTCTTTGGTCGATAGGGAATGAGTTGTCATAACTTGCGCCTTAATTTCTGCGGGAGAACCAAAAGATGGAAAAACCAGACCTCGGAAGCTCGCAGGGGAACATACTCCAAGGACGAGGGGCACGCGAACGCGGCAGAGAGGTGTTGAACCCGACCAAAAGGAATACAACCAGCCACGACATCGCAGTGCTCCTCCCCAATTCGCGTCAACTTTCCACAAAGTCCCTGAGACTAAAAAAGGCGCGAACTGGCCAGGATCTCACCGTTGCGACTCGAGTATGAATCGGCGTCGGGTCAGCTAAATTGCGCTTTAGCACCTCGTGGCAGTGCGGACATGCGTCAGCGTAAAGGTAATCACCAAGTTTTACTCCACAGGACGGGCATTTCTTTCCAAACATACAATTGTCTTTTCTCTTTTGCAGCAAGGCGGGCTGGGATACGCCTGAACAGGAAGCCAGCCATAAACTACAAAACCTGGACATCCAAGCGGCGCCCTTGCTGTTCGATGTTTGTGAAAAGCACGAGAAGTGCCGCGGTTGATTTCAAAAGTTAAACCGCTGGTGTACAAATACTTCGATATTAAAGTCGCCAATGGCATGCCCCCTCGGCTAGTAGAAATCGTGCAAATCGCGCGGTCCTAATTCCCGGGTGTGATGCAAATTGCACGCTTCGCTTGCACGTTAGACGGCAGGGCTGCTGGATGGGTCGCGGCCTTCGCATTCCTCGTCAAATGCACTATGAGAACTCCATCCTTGAACACGGAGGTCACGCTGGCGGGGCGAGCATCATTCGGGATCACGAAGTTGTGGGCAAAGCGGCCGTAGGCAAGTGCAGGGGGGTTGTCCTTCTTGCTGTTCTGATCGAATTTGCGCTCGCCGGTGATGATCAGTGTCCCATCTTCCAAGGCGATCCTCACATCCGCTTTTTCCACTTGAGGCAACTCCGCTTTGATTACATACCCTCGGGCGTCTTCGCTTACGTCCACCAACGGGATCCACTGTGGCACCTTCACTTGGTCCTCCGACCTGCGGGCTCGGGAGCGGCGAACCAGGTTTCGCAGCCTGTGCTGCAGGTCGTCTAGTTCGTTCAACTGATTCAAACGTGTCTGATTCCAATGTGCTAACGGATTCATTATGCTGCTCCCGTTCACGGACGCCCTGCGCGGGAACCGTCGGCCTACCCACCTACGGCTTCAGCGACGACGGTTGATTCGAAAACCTTTGCCTCGCGTACATCACCAGCAGGTGCGGTGCCGTCTGTGTCTGAGAAGTTCCAACTCGCTGAAGTTTAACCGCGTCCGTATTTAACTGGCTTGCCCCAAGGTGTCGTTCCCTTGTTGAGATCGTGCAAATTGCTCGCCTTGAGCAGCCATCGCCATGCACTTTGCACAGAATGCACCGGTAAAAAGGCGCATGCTCAAACCTTTACCGTCCATAAAGCGTTGAAGGCCACTGTATCCAAAGAGTGAACGCCGCCGGTACAGTTCAAGCTTAATCGGTGAATATGGAACTTTATGCAAACACTGCTGCTCTTCTGGCGGTTAATCGTTAACCTCGCCAAACAATGCTGGCTGCTGCCAAAAACTATCGCCCTCGCTCTGGAACAAAGACGGCGGCAATTGGCGCGTATCCAGTTTGAAACCGAACGGCTCGATCGGATCAGGAATCCCTCGAAGTATGCTGGAAGGTGAGTCGAGCTCGCTGGTTCATTGCAGCCACAGATAAACGCGGCTGCCTTTGGAACCGGCGCCCCTCGCCGACTCGGTAATTCTTTGCGGTTGAATTCTCCCCTTTTGAATTAGATAGGCTCTCACATTTCCGGCTCGTTCGCTCGCGAGTGTGGGAAGCGCATCGGGCGGGAGCTCCACTCCTTCCAAAGACTCCGGCTCCGAACCGGGATCTCCAGCGGCCCCCTCCGGCGCGAAAATCCGCATCAGAGCTGTCGCGCCTTTTTCGTCGGCAAACATTCTGAAATGATGTGTAAAGCCGTTGGTTTCACTGGATTTGGATTGGGCAGTGACAGGAGACCAGAACGCCAGTGGGCTCCGGAGGGCGGCGGCGCCTTTTTCATCAGAGACCGCTTTCCAGAAGGTTCGGACCGTTGGTTTCGTTGTTGTGGCGCCATTAGTTCCTGCGCTGACCAGCAGCGCACTCGATTTTTGCACGGGCATTTGCTGGTGCAATTTCTCGAGGCGCAAGGCCGCCAGGTCGGCCATCGTGTCCGCACTACCCTCGATCTCCAACTGTAATTCGGGACGCTCATAAAGACCCCTAGCCAGAATGTCCAAATTCGCCATAGCGGCGGGCAGGAGCTTCGTTGAGCCCGGTCGAAACTCCTGGAAGCTCAACTCCTGGCCCTTTCCTCCGAATAGCGCGCCCAGGGCGGCAAAGGGCGAGGTGACCATTTTGGCCAACACGGTCTCAAGAGCGCGGTAAACCACTCCCCCCAGGTTGAATTGCGGATCGTCCAGGCTGCCGCTAACCGGGAGGTCCAGCACAATCTTTCCGTCGCGGTCTTTGAGCAGCGCGATGGCCAGACGTACCGGCAGCCGGGTGGCATCGGCACTCTCCACTTTTGGACCCAGGGTCAGTTGGTCCAGCGTCAGGCGGTTCTCTGATTTAAGTTTCCGTTCGGCAACTTGATAGCTGAGCTGCGCGCTCAATTCTCCTTTCTTCAAACGGTACCCCAGATACTTGCCGGAATAAGGGTCCTCGGGCAGCAAGTCCATACCTTGGACCGAAACCTCCAAATCCAGCGGTCGTTTTGAATCCCATGGGTTTATTTTCCCTGTGATTTCCGCCCGCGCGGTCTTATCGACGGTGCCGTGCAGATGGACATCCGCCGGCTTCGGATCTTCGGAGGAGATACTGGAGAGGGTCCCGTTGAGTTTCTCCAGGAGGATGTTCACGCTGGGGCGGAGCGAGCGATCGATGAAATGGATGTTGGCGTTGGAAAGGACCAACGAAGCCAGAGAAATCCTCGGCCGCGCCGCTGCCCCCGTATTGGTCGATGGCAGGGCTGACGGCACGTTGGTTCCGCCCCGCCGCAATGCGCTCAAGAGGTTGATCGTGCGGTTGGTCTCGATGATCAGCCGTGCAAACACATCATCCAATGTCGCCTTTGTCACCGAAACCAACGGCGGATTGAGGTTCGCTTCGATGCCGGCCAGTTGCAAAGAATTCCATTGCAGCAAGCCTTCGGTGGCGGTTCCCTCGGCGAGCGAAAACCCGTCCAGCCACGCATCTCCCTGAAAGCGAACTTCGGGTAACTGGTCTTTTGTGCTGCGCAATCGGACCGTGCCTGCCAGGCCGAGCTTGCTGCCCAATACGAAAATATCCAGGTACGGTTCCAGGTATGGAGCAAGGGGCTGCAGATTGAGTTTATCGAGTGCCAACTCCACCTCTGCGTTGGGAGGTGAAAGCGCAGCCCGGAGACTGGCACGCGCGGTGCCATTGGTGTCCCAGCGCAGGGAGACTTCTGCGGTCATATTTGTCCTGGCGCGGTTGGAAACATTTTTTGCGTGGATCGCGATGTCCTCAAGGTCGAGCCGAACCGGTTGTAAATTCACGAGGTCTTCCAAATGCAGCGCGCAGTTCGTTAACGTAAGATCGCGGATGGCGCCGTTTGCCAGATTGGTACTGTCGAGCAGCAGCGCAACCAGATTGGTCATCGCGCGGAGCAGCAGTATAATCCCGCCGGGCGCGGGCGGCGCCGAGTCGGCAGGTTTCAATAATTCGACGGCATTGACCGAAGTGTCCTTGTTGCGGCGCAGAACGAAGCGGCCGCCGGTCACGGTCATCGTGTCCGCCTCGGCCTGGCGGGCCATCGCGTCCACGCTGGCGCCCTTTACCACAAAATTGGAGATTGCGACCGCAGCCTCGCCCGTGTCCCTCGCCAGCATTACCAGGGATTTGAGCTCAAAGACGGTATTCGTCACCGTCACCAAATTGGTTGCAGCGCTTCTCTCATAGAGGTAGGTCGAATGAAGGCTGATGACGCCGTCCTTGATTTCGAAGCGGAACAAATCCTGGTAGAGCGCCGCGTATGTGGTCAGGGCAAACCCGTCGAGCGAAACGTCACCTTCGGACCGGAGAGGATCCAAGTAAAACGAGCCATTCCATGAAAACCGCTCTCCACCATCAGAGATCCCGGAAAGCGCAAAGACATTCTTGTGACCGGAGTCCGTTTGGAAATTAGTGAAAGTCATCTCGAGAGGACCAAGGGTTCGTCGAAAAGGCACCCGGGGCGTCAGATCGGTGAAAGACATCTTACCGCCAGTGAGCCGCAACACCTGTATCCGCCAGGGACGGCGTTCACCGGGTCCAGCGGATTTCGAAAAGACAGCGGGCGAGAGCTTGGCGACGATGCCTGAGATATTTAATGAGTCATCCTTGTTTACTTGTACGCGCACAAAAGGCCGCGACACGCTGACCTCTTTGAAAACCCAGGCATGCGTAAACAGGGAGGCGAGCTGGAAATTCAAGTACACTTCATCCCAAGAAACCAAGGGCACGCCGTCCTTGTCCCCAATCAAAAGCCCTCGGACGCTACCCGAGAGCACGATTGGGTTCAACCGAACCGTCCGAATTGTGACCTGGCGATCGAGCTGCTTTGACAGCTGCTTCGCCGCTACCACCCGCACTATGGGTGGCAAAATGAAAAACCCCAAAACCATGTAGAACAAAAACACGGCGACGATCCACAGCGCGAGCTTTTTGAGGCGAGGTGGAATCGAATTTAGCAAGGACAATTTCACTGAGACCGCCCGATGTTTGGGCTTTTTAAGCGTGTCTCGGACTGCGCCACAGCATCGTTAGTCCAATCAGGGCGGCGACGGTGCCTCCAATGAGCATCCACACAGCTTTATCGGTTGGCGATCCCGTAAAGAACCTGGACACGTCTGAGGCAAAGGCGTGGGTCGCGTTAAAGCCGAGGACGATGAGCACAATTCCGCCAATGAGCAGTGTCAGGGAAAAGAGTTTGTTCATAATCGTGCTCCTCTCCGACCCGAAATGAAGTTGACGAGCACCATGACCAGCGCAATCACGAGCAAGACATGGATTACCCCTCCCATGGTGTAACTGGTGGCCAGACCGAGCAACCAGAGAACGATGAGGATTACCGCGAGTGTGTATAACATATGTTTTTCTTTCAGTTTTGTTTTGGGACTTGCTGCCTTCGGGTGCCATTTGGCGCCCGTGTTACCTTCGTGTTTGATCGCGGCCTTCCTGGTTGCCCTGACTTGCCGCCGGTGGGGCCCAATGTTTGGGATACTGGCGGGCGACCGCCGCGTGATGACTCGCCGGGGAGTCGTGGAAATCGAGCCTTACTGAGGGCGAGGCACGCAGCACGTTGGCGGAAACGCGTGGGGGCTCAGGTTGAGACACCCAGGAACGGCCTTGCCGATAAACGTATTGGCGTGTGTTGCCGCTGTAATAGACCTCGTAGTCAGGGTAATAGACGTACTCGGGCTGCACGACCACCACATTGCTTTGCGGATACGCCGCTGGAGAGTCCAGATACGCTCCCCCGCCGCGCGGCTGGTCAACGTAACCGACGCACCCTGTTAGTGCACCCGCCAGTGTTGCGCAGCACACAAACCCTATTCTGCCGATCATGACTTGTTTCATTGGATTTTCCTTTAGGCCTCACGGCGCTGTTTTGTCCCTTACCCATTGTCTTTCCTGCTGGGCTTGCCCGTGTCAAACCTTAGCTTATCGTGTGCCGGGGGCGCTTCGCCTTGCCTGCTGCTCGAAAGCATCCTCCGGTTGCCCTCGCCGAAACGCCCGCAACGCGCTGGCCAGCAGCAATCGCTCTTGGCAATCCCCGCTGCTGCGAGCTGCAAAGGGTCCGGCGAAAGATCTCAAGGCAGCCACTTCAAGCCTTTTTCAGCTTTGCAAAGTGCATGGTGCGGTGACCGGTCCGTGCATGCTGCAATGCTTTTGGAGGGTGATCGCGCACACTCACCCCCGCGGAATCAGTTCCATGAGCTGATGCTGGATCGCGTAGTGCATCAACTCGGTGCTGTTCCTGAGGCCGACAATTGCGTCTGGAGCGGCCCACACGTCCACCTCTCCAGCCATTCCTTCAACAGGTGATGGCGTGATCGTCCACGAGCAATAATCTGATCGTCTTCATAAATCGGAGCGGGAGAGAATTGAGAGAGCATGGGGGAGTGAACTGGTTGCAGATGGGCAGAAGACTCCAATCCCACTGACGATTTCAAATATTGATCTGGCGCACAGCAAGTCGAGCAGTAGCAGGACGCCCGCAGTGGGGTTCAATAGCCGAACAGCTCCATTCTGATCGCGGATGAAGTTGCGGATTGCGATCAACGTACCCAGGCCGGCGCAATCCATGGAGGTCGTCCGAGATAGATCGATTTCGATGATGGCATGTCCATTCAAGGCGCCGCGAACCCGCTTCATAAAGAGGTCGCCGTTTGCGGCAGTAAGCTCCGCAACTGCCACAACCCTTAGGACCTCTTCGCCGTCTTGCGCGCTGTCCACCAGGCAGCTGGAGGCAGGCATCACTTCGCCGCTGAGTTCGCTCATGGAGATGTCGTCATCGAGCGCGCGGAACCGATTGGACGGCCTGGCCCGGCAGTGAGTTGGTGCGCCGAGCGGCTCTGGCGCTTGCAGGATCTGATTATTGTCCATGTCCATCGTCTGCTTTAAGCCGGAAAACCCTTGCGCGCTATGTGGGGGTTAACCGGGGGCTGTTTCCCCGTCTGTTTACTGCCCTGTGGTTATTTCGACAGGACCGAGGCCAGTATCAGGAACCGGCGCCCACGCAACCGGTTCGCTGCCCTGGCGCTCCCCAACCCCTTGGGGCAGGGCGGTGATGCAGGGCTTGGCGAGGCGAGATTCCAAGAGTTTTGTCGCCAGCCGGCGGCAGTCTTCTCGTCGGTGGGCCAGTTCTTTACGATAGACCACCTGAAGGCTCAGAAACACTGGTACGCAAATCATCGAGCTCAAGCCCATCACGCAAAAAACCTGAGTGATGAAACGGGTCATGAATCCCGGAATGTTCTGCGGGAAGTCCTCAATGAAAATCGCCAGGTAGGCCAGGCCGGCCAGAGCCAGCGCCCCGACGTGGAGCATCAACCACACCCCGCGGCCAACACAGCGTTCGTTGTGTTGAAGCTGCCTTATTCTCTCCGCCAACGTGTGACTGGCCTTGCTACCATCGTAAAGAATGCACTGTCTCAGAAACTCAGTTTGCCGTTGACGATCATTCATGTTGTCGTCTTGGTGTTTATCGTGGTTTGAGCCCTGCCTCTGCCCCTCTTGAAAAGTGTTCCTGCACACCCAACCCTGCCGGAATCATTTCCACGAGCTGATGCTGCATTGCGTAGTGCATCAGCTCGGCGTTGTTCCTCAGGCCCATTTTCTCCAGGATGCGGGCGCGGTAGGTGCTGATGGTTTTGACACTCAAGACCAACTCGCGGGCGATTTGGCTGACGACCCTGCCGGAGGCGATGAGGCGCAGCACCTGGAATTCCCGGTCGGAAAGCAGTTCCTGGGGGGGCTTTACCGTGTCGCTCGAAAGATTCATAGCCAGCGTTTCCGCCAGCGACGCGCTGACGTAGCGGGTTCCGGCGAGCACCTTTTTGACCGCCCCTACCAATTCCTCGGCGGCGCTCTCTTTGGTCATGTATCCGGCCGCGCCGAGCTTGAGGACGCGTACCGCAAACTGGTTCTCCGGGTGGATGCTGAGAACCAGGACCGGGAGCTTGGGGCGCAGCTTTTTGATCCCGCGCATCACCTCCAGACCACTTCGCCCCGGCATCGTGATGTCCAGAACGACGATGTCCCATGGCTCGTTCCGGACCAGGTCGAGGGTCTCCTGGGCGTTGCGTGCTTCGCCGAACACGGCCCGTTGAAGCTCCTCCGCTAGAATCTGCTTCAACCCACGGCGCACCACGGTGTGATCATCGGCTAAAAGAATCCTCATGATGTGTTTCCGGCGCCTATGCCGAGGCTACAGCAGCCTCACGCGCGCACCAGCCTGCCATGGCTTCTGATTCTGCCTATCGGAGCGAGGTTGGATTCCACCACGCCGCTGGAAACCGCGTAGCGGGTCAACTTGGCAACCTGGTGAATGTTCAACTTATCCATGAGCGACTGCCGATGTTTCTCCACAGTCTTGATGCTCACGCACATTTGGCGGCCCATTTCCCGGTTGGAAAATCCCTCGGCGATCAATTGCAGCACTTCCCTTTGACGTTTCGTTAGCGGCGGCGCAGCAGTAGCTCGGGTTGTTGGGCCGTGAGGTTGCCGTTGGCGCGCTGAAGGCTCGGCGAGCAGCGGGCCGAGAAGCCCATTGCCATTGCAGGTGCGGTCGCTCACGCCATCGGTGTGGAAGAGACTCTTGGTGACGGGAAGTGTCCGGCCCGGAAGAACCAGGCTAAGTGTTCGTTGTTGGTGGGACTCGGGCAAAGGGTCCGGGGGCAGCGTATTATGCGTCAGCCAAAAAGCCTTAATCGCTCTGACCATGTCCTCGAGTTTGCTCGCTTCGGACGGCTTGGTGAGGAACGCGTTTGCGCCAAGACGGTAAGCTTCCGCAATGTCTGAGTCTTCTGCGGAGGCCGTGAGCATGATCACCATCAAGGGCGTCCTGGGCTGTGTGCGAATCCATCTCAGCACGTCCAGCCCCATGACGTGCGGTAACTTTAAATCCATTAACAACAGGCATGGAACTGGAAATTTTTCGCGGTCGCAGAATTTACCGGCGCCCCGCAAATAATCGATCGCTTGCTGGCCATCGCTCACGACCTGGACAGGGTTGGCTACGCCCACCTTCTTCATGGCGTGTTGCAGAAGGTAGGCATCGTTGGGATCGTCATCGACCTGGAGGATTGTTTTCACCGTTTTATCCCTTTTTTAATTGAATCCAAAAGTTGCTACCTTGTCCGAGCTTGGAGTCGAAGCCGACCTGGGCGCCCATGCGGTCGGTGGCCTTGCGCACGATGGTCAGACCGATGCCAGTTCCCTCGTACTCCGTGTTGGGATGGATCCGCTCGAACAGGCGGAAGATGCGCTCATGATTTTCCGGGGCGACACCGATCCCGTTGTCCTTAAACCAGAGACGCACCGAACCACCGTCGATCGCCTCCGCCGAAACCTCCAGGCGCGGCATGGTGCCGGGTGAAACAAACTTTGCGCCGTTATTTAGCAGGTTGGAGACGCATTGCGCTAGAAGCGCTTCGTTGCCGATTACCCGCGGGAGGGTGCCTTTGATTTGAATCTGCGGTTTGATCGGCTGTCCGTTCGGGAAGGTCTCAACGATGTCGCGCACCAGCCGGTCCAAGTCCACCCGTTCCATCGGCAGTTTGCCATGCAAGATTTTGGTGTAGCTCAACACGTCCTGGATGAGGTGGTCAAGCCGGATGGCCGAACGCATAATCTGATGAAGATACTTGACGCCTTGCTCATCCAATTTGTCGCCGTATTCCTCCACAAGGAATTGTGCGAAGCTTTGCATGGCGCGCAACGGAGCGCGCATGTCATGTGACACGCTGTAGGAGAACCCTTCCAGTTCGGCAATCGTCTTTCGAAGTTCACCGGTGCGTTCCTGGACCAATTGCTCCATTTGGAGCGCATGCCGGGCGATTTCATCTCTGGCGTCTAATAGCGCCTGCTCGGCCCGCTTGTGTTCGGTTATATCCTGCGTCACGGCTAGAAAGTATTGGCCGTTCGCAGGACCGTGGTTGACAAATGAAACGCTGTTGCGCACCCAAACGATTTCTCCGTCGGGCCGCAGGTAACGCTTTTCAATGACGAAACCGGAGCCTTCCTCTTTTAACCTTTTAAGCAGCGCCAGGTTGGTGGCCAGGTCATCCGGGTGGGTAATGTCCTGCATTTTGAGGCCCAGCAATTCCTTCGAGTTGCGTCCGGTGATGTCGCAGTAACATTTGTTCACGAGGGTGAAGCGCCCATTCAAGTCGGTTTGGGCGATGCCGGCCCCGGCCTGGCTGAAAATGGCGTGAAAACGTTCCTCGCTTTCCTTAAGCGATTCCTCCGCGCATTTGCGCTCCGTAATATCGCGAATGTTGCACTGGATGACTTTCCGTTCGTCTTCGTCGTAGAGATTGCTCACGAACTCAACCTCCCGGCGCTGGCCCGCTTTGTTTTGGAGCGGCAAATCCTCGTAGCGGATAAAATGTGTCTTTTGCAGCTCGCGAAAGGCCGATCGGCTGGCCTTTTCATCAGTGAGGAGGCCGATTTCCCAAAGTTCCTTGTTCAGCAATTCGGCATGGCTGTAGCCCAGGAGTTCCGACATGAACGGGTTGGCATCGGTGATCTTTCGAGTGAGGGGATCGAGAATCAAGATGCCGTCACGGGCTGACTCGAAGAGCCGGCGGTAACGAAGCTCCGAAGCCCGCAACGCGGAATATGTTGCCCGCCGCTCGGTAATATCTTCGATGGAAAATCTCATCCGTTTGCTGCCCCGCGCGGTTTTCGGATGGGTCTCCGGAGTTGATTCTTTCGTTGTTTTCACGCCCACTCCTGGAGGATAACAAAGAAGAGCTCCGGTGGGATTTTGGGGGATAACCGTGGGGTATATCCCCCTTTTGAGATATTCATCAAGAGTCTCCTGTTATTTTCGCCAAATTGCTCTTCGGATTTGTGTTCAGGTGCGGTCACATCATTAAAGGCCGTTTGGCACTCCTGTGCGCGTGCGCAGCAGCGGGCGTCGCCGGCCAATCCGGCGCCCGATTGGATTCCACGACCCCGGTGGAAACGGCGTAACACGTCAAGTTCGCAACCTTGTGCAGGTTGATCGTCTTCATGAGTCGGTACCGGTGTCGTTCGGCAGTTTTTAGACTGATGAACAGCAAGGCGGCGATTTGTTTGGTGCAATATCCCTCCGCGATCAATTGGAGGACTTCTGCTTGACGCGAGCACAAGGCAGGTGCACTGGGGCGGGCCTGCGGGCCACTGGCCCATCTCTCCAACCATTCCTTCAACAGGTGATTGAGCAGCGGAGGACTGAAATAGGCGCCGCCGTTGGCTGTTTCGCGGATGGCTTCCAACAAATCGGCCCCGGCAGATTGTTTCATCAAATAGCCGGCCACGCCCGCGGCGACAGCTTGACGCACATGTTGTGCATCACCGTAGCTTGATAGGATGAGCACCCTGGCTTTGGGCACCTGCTGCGCAATCTGGCGGGAGGCTTCCATCCCGTTCAAGCGCGGCATGCCGATATCCATCAGCACCACATCGGGCCTCAGCCTTGCTGCCGTTTCCACGGCCTGCTGGCCATTTTCTGCTTCAGCGATCACCTGCACATCGCCCGCTGCGTCCAGCAGCGCCCGAAGTCCTGCTCGAACGATGGCGTGATCCTCAACCAGCAATAGTCTGATCGTCTTCATAAATGGGAACGGGAAAGATTTGAGAGAGCATGGGCGAGAGAACCGGTTACCGATGGGGGTCCACGCCACAGGAGGCCCTCGACGCGCGCATTTGCCGTAGTCTGGCCGCGGCCAGCCGCAGACCCGGGCGGTGGCGTATTTTGCATCAGCCAAAAATCTTTAATGGCCCGCACCATGGTTTCCAGTTTGTTCACGTCCGGCGCTTTCACCAGGTAGGCATTGGCGCCCAGCCGATAGGCCGCGGCCACGTCCTCGTCCTGCCGGGAGGAACTGAGGATGACCACAATGGGAGATAAATCGGACTGTTGCCGAACCCATTTCAGGACATCCAATCCCATTACGAATGGCAGTTTCAAATCGAGCAGGATAAGTCCGGGCAGGGGAAACTTCGCGCGCTCGGCGAATTTGCCGCCGCCGCGCAGATAGTCGATGGCCTCCTGGCCATCGCGGGCGACTTGGAGCGGATTGTTCATGCCCGCCTTGTTCAGCGCGCGTTGAAAGAAAAACACATCGTTTTCGTCGTCTTCAACCAGGAGAATTGTCGTGGTGGTGGTGGTCATCGGTTAGCCTTTCGTTAATAGAATCCAGGATTTGCTGCTTTATCCCATGACCATAGAACAGGAAGGCGCAATGGGGTATTATGGGGTAACCCGTGGGGTGTTTCCCCCGCCCATTTCAGGCAGGTGCTTTCCCCAGCGGCAGCTTCAAATCACTCGTGGGACGGAAACCCTGAGACCAAGCCGAGTTCAGTCGCAGGGTCTGTTGCCCCAAAGGGCGGGACGAGCGTGGCTAAAGCCAGCTGCGGCTGGAGATCGCCGCGTGCTCAGTCGCCGAACTTTCCCTGGCCGAAGAACACTCGCGAGTAAGGAGATCGCAATCGTCACATTCATCCGTCACGACTTTTATCGCGTTTTCCATTAGGAAATCAGAAACCGGCCGTGTTCTTGAAACACGATCAGGCGAGCTTTAGCGGCCAACCGTATAATTCCTCTGGCTCGACGCTTGCCGCAGGAACGGTAGCCGCTCTCAATGAGCTCGCCAAGTGTCAGCGCCGTCTTTCCTTCACGGGTTTTCACGGCAAGAAGATAAGACGGCTAAACGCTGCCCCGCTATCGGGGATTTCCCCGATGCCTGGGCTCGTGAACTTGGCTCGCTAGGGCGTCGGGACAAGAGAGGCTCGTTTCCGGGTTGGGCCTTGAAGTCGTCACACAGGTAAGCTATGCGCAGGCGGGTGGTTTCGCCAGAGGGTCTCGGGCTCCAGTTGCTCGCGGGTACTGCCGGTCTCGCGCAGGACCTTTTTCACTATTTCCAACAACTCGTCCCCGCTGAAAGGCTTCAGCAGGGTGGCGGTCACTTGCAACCAAGGATGACGATTCAACTCCTGCGTCGGCATGGCCCCCGAAACCAGGATAACCGGCAGGGCAAAGTCTTCAGAACGCAGCCTTTTGACCAACTCAACGCCCGTGACCTTCGGCATGTTGTTGTCGGTTATCAGAAGGTCATAGCTTTTGGACTGAAGCGCCTCCCAGCCGGTTTCGCCGTCTTCGGCGGTGTCGACCTGGTATCCACGGCGATGAAGCACCTGGGCGATCATGAGGCGAATGGCAAACTCATCATCAACCACGAGGATGCGGTCGGAATGGGTGGCTTGGGATGGAGCCTGTTCGCCGGCTGACCCTCCAGCGTGCGGGGTTCGCTTACGCTTCATAATGCTGATCTTAAACCAGGAAACCTTACCTCCGATTACGAAGCTCACCGTGGGGTCTTTCCCTTACTCATGCTATTAATAAGCCCACCCGAGAAGGCTTTTCGTGCGGGAACCTGAGATGGAAATCCCGCCCGCGCGCCGGGGGCTAAAGGATGGTTACCTGAACACTGCTCTCGATGATTCCTGCACTGATCGCGTAGCGGGTCAGGCCTGCGGTGTCGTGGATGTTCAGCTTCGCCATGAGGTGCTGCCGATGTTTGTCGATCGTTTTGAAACTGACGCCCAGTTCCGCGGCCACTTGTTTGTTGGGTTTGCCTTCGGCAATCAACTGGAGCACCTCGACCTCGCGCGAGCTCAGCCGGTTGCTAGCCGTCTTGGACGACGTCCCTCGATCGGTCAACTTCCGCGAACGAGCCTGCAGGCGCTTGGAAATGAGCGGGCTGTAAAATGTGTTCCCTTTTTGGATTTCGCGAATCGCTGCGGCCAAAACGTGTGAGGAGGTTTGCTTCAGCAAAAATCCGGCTGCGCCGAGCGCCTCGACTTGTTCGACGTAAGCGTCATCGCTGTGGGCGGAGAGAATCAGCACCTTGGTGTCGGGACAGTCTTTGCGAATTTGCCGGGTGGCTTCCAACCCGTTGAGCAAGGGCATGGCGATATCCATGACCACCACGGCAGGGCGGAGCTTTCGAGTGAGCTGCACGGCCTGGCGGCCGGTCTCCGCTTCGCCAATCACTTCAATATCGCGTTCGTGTCTCAACAAACACCGAAAACCCTCTCGAACGATTTCGTGGTCTTCAGCCAGCAGTACGGTTATTCTATTCATATTAATCAGAGCCTTGTCCTGGTCGAGTAATGCCTATCAGCTCAGCTTCTCCCCCCCCCCGATTTCCAGTCAATTAGAGGAACTTGTGCCAGGACGGTCGTGCCATTGCCGGGCGTGGAGGAGACCGTAAAATTGCCGCCGACCATTTCCAAGCGTTCTCTCATGCCGAGCAGTCCCAACCGTTTGCTTTTTTTGGGCTGCCCCAGGTTTCCACCGTGAAAGCCTTTGCCGTCGTCCTTTATGGTCATGCAAACGGTCCCGTCCAACTTCTGAATCATCACGTCCGCACGACTTGCTTGCGCGTGGCGGGCGATATTCGTGAGCGCTTCCTGGGCGACGCGAAAGAGCACGGTCCGTTTTTCATTATTCACGTGCTTGACCCCAGCAAAGGCCGACAACCTGACTCGGATCCCCGTTTGCTTCCCAAAATCCTTCAAAAACGAATGCAGGGCGGGAATCAGTCCCAGGTCGTCCAACACTGTCGGGCGCAATTCACGGGCAAACTGGTGGACGATATTCACGGAGCGCACTACCAGGCGTTGCGTGCGGGCGATGCTGCGCTCCAGCCCCTTGGTGTTGAGTGCGGCCTTGTTTTTCAAGGTCGCCAACTGGACATTGATGCTGGACAAAGTCTGCGCGATGACATCGTGCAGCTCGCGACTGATTTTTTTGCGCTCTTCCTCCTGCGCCGATAGGAGCTGGCGGGACAGCAGCCGCAATTGTTCCTGCATGTGCCTCGACTGCTCCAACAATTGGCCGTAATGTTGCTCGCTTTTCCTGAGGGATTCCTGCGCTGACTTGCGCTGGGCGATTTCCAGTTTCAACTGCTGGTTGGAAGCCGCCAGATCCGCGCTGCGCTGGCGCAGTGCCTGGTTCAGTCGCTGCATGTGGGCGTTGGTTTCCAACGCGATGCGATGGGTGTGCTCGATGGGGGTAATGGCCTGGGCAAAAAAGGCTCCCGCGCGCCGGATCATCGACGCCCGAGTGCCGGGGGAGGCGCTTGGCAAGACCAGCGTAATCAATGCCTGCTCGTGAATCCTGGCCAGGTCCAGGGTCTCCAACCCGATGGTCATGGCCTGTCGTCCCAAGTCCTGCGCCGCCTGCAAGCCCGCCGGACGACTTTGCTCCAGGTGCCCTCGCAATGCCTTGTGATAATGGCGAGATAAACCGGTCAGTTTACGCTTCATGATGTTGGCCGACTTCACGAGCGAACCGCTTTATGGTTCTTACCGACTTATCCACCAGCCGCTGCGTGCCGGCAATCTCTTTCTTGAAACCCTCCGCGTTGAGGGCGGCTTCCTTCTTCAGGGTCAGCAGTCGAACATTGATTCCTAACAGCGTCTGGGCAATTTCATCGTGCAGGTCGCGACTGATCTTTTTTCGTTTGTCCTCCTGCGCCGTCAGAATCTGGCGGGTCAGTTGTTGCAAATGTTTCTGCAGGCGGCGTGATTCCTCCAGGAGCTTTCGGGAGTGGCCCCCGCTCTTTTTAAGGGCTTCCTCGACTTTTTTGCGGCGGACGATGCTTTGTCTCAAGGAGTGATTTGAGACCGCCAAATCCCCGGTGCGCCGGACGAGTTCCTCGTCCAGTCGACTCAAGCGAACGCCGGCCCTCAGCGCAGACTGATGCATTTTTTCGATTGGCGTGATGGCCTCCTTAAAAAAAAACTCCGCTCGCTCGATGAGCCCATCACTGCTGCTGGATGCTTCCAGGGTGGCGAGCGCTTCCTCGTGAATCTTGGCCATGTCCAATGTCTCCAGCCCAATGGCCACTGCCTGGCGTCCCAATCCGTGCGCCGATCGGACCCCGGCTCGCGGGCCTTGGCTTAGGTGTTTCTTCAACGCCGTCACATATCGTCGTGACAAAGCGGTTAACTTACGTTTCATGGTGCCTGCCAGACTCACACGTCTCCGAGAAGCCAGCCGACGCTCGTCGTACCTGCTCTTTTGGCTTTACGACCCTTCGCCGCTGAGCTCACGGAGCTTTGTAAGTATCCGTCGGTGGAGGCGAGTTGTCTATCGGGTAAATCCCCGACCTCGGCGCCGCGCTCATTTTCTGCGCGTTATCCATCTGCTTCAGTCTCTGGACACACTTCTCACCGGTCCGAATCCTGCGGCGTCAGGGAGAGAATCTCCTTTGATCAGCTCTGGGGGGGGAAATCCCCCGCTGGTCAGGGGCGGTGCATCGACTACGGTACCGCCCAATGATACCCACCGACGGTTGCGTCGCTGATCACAATGTATGTATGAGACATTCGCCCTGGCTACAGGAATGAACCTATGAACACTTTAAATCGTTGGAATTGGCTCAAAGACCTCGAGACGTTTCAACATAGTATGGACAGCCTCTTGAGCCGCTCTCCTACGCACAGGCCCGAATCCCCATCAGAATTGAAGGTGCTGGCGGAGTGGTCCCCGCAAATGGGGCTCAGCGAAACCGACCAGGATTACGTCATTAAAGCCGAATTGCCTGAATTGAAGACTGACGATGTGAAGGTGAGCGTTGAATCAGGCACCTTGACCATCGTCGGCCAACGCAAATTCGACGCGAAAGAGGCTGCCGAAAAGCGTCACAGTCTGGTGCCCGTCTGCGGGAGTTTTGGGCGCACTTTTTCCCTGCCGAATGATGCCAATCCCGCCCGAGTCAGCGCCGAACTCACCGACGGCATCCTGATCGTGCGCGTGGGCAAGCAAGAGCCATAGCCCCAGAGTAACATTCTCCTCGTTATCGATGTTTACTTGCTGCTCTTTAATTGTAGGTGATTACCACATTGCCACCGGAGGTGGTGATGCCTGTAATCGTGAGCGCCGTATCGGCCCGGATGCGATAGAACCGCATGCTACCCGAGAGCGGACTCGTGATGGTCTTGGTGGCAAGATTGACTGAATGGCCTGAATCGTAAGTGTATTGACCCGTGAGCTCAGTCGCTGATATCAAGGTAACCGTGGCGGTTGAGGTGGTTGGCGCCGCAACGGTATTAGCGTTAAGAGTAACCGCTGTCTGTGCCAACAGTCTGCCATTAACCGATGCGCCAGTCCCAAGTGTGATCGATGTTTCGGCCAATATAATCCCCTCAAAGTGAGCGGTCGTCCCAATCGAGACAACGCCGAAGGACTGCCAGAAGATGTTTTCGGCGAGTGCACCGCCGGTCAGAATAACCTTCGTGCCGTTAGCCTGGGTAAGTTTTCCCGCTATCTGGAAGATCCAGACAGCGTTTGGGCCACCGTTGAGAGTGACATCGCTTGTTAGCAAAACATCGGTGCCCCACTTGTAGAGACCGGGGACCAGAGTCAGCCCGCCAATCTGTCCGGCGCCCAGTTCGGTGAAATCGGGTGTTGGCCGTCCCGCGGCGTCCGTGTACGCGGTTTGCATATCGCCGATGGCCGTGGTTAGGTTAACAGGAGTTGGCGCCGCATAGTCAGGTGCGTAAGCCTTTCCGGTAACTTGGGCTGAAGTCGCAAATGCACTGCCTACAGAATGGATTGATGAGAATCCAGTGATGGCGGTCGAATCGATTGGACTGACCCCAATATCTCCGGTAACCGCGGAGGTCGGAATGGTTGATATTCCTGATTTTGCCAGAATCACAAAATTGCCGGCCGTTCCAAGATTTACTGGCGCTTGTGCTGCTGCCGCGTCATGGCGCGGGACCATCACCGCAACTGCAATGCTCACGACCAGGCCGCGGACACCTAGAGATTTGTTTATATTCAGAAATGCGTTTTTCATGCTAATTGATATTTCGTTTTTGATGTTCTTGATGTTTGTTGGTTCACTGACACAATCCGAGCCCATTTCCGGTGTAGCCCATTCCTTGTCTGTGCCATGCCTTTAGCGTGTGGTGTGCCATGGACGCTTCGCCATGGCCGGCGCCGGGAAAGCAACTCCGCGTGGGATCCTCCCAAAAACCTACAACCGCCTTTGCAGCAACAAAAATCCTTTGGCAATTCCGGCGGCGGATGCTGGCGAATGATCAGCCTAATGATTTCCGGGGAGCCGCTCCAAGTCACTCGTCCACTTTGCAAAGTGCATGTTGTGGTGGCGTTGGTCGTGCAGGGTGCAAGGCCATGACCTCTGGTTACGGCGCGCCGAAGGTGCCCTGGAGAAACCGCAATCCGGCACGAGTCACAAGTGTGCAAAGTGCATCGTGCAATCAGCCTTGCCCATTCGGGCGTCGGTCGTGCAAGGTGCAATGCCACCGCCTCTGTTCACGGCACCAAAACATGACCTCGAGAAAACGCAATCAGGCACGATCCAAGAGGTTAGACCGGCGGGCCTTAGATTGGCCCTCTATTAGCTAAGGGAGAAAGGGTAACTCAAATGCATCAAGGTTATGATACCAAATCACAAACAGTTTATTGAAGCCATCAAAGAGAAGAAGAAGGTTTGTTTGCGGTTCTATTCCAGAGCCGACAGCGCAGTGATTGATTTAGTCTGCGCGCCAACCGACTATGGTCCGGGGGCAGGCATTCAGGGTGGGGTGAACCGGTATTGGCTTTGGGACTACACGAGCAACATTGGCTCTCCAATCTTGGGCCTGCTGCCGCAACAGGTGTTGGACATACGCGTGCTGGGCGAGGCGTTTGACCCGGCAGAGCTCGGCGCTCGCCAGCCAACCTGGTCGATTCCTCGGGATTGGAGACCTGCATTTGGATCGGGAATAGAAAATCCCTCAAGGGGACCAACTCCGGCTGAAAAGCAACCTGATTCCTCCGAGGTATCACTTCGTTAATGGCCAACAGTAACACGGAGGCCGCAGCGCCGCCGCAGGCAGGCACGCCCAGTGTCACCGAAGCTTCGCCCGCTCCGCCGCAAGAGGCGCTGGCGGCCAAAGCGACATCGGTGCTGCTGCGGCCGCAAAAACCGGGGACGGCGTAAAGAGTCGATTTGGCTACAGGGGGAAATCCCCCATCGCGTCGGGAAAGATTCCCAGGCTATGATGTGTCCCGAAAACCTAACAGAAAAGAAGTTGACGTTCGGTGACTGGCCACTGGGTTGCAGTGTGGAGTGACCAAACAAGGTTGGAATCAGAGGCAGCTTAATACGACACGGGAGTTGAGATGAAATCAAGGATTCTTCAAATGCGAATTGTGAAGGTGGCGATAGCGAGCACGGCTGGAACTCTGTTGGTCGTGGGTATCGGCACGTCGGCGCGCTTGGCGCAGGAAGCTTGCCCGGAGGAAACCGCAGCTCCCGCCCTGGCCGCACAAAGCGCCGCGAACCTCCAGCACCCCGTCATTGCGCCTGCTTCGCCCAAGTTCGGGTCCATCCTGGCAGGGGCGGCGCTGCTTGTTCCGCTGGGGCTAAGCACCCTTGGACTCTCGTGCAGGAATCGCACGGTGCCTTCGGTTGGGTGCTCGGCGTTGCCGTATATCAATTCTCAAACAGCTTATCGAAGCGCTCAACCTGCAGAAAAAGGGTCACCTCAGGTCCGACAGCCGAACAATTCATCGAGTCTGCCCCCCGTGGATTATGACCCGGGAGCCGGCGTCGAGGTGGGATTCAACAGGCCTTGGCTCTCGGACTACGGAAGAAACACAGGATCTCCGAAGTTAGTCCCACTGCCGAAGCGCGTTTTCGCTCCACGGGTTCTGGGCGAAGTGCTTGATGTGGCAGAGCTTGGTGCGCCACCGCCAACGTAGGCCGATTCCTGGGCTTGCCAAGGGAGCCAAATGCCGAGACAAACAACCAAATGTAGACCAACTATGAATTCTAAACTCGCACCCCTTGGGGCAGTCCTGCTGCTGCTGACGGCCAGCCCAGTCCGCAGCCAGAGCCTTCCCAACAATTTCTGGCCTAACTCCACATTCCAAAGCGGCACCAACCTCGACGCGGTGGATGGCAGCGGCACGCCCACCGGCTGGGTCCGCAACGGCAGCGATCCCACCATTGACCAGGTCACACCGGTCGTTTTGGCAGACTCCACCAACGCGATCATGGTGAATGACAACGACGGCGCCAACTACGGCGAATGGGATTCCTACGTCAGTCTGGCAGGGTTGGTGAAGGCCGGCGACACCATTAATATTCAATATTCCGAGATGTACAGCGTCCAGGGTGGCGAGATGCGCGTGGCGGTTGTGTTTCTGGATGTCGACAACCACGCCATCAGCGCGGGCCAGTTCGTGGTCACGGGTGACAGCCCCGGTTGGCAGGGAAGCATCGCTACTTCCACTTTCACCCAAACCAACCAATCCCTCGTCGTGCCCATTGGCGCAGTGACACTCAGTGTTGGAGTCGTCTCCGGCGGCTCCGTGGCCACAACCGGTCTGTTGGTAGTGGACGACTTGTACCTGGCGCGCGCGCCGGTCCCGGCCCTACTCGCGAGCAACATCTGGCCCAATCCGTCGTTCGAGTCGGGCACCAGCCTGGACCTGACCAATGGCACGCCCACCGGCTGGGTCCGCAACGGCAGTGATCCCGCTATTTGCCAAGTCACCACCAATAACTACGTCAGCGCCGACCACGCCCTCATGGTCAATCATAACGGCAATATTGCCAATTACGGTGAATGGGATTCCGATCTCGTGCTTCCCGGTAATGCCGGCCCCGGCACCGCTTTGAATGTGCAGTGGTTCGAACTTTATAGCGTCACTAATGGTGAAATGCGCTTGACCCTTTCATTCCTCGGTTCGACCAATAACTATATTCATTCGACAGACTTCAATACGATTATCGGCCAGAGCCCCGGTTGGCAGGGAGCGATTGTTGGTTCCGGGTTCACCAAGCGCAACGAAGTATTGCTGGTGCCATCAGGCGCTGTGAAAATGCGCGCTGCCCTGGTGTCGGGCGGTCCTCAGACCACTTTCGGCGTCATGCTCATTGATGACCTGTCCGTGGCACTGGCAGCGACGACCCCGCCGCCCACAGCGCTCTTGACGAATAACTTTTGGCCCAATCCCAAGTTCGAGCTTGGCGCCAACCTGGACCAGACGAGCGGTACGCCGGCCGGCTGGGTGCGCAACGGGAGTGATCCCACCATTTGCCAGGTCATCACGAATAACTTCACCAGCCCGACCCATGCGTTGGCCGTCATCGACAACAGTACCAATAACTATGGCGAATGGGACGCCGACCTGACGCTCTCCTCCACTAACGCGGTTCCCCTCGAACTGATCGATA
>Ga0210409_10002360_pt1 | contig 22566 bp, 22 predicted proteins | sample IncBWH17MmetaG_FD_161649 | JGI IMG/M metagenome (GOLD analysis project Ga0210409, IMG submission 161649) | Forest soil microbial communities from Barre Woods Harvard Forest LTER site, Petersham, Massachusetts, United States - Inc-BW-H-17-M | ecosystem: Environmental > Terrestrial > Soil >...
TCGGCGGGATCTGAGAGGTAACCTCGCTGTGGTCTCTCCAGGCCGTGCCGGCAGGACTCCCCCGAAAAACACCTTGCGGGCCGAACTTAATCTCAGCCACGGCGCGCACGGCTTCTGCCATCGACGCATAATACGGCGGACAGAACGGCTTGAGCAGTGCCTCGCCATTGAGTTCCAAGCCCACGGGATAAGGAACCGCAGGGTCGCGCTTGAGCAGTTTCATCGCCGTGCCGACGAATTTGCCGGCGCCCAGATACCGGCTGGCGGGCATTTGCGCCATCCGAAAACCGAGGGCTTGAAACCAGCCGAACTCGTGATTGGCGAAGTTAGGGAACCCGCCCAACCCCAGGGCCTGAGCCATCAGGCCAAGGTTCTGGAGCATCATGCCTTGTTCGATAGTCACGAACTCGGTCACGAACTGTTCCACCTGCCTGACGGTGGCGACACGCAGCTTATGTGGATCATCCTCCAGGTGCCCGCCGCGGCTTCGGGCGAAACGCGCCAGGCCAGCCGGTCGAAATTGGTTGCGTTCGTCGAGGAGAAACGCTCCGGTGTTCTCGTTGAGGATTTCCAACAGGCCGTTGATGTACATGAAAGTCAGATCATTGATCGGCAGGAAGTAACTCGTTCCTGGCGCATGCGCTGACCAGCGGTTGGCGTTGATATTAAACAGGGGTTCGGTCGGCGTAACGGCTCGGCCCGATTTAATCTTCACCCGGCATTCGCGATACAGTTGAGAAAAGGCGCCCTGGCGTCCCAACTCAATCAGCCCGGACACGTTGGTGGCAGGCAGTTCGCGCGGGCGTCGAATCAGATAGGTGGCCTGGTCATTGGTGACGATCAGCGCCACCGTTTGCAGCCCGTCACCGCTGGCGATGGTGCGGGCTACCAACCCGGCCATGATGCCGCCACCGCCATCGGGAGTATAGCAGAGGTCCGCCAAGGCGTGTCCGGTAATGCCACTCGCAGCGAATACCAACGCGGCCTCTTCGGCCTCCGTCAGTGGCACGGGCTTGTGGCGGCTTTCAAAGCTGAGCGGACCGGCGGGCATTTTCATTCCGAGGCCAAAGCGGCGTGAACGCCTCTCTCGCAGAGCCGTGAGCAGGGGAAAGGAGTTGAGGGCATCAGCCAACGAATTCTCCGATCGAGGCGGGGTTTGCATAGCCATGGTTATAAAACAGTCGCCCGGATCTAGCCAGCCAGACCGACTTGGTGAGGCGAGGCTCGGGGCGAGCCCTGATTAAAGAAAATGCTGAGAGACTGAAAAGCTGAGACGCTGAAAGCTGTGAAGCAAAGCGGAAAATGCCAAATCGGAAAATCGGAATTTCCGTTTCAGCGTTTCAGCGTTTCAGGTTTCAGCATCTTCCCTAATCAGGGCTCAGCCTCGCCCCCACCAGTGGTCACCGGCCCTGGCCAGGTTGACCGCGGCGGAGAAGCGGGCTGGACGGCGGGGATTTTTGTGGCATTTTGGGGCTGGGGTCAAGTTGACCTGATACGCAAGATAAGTCACTAACACACAAACGAACGTAACTAATGAAGAAGATCCTTACTCTCTGCGCCGTTGCGCTGTTCGCGGGCTCGGTTTATGCCGGGCATTACCCGGATATCACTATCAACGATCTGAAAGCCGCCATGGCTTCCAAGTCGGTAACCTTGCTGGATGCCAATGGCAGCGATTCCTACAAAGAAGGGCACATTCCGGGCGCAATCGATTTCTCCTCTACCAAGGGCAAATTGGCAAAAGTCCTGCCCAAGGACAAAGGGGCTTTGATTGTGGCTTACTGTGGTGGTCCCCAGTGCCAGGCTTACGAGTCGGCCGCAAAGGCCGCAGAGAAGCTCGGCTATACCAACGTCAAGCATTTGAGAGCGGGAATTTCCGGCTGGCATGACGCCGGGGAGAAAATGGAAAAGGCCAACTGACGTTCCGCTCGACGTCGCATTTTCGTTTCAACCCCAGCCCGCCGCGAATAAAATAGGCGGGCTGGGGTTTTCTATGGGTAGGCTGAAAAGTCTTTGTTTTCGCTGTTTGGCAAGCTCGCTGATGGTTCTGGCGGGGAGCTGTTCTTTTGCACAGACCGCAGGGAACTCGGCGGCGAGCGCGCAGTCGCCAGTCGTGCCAACGAATTCGCTCGAGTTCCCGGTTTCCATCCACGTAGATGCAGCAAAAACCCAAGGCGCCTTGCGGCCGGTGTGGAATTTTTTTGGCTATGACGAGCCGAATTTTACCTACGCCGAAAACGGGCGCAAGCTGCTCACGGAATTGAGCCAGATCGGGCCCGGACCGGTATTTATCCGCGCGCATCACCTGCTGACCAGCGGTGATGGGACACCTGCCTTGAAGTGGGGTTCGACCGGGGCCTACAGCGAGGACGAAACCGGAAAACCTGTTTATAATTGGACGATCCTGGATCGCATTTTCGATACCTGGCACGACCGGAATTTGAAGCCTTTTGTGGAGATCGGTTTTATGCCGGAAGCTCTCTCCACGCACCCGCAGGATTATCCCCACCATCCACCGGCCAAGAAGATGGTGAGCCCGGGACTGGGTTTCAGTTATCCGCCCAAGGATTACACCAAATGGGGCGAGCTTTGCTTTCAATGGGCACGGCATTGCGTCGAGCGGTACGGCGCGACCGAAGTAGCGCAATGGCGATGGGAGGTCTGGAACGAACCCAACATCTTTTATTGGAAAGCGACGCCGGAGGAGTACTGCAAGCTTTATGATTTCGCGGTCCAAGGGGTAAAGCGCGCATTACCGGCAGCGCGTGTTGGCGGCCCACACACGGCGGGTGGCCCGGGCGGCCGTTTTCTGCACAATTTCCTGGTGCACTGCCTGCGCGGCACCAATTACGCCACCGGCCAGGTTGGTGCCCCCCTGGATTTCATCGCCTTTCACGCCAAGGGAAACCCTGTTTTCGACAAGGACCACGTGCGCATGGGCATTGCCAACCAGTTGCAGAACATTGACGGAGGCTTCGCGACCGTAGCGGCTTTGCCGGAATTGCGCGACAAGCCGATCATCATCGGTGAATGCGATCCCGAAGGATGCGCGGCGTGCCAGGGGCCGCAGCTCGGCTACCGCAATGGAACCATGTATTCGAGCTACACTGCGGAGTGTTTTGCCCGCGCCAATGAATTAGCCGACAAGCACGGCATCAATTTTGAGGGCGCGCTCACCTGGGCCTTTGAATTCGAGGACCAGCCTTACTTTGCCGGGTTCCGAGCGCTGGCAAGCAATGGCATTGATCTGCCGGTGCTGAATGTGTTTCGCATGTTCGGTAAGATGAGCGGTAGTCGTTTGGGCGTCACCAGCAGCGCCGATGCGGGCGTCGAAGCGGTGCGCAGCAAGGGGGTGCGCGACCTGCCGGATGTCGCGGCCCTGGCCAGCCTGGAAGGTCAGCGGCTCTGCGTGCTGTTGTGGCATTACCACGACGATGACGTGCCCGGACCGGAAGCCGCCGTTGAGCTTTCCGTAACAGGTCTTCAGTGGAACGATGGGGTCGCGCGAGAGCAACAGTACCGGATTGACTCCGAGCATAGCAACGCCTTCGCATTTTGGAAGCGCTTGGGTTCGCCAGCAAACCCGACTCCGGAACAATATGCGCAACTGGAAAAGGCAGGCGGGCTCGCTCTGCTCGAAACCCGGAATGTGCGCGTCGAACATGGCCAATTGACGCGCCGGTTGAAACTTCCGAGGCAAGCGGTTTCCTTGTTGGTGTTTGAACGGTGACGCGAATTGACAGGGAATGATAGGGACCTCTCGCCAACAATACCGATTTACGGCAGGGCTTGGCGTAGGCAGCACAGGGAGATGTTGCGCAGGGCGGGCTGGAAAGGTTCCGTAGAATCATGTAAAACGCGCCTATGGATGCTCCTGAACTGAGTGAACAGCACGCGGCGTACAGGGGGGGGCCGGACCCCGCGACGCCACCCGAATGGCTGGCGGAGTTCGAGGCGGCGGCGCGGCGGCCGCTGGAGACACGCTTCCGTTATGCCTTCATCCACACTTACAAACCGGTGCTGGACGATGCTCCCTTCCGTGCGTTCGACACGACTGCGGACTACCGTCGCTGGTGCCAGGAGAACCTGCCGGATTGGTTGGGCTATGGGCGCCTTTGAATATCGCCAGGCGCAAGAGATTCGCGACCGGTTTCAGCGGCATGGCATCCGGTATCTGTTCCGGTCTATTGGCTTTCCTTTTCGGGTTGCTCGGCGCTGGAATGGATTTGGTCGACCAGTGGCTCGACCCGTTTCCACAAATCCTGGGGAACCTTGGCGCGTTCTTCCTCCGATTCGACAGGACCATCAAAGAGCAACTTGCCTTCTTTATCGTGAGCGGTGAGATGAAGCTTGGGGTTGCTTACGATGACGATCGTGCCGGTCTCGTCGGATTTGACCATGCTCCTGATATTCTTACCGGAACTGCGCACAATGACGTCGGCTTTGTCGTCTACGATCACCCCCGAATGCGCAAGGTTTTCGAGCACCTTGCGCAAGGGCTCGGCATTGGTCACGCTGCGGACGGCTTCCTCAATAGCCTTGCGGGCTTGTTCCATGCCTTTGCGGACGTCCTCCTGGACCTCCTTCTGATCGATTTTGATGTTGCCCAATGACTGCCGCAGCATTCGCATCTGGTCACGCACCGTCTCGTCGATATGCAAATCCTGCAGCTGTTTGGACAGGTCCTTGAGATTGCCTTTCCAAGCGTGGGCCTCGTCGCCCCATAACCCCTGCTCAACTCTGGTCAATCCCAGCGTCACAGAAACCGTTTGACGTTTGCCCGCACGGTAATACCCGAGCTTGACGACATCGCCTTCTTTCCGCACCCGGACCAATTTACGCAGCTGCGCTGGATGAACTAAGGATTGGTCATCGAATTGAACCAGCACGTCATTTTTTTGCAGCCCGCTTTTTTCGGCCGGGCTGCCGGGCGCCACATAGGTTGTCACCAGGCCAACCCCAGGCCCGAGATCGAGCTGGGCGGCCAGCGTTTCGGAAGCCTCGCTGGTCGAGATCCCCAGCCAGGGAACGTCCTTCCGAGCCGTGGGCTCCGGTTGGGGGGTGGCCTCAATCGTTACGTCACCAGATGATGCGATCGCCTGTCCCGAAGTACCGGCGACCGCTCCGGGGTTGGTCGAGTTTTCCTCCTCGGCGGCATTGGCTGAAGCCGAACGAAGTTTGGCAGCATTGACTCGAAAAGGAACTGCGGCCAGAAGCCCGACGGTGACGAAGGCAAGGGCGTATTGCCGGGCCCGCAGCCTTTTTGGGTTTTGTTCGTAATGACTCATACCTGATGCTTTTGGTTTAAAGTGGTTAACGGTTAGTAAGTTTCAAATCTGATGGGCACGATTTCGAGGCGCGGGGTGGTTTGCTCGACAACCAGGCCCTTGGCCGAATCGCGCCACTGGACCTTGTCCATCCACTGTTCGCAGCGGAAACGGATCGGCTCCCCGCTTGGCAATTTTGCCACGGCATCGAAGCCGGCGACCCATTGACGGTCGATTTCGACTTTGTCGGCTCTGAGCACAGGTCGACCCGAGGAAGCCAGGTGCTGGTTCGGCGGTTGTGCCAGGAAGGTCGCCTGATGTTTCCAGTACAACGTCGCGCATAAGGCTGCCAGCGCACCGGCTGGGAGGCCCCAGCGGAGAAGTCCGGGCCAATTCCAGAGAGGTCGTTGTGTTGGGCCACTCCGGGCAGGCCGCGCGGGCTGCGAGGAAAGCTCGACTGAAATGCGATGCAGCATTTCCAGTGGCGGCTTGGCGGGGCGGAGCCGCTTCAGCTCAGCTTCAAATTGCTCTGGATCGAACGCGCTCATGTGAAAACCGCTTTGGTGAGCTTGCGTAACTCCTCCAAACCGTAGCGGTAGCGGGAGGCAGCGGTGTTGGCGGGAATATCCAGCGATTCAGCAATTTCGGCAAAGGTCAAGCCGCCCCAGAGTTTCAGGGCAATTACTTCGCGGTAAATAGGCGGGAGTTTCTCCATCGCTTCCTGAATCAAAGTTGCCCGTTCACGATCTTCGACGCTGCTATCAAACCAAAAGCCGGGCTGCGGCTCGGAAGCAGCCCACTCACGTGCCGCGCGGCGGTCCTCCCGACGGGCCCAATCGATAGCCCGTCGATGGATCGTTGCGAATACCAATGCGGGTGCTGGAGGGCCCTGCCAGGCATTCCGTCGAGCCGCTTCAATAATTGCTTCCTGCATAAGATCCTGTGCGTCGGCGTCCGAACGCGCCTTTTGCCGCGCGAAAAACAGAAATTTCCGGCCATGGTCGTCCAGCCAGGCTTGCCATTCCTGCTGTGTGGGCCATCCGTCCATTCAGTCGCATGCCTGTCGTTTCATCGATATAAGCGCCCCCCAAGATAACGTTTGTCTAAAAAACGGGCCACCTTACCTTCCAACCAGGAGGGACGAGTTCCACGAGGTTTCACGAGTTCCCCTTAAGAAGGGTATTTCCTAGCCCTTTGCTGGAACATGCACCTCCCCCCATTCGTCCCGCCTAAGCTTTGATCGGGGTGTCTCATTCTGAGACGAACGTGTGTCCTCATAATTTATTAAATTAATACTTGTGTTCAGATAAACCGTGGTTATCGTGGGGGCCGTTTTTTCGGCGATTTGTCGATTCCAAGGCAGGGGGAATGCTCCCTTTACGGAACTAGTCGCCGGTATTGATTGAATTGACTATTATTATGAACAAGACCATTGAAAAGACAGTGAAGACAGACGAGTCGAACGTAAGTCGCCTCGCCTACGAGTTGTGGGAAAATGCCGGCCGGCCGGCCGGCCGGGACCTGGAGTTTTGGCTTACCGCCGAAGCAAAGGTCCGCGCTGTAAGGCAGCCAGCTTTATTCGCTTCAGGAGTTAGGACTCCAGCTGTTCCAGCCGAGGAAAAGGCCCACAAAACGCCTCGTGCAGCCGCGAGCGGAACGAAGAAGACCTGGCCGAAGCCCTACCCGAACCTGCCGAAGTTCTAAGGTTTAGCCGCCTTTTATTCCAGGGGCAGACCGAAAAACAGTCGCAGCCAGGGTGCGAGGTCCGAGAACTCAACGGCTTTGCCGGTTGAGATTAGGAATAGCTTCATATTCTCAGTAAATCCGTCGCCTGCGAAGACGACCAGGCCCGGAATAGGCCAGGCGGCGATGTCATTGATCACGGCAGGGATTTTTTCCTCAGCGGTTCCCGGCACGGCTTGAAATTTGCATTCAACGCCCAGGGTCTTGCGGGTTTGGGGGTGCGTGAGGACCACGTCAATATGGCGGATTGCTCCCCAGATACGGCGGGCAACGCGCACTTGCTTTCTGGACTCCAGGCCAAGAGTCTGGGCGAGCTCGGCGACGGCTCTCACCAACTCGTCACCATTGGAAACGGCTAATCCTTTGCCGGCCATGTGGAGAGAATTTGCACGCGGTCAATTCAGAGGATAGCTGAGCGCCACCAGTTCCGATATCCGGCCACGCTTGGCCCCATCGCAGTTGACGGCGCGGCGGGCCTGAACGGTTTGCAAATGAAACGCGGCATAGAGCTGGCGTGTGATGGGCGTATCGGAATTAGAGAGCATGAGTAGCGCCCCGCGCCGCGCGGCGGCCGTGAATCGCTCAGCGAGTTCTTCCTGCTCAACGGCGCCGAATTCCTCCTGTGTGTAAGAGGTGAAATTAGCGGTCCGGGACAAGGGCTGGTAGGGAGGATCCACGTAGACGAAGTCGCCGCGCTGGGCCTGGGCCAGCGTTTTGCGAAAATCCTCGACGCGCAGATCGACCTCCTGGAGAGCGGCGCTTGCCGCCATGAGGTTGGAAAGGTCATAGAGGGACACTCGCTCCGGCCGATAAGAACCAATAGGCACGTTGAACTCGCCTCGCGCGTTGACCCGCCACAGGCCGTTATAGCAGGTTTTATTGAGGAAAATCATTCGCGCCGCGCGCTCAATGGACCCGCTGAGTTTGTGCTGTTTCCGTACGTCGTAATAGTATGTCTGCCCGTGGGACCGGAATTGTTCCAGATGGGCATCCAAATGCTCTATCAGTTCTTCCACCTGGTCCCGCACCACCTCATAGCAGTTAACCAACTCCCGGTTATTGTCGCGGAGGGCGGCGCGCATCTTGGGAAAGCGCGCTTTCAAATGGAAAAAAACGGCGCCTCCTCCGAGGAATGGCTCATAGTAGGACCTGATGGAATCGGGAAAAAAAGGTTCGAACTGTTCCAAAAGCTGGGATTTGCCGCCGGCCCATTTCAGGAAAGGCTGCGCCTCGGGCTTTGCAGCGCGGGGGATGCTGGCCGGTGCAGTTCGACACAGCCCGCGCCGTGAGGCTTTGCGGGGGGGATCGGTGCTGGACTGCGTATTCGGCATCGGGTGATCGAGCCATGAGCGGTGGACAAAGATCAAGGCGATAATGTCTCTCGATATGGACCAGTCCTTTTAACGCTTTAACGCTTCACGCTTTAACGTTTCAGGTTCACCAAGGTAGGGAATCGTGAGCGGTCCTTGAGACAAAACGCCGATTCGAATGCCATTCGCCTGCCCGGCGAGGAATTCCCGAACAGCCGAACCGATGTCCGGACAAGGCGTCAAATGGGCTGCGCGGACTTGCTGCTCCGCAAGTGAACTGTGCAAGAGAATACGGGCGTGGCGCTGGATGAGCGCCTGGATCTGCGTTTGCCATTGATCGGGCCGGATCACACCCGGTGTGACCAAGCTCATCAGGAGCTCTTCGGGGCTGCTCGCGCTGCGCAGTAATTGGTCGAAACTGGAACCGGCCGGGATCCCGTCGCAACACTCACATGCCAGAATGAGCGTTCCACCGCGCTTGAGGATACGAGCGCCCGCGCTCATTCCTTTGACGCCTTGATACAAATTGCGGTCAAGCGGATAACCGCTATTGGTGGTGACGACCAGGTCGAAGGGAGCTTGGACGGACTGCATCGCGGATCTTTTCACAAACTCACAACCGGCCCGGTGAGCGGCAATCAGGTCACCGGCGAAAACGCCAGTGATTTGTCGCTGGTCATTCAGCGCGACGTTCAGCAGGAAGCTGGGACCCGGTCGCAAGGCAATGTCGCGCATTTCCTCCCAAATTGGATTGCCAATGGTGACACCGAAAGTAGCGGATGGATCGGCAATATTCCGGGGGCCGTGGTTGCTAAGGACGGTTTCGATTCCCGCCACACCGGGCATAATACCCTTGGGCCCACCGCTAAAACCGGCGAAAAAGTGCGGCTCAATGAACCCGGTAATGATGCGCACGTCGGCCTCGACCAAATGCCGATTGAGCAGGGCGGGCGTACCGTCCCGCGTTGTGCCGACTTGTGCCAGGATCTTGGGGTTTTCAGGCTCGTGGTTGAGCACGCGATAGGATTCAACCACCTCCGGCGTGAGCAACTCTTCCAACTCGGCTCGGCTATTGGGCCGATGTGTGCCCAGGCCATTGAGCAAAGTGACCTGGTGGCTCGGTACTTGCGCCAGATATTCCAGCAGCCAGGGGATCAAGCGCTGGTTGGGCGTTGCTCGTGTGATATCGGTAAAGACGATGCAGATCCGGCTGTCCGGCTTGAGCCATTCCTTTAGCGGGGCGGCCCCAATGGGCTTGTCCAGCGCGGCGCGCACCGCCTCGCGCTCATCCGCCAGGCCAGGATTGTGCGAGGGCTCGATGACCGTTGTGGATTCGGCTGGCAACTCCAGCGGCAAATGGCCGCGGCCGTAAGCAAGCTGAACCTTCATCGGGCGCTGAATCGAATTCAAGGAGCAACGAAAGTGCCGGCTTTGCCTGTCAGCGACAGGTTTTGCAAGACTCGGGCAGTCGAGCCGGCTTTGTTGAGGGTATAAAAGTGGACGCCGGGCGCGCCTTGTCGCAGCAAATCCTGGCACTGCCTGGTGGCGTATTCGATGCCGAATTCCGCCACAGCCACATCGTCGTCGCCCAACTCATCGAGCCGCGCGGCCAGTGGCGCCGGAATGCGGGCCCCGCAAAGCGTGGTGAAACGCTTGATCTGGGACCCGCTCAGGATCGGCACGATGCCCGGGACCAAGGGAACCTGGACGCCGTGCTTGCGGCTCAGGTGATCGCGGAATTCATAATAATCGGCGTTATCGAAGAATAACTGGGTCACTACGAAATCCGCGCCGGCATCGATCTTCTGCTTCAGGTAGCTCCAATCGACGTGTTTGCCGGCTTTGCAAGCGATATGGCCTTCCGGGAAGCCGGCCACCCCGATGCAAAAGTCGCCCTGTTCACGAATGAACGACACCAGTTGACTGGAAAACTCGAACCCTCCAGGAGTGACCTGGAATTCCCCTCCGCCGGGCGGGTCACCGCGCAAGGCCAACACGTTCTTGACCCCAAGCGAGCGAATCTGGTCAAGCAGAGACTTGATTTGCTCGCGAGTGGAGCAGACGCAGGTTAAATGCGCAACGGAGGTAAGATGGTGTTCCCGTTGGATACGATCGACGATCTTCAGGGTCTTGTCGCGTGTACTGCCTCCCGCCCCGTACGTAACAGAACAATAGTCCGGCCCGGTCTTGATCAGGGCAGGAATCGTCTTTTCGAGCAGGTTACGATCGCCTTCGTCGGTTTTGGGCGGGAAAAACTCAAACGAAATCACAGGGCGCCCCGCCAGGCGCTTGGCGGTGTAGATGTCGCGAATCAATTGCATAAGCGATCAAGATGCTTTTAACCCGACGAAATTCCAAGCTCGGATAAAGGATGTTCTCCATGTTGTTTGGCTCTGGTGGGCGAGGCCGTGGGCAAGGAAAACGCTGAAACGCTGAGAGCGGTAAGAGAAAGCGGAAAATCGGGAAAGAGCGGGAACGGAACTGCCATTTGACCGCAGAGAACGCAAAGAACACAGAGAAGAGGAAGGAAACCTTCACAAACCCTTTGCTTTCTCATCTGCGGTCGCTCTGAATCTGCGAGGGATATCACGCCCCGAGCCTCGCCCCACCGGCCTTCCGGCCTTCCCGGGGTCATTGACTTGGCTGCGTGCTCTGGTAGCGTGCTTTGCTAGAATGTCGAAAAAGATCTCCAGATTTCGCCAATTCCGAGACACCGCCGAAGCTTGCCTTGACGAGAACCGCATGTCTGCGGACCTCAAGATGCCGAAGTGGAGCCGGTTCGTGCATTTCTGGGTTCTGGTTTGGCGCAGTTTTGCGCGCAACCGCTGCCCGATCCGCGCCTCGGCCCTGGCGTATGCCACGTTGCTGGCGTTAGTGCCCATGTTGGCGGTGGTCATGAGCATCACCACGACGTTTCTTAAGCAGCAAGGCGAAGACCACATCGACCAGTTTATCGTCAAGTTCGTAGACAGCATGACCCCACCCGCAACGTTGGGAACGAACGAGCTCGGCACCGCCGACAGCCAGAGCGCCGCGCAGGTGGCTGGCGCGACCGAAGCCAACCCGGCTTCGACGGCTCCCGCGCAGGTGGGCTCCGACCTGGCCGCCAACACCCAACACACCAATACAGCCGCGCTGCCCGATCTCGCCCAGGACCAGCGTGTCATCGCCGCGCGCAAAACTGTCGCGCGGGAAATCCATGATTTCATCCAAAACACCCGCAGCGGGGCGCTGGGTGTCACCGGAAGCGTGCTGCTAATCTTCGCGGCGATTTCCATGCTCAGCCGGATCGAAACCACCTTTAATGACATCTGGGGCGTGGCCCAGGGACGCACCTGGTTCATGCGCATCGTGCTGTATTGGGGGGTTCTGAGTCTCGCGCCCTTGCTCCTGGTTCTGGCACTGGGCCTGGCTACCGGCCCTCATTTGGATAGTACTAAGCGGCTTCTGACAACCCTGCCGTTTGTGGGAAATTTCTTGATCAACTTCGGATTTCAATTTTTGCCCGTACTAGTTCTCTGCCTGACGTTCGGAGCATTTTACATGCTGATGCCGAATGCCAAGGTCCATTGGAGCGCTGCCCTGGTTGGCGGACTGGTCAGCGGGGGTTTGTTTCACCTCAACAATCTGGTCAATGTGCTCTACGTGTCACGCGTGGTTTCCAATAGCAAAATCTACGGCAGCCTGGCGCTCGTGCCGGTGTTTATGATCGGGTTGTACATTTCCTGGCTGATCGTGCTGTTTGGGGCGCAGGTGGCCTATGCGTTTCAGAACCGGGCGAGTTACCTGGAGGAGAAACAAATTGAAAATATCAATCAGCGCGGGCGGGAGTTCGTCGCGCTGAGGCTCATGACGCTCGTCGGCCAGCGTTACCTCTCGGGCGAGCCGCCGTTGACCGTCATCGAACTGGGCAACGAATTAGGCGTGCCCAGCAGGCTGGTGCGCCAAATCATGCAGACCCTCGCGGCGGCCCGCCTGGTGGTCGAGACCGCGGGCCTCGAAACCGCTTATCTGCCCGCCCGCCCGATGGAAAACATCAGCTGCCACGATATCCTCCTGGCCCTGCGCGCCACCCAGGGACAGGAACTGGCGACCCGCGACGAACCGACGCGGCTTGAAGTCTATGGCGAATTCCAGCGGATCCAGCAGGCCGAACGCCAGGCGGCCGCCTCAGTCAGCATGCTCGCCCTGGCGCGGCGGGCTCAGGCTCAACTCCAACAGCAACTCAAAGCCCTGCCGGAGGGGACTTCGGTTGCCTAACAAATTATGATCATCGGCGTGCCCAAGGAAATTAAGGAACAGGAATACCGCGTCGCCCTTCTGCCTTCGGCGGCCTACCAACTGATCAAACGCGGCCACCAGGTTCTGGTCGAACGGGGCGCGGGCAGCGGCGCCGGGTACCCGGACACCGATTACGCAGCCGCCGGGGTGACCTTGGTCGACGACCACGCCGCTGTCTTTGCGAAATCCGAACTGGTGGTCAAAGTCAAAGAACCGTTGCCTTCGGAGTACGGGCTGATGAAGCCCGGCCAAATCCTATTTACTTATTTGCATCTGGCAGCCGATCGGGCGCTGACAGAATCGCTCATGGGATCCGGAGTCACCGCGCTGGCATACGAAACCATCGAAGTGAATCGGCGCCTGCCTTTATTGGAGCCAATGAGCGAGATCGCCGGACGGATGTCGATCCTGGTCGGGGGATATTTCCTGGCCAAACACTTGGGCGGTAGCGGCGTGCTGCTCGGCGGTGTGCCCGGTGTCTTGCCGGGCCGCGTGGTGGTCCTGGGGGGCGGGACCTCGGGCATCAACGCCGCGCGCATGGCTCAGGGGCTCGGCGCCGATGTGACTATTTTGGAAGTCGACCTTGAGCGCATGCGTTTTCTCGATATCACCCTTCACACGGCGCACACACTTTATTCCAGCGAAGCCCATTTGCTCGAACTGCTTCCCTCGGTCGATCTGCTGATCGGGGCCGTGCTGCTGCCCGGAGCGCGTGCCCCCAAGCTCATCAGCCGCGAGATGCTCCGTCGCATGCGCCCGGGCAGCGTGCTGGTCGACATCGCCATTGACCAGGGTGGTTGCGCGGAAACCTCCCGCCCGACGACGCACCAAAAACCGGTTTTTGTTGAGGAGGGCGTGACGCACTATTGTGTGGCGAATATGCCCGGAGCCTATGCGCGGACGGCCACGCAGGCGCTGACCAACGTCACCTACCGCTATATCGAGCTGCTGGCCGATTCGGGTCTGGCAGAAGCCTGCGAGCGCCAGCCGGCGCTGTTGGGGGGAATCAACATTATGGGAGGAAAGCTGACACAGAAGGCCGTGGCGGAAGCTCACGGCATGGGCTGGTCTGCTCCGGTCCTCTAAGGGTCTCAGGGACCCGACCAGGTTGGAGCCGGTTCCTGTTGGGTCGCATACTTCGCAACCGTTGTCCGCTGCATGAGCCAGTGATAGTCGTCGCTCTGGCTCGCGGGCACGGCTGAGGGCAGAGGCCGCGCCCCGCCCGGCCGAGCGGGCCGTTTAGTGCTGGCGTAAAGCCACAAATGCGTCTCGGCATGCCCGTCGACAAAACTGAGGTTGACCGCTCCATTGTGGTAGGAAGCCGGCAGATCAAACCATTGGCCGCTATTAGGTTTGTTCAGAAAATATCCATCGTTGATGCTGTCAGGATGCTCCTCAATGAACACGAAGATCTGCGAAGGTTCGGGCACCTGACTAACTTTGAAGAATTGTTTGTAGTCCGGATTATTGGTATTGGAGCCGCCTTTGCTGAAGGCTCCGACATCACCCACCATTGCATTCATCGAGATGCTTCTCACGCGATTTTGCCAGCCCGCTTGAATCTGCAAGTCACTCAGCACGTTGTCGGTGGGGCATCGGTAAACGCCGCTGGAGCGGCTCGTATAGGGTCCAATCCCGCCCTTGGTCAGCAGCACTATGTTGGTATTGTCCGAGGTGTTTGGCGTATCCGGATTTTGAATCTCCCAATCCATGATCGTGCTGCTCCAGTCCAGGAAGAGGTTCTGAGCCACGGTTTGGCGGATTTCGGACGCGCCCATGTTGTAGGGGAAGCGGTCGTTCGACTCGTCGGCATAGAGCTGGCATGCCAAGCCAAGCTGTCTCACGTTGTTGAGGCAGGAAATGGACTTGGCTTTTACCTTCGCGTTGCTCAGTGCGGGCAATAACAGCCCCGCGAGGATGGCAATAATGCTTATCACCACGAGCAACTCGATCAACGTAAACCCTTCCTCCTTACGCGATCGCTCGCCGGCGCAGCCAACACGTTGACGCCAGGTACACCCCATGTGATAACGTGAATTAACTGCCTTAACCAGTACTGCTTGAGGTGGAATTTGTCAAACATCCCAGCCCGCGCTTAACTGGCTGAACGAATGCTAGATGATGCGCGAATCGCAGTGCCTGTTGCGCCGCTGGACGCGGCGCGGACAGCGCAGCGTGCGCCATCCCTACCTTATAGCCGTCAACGGCCGGGATTCTGAAGCCAAACATCGACCCTCGGCGCTTCCCAATTATAAGGTTTATCCAGGATATCCATCCGGCCATCGCCGTTGAGGTCTGCCACCTGCGCCTCATGGAAGCCGATCCCGGTGGTGAAGATCGTCTTGCGAAAATGGCCCTGGCCGTCCCCGTAAAGGATCCAACTTGTGGCTTGCGGGTTATCCGGCTCCTTCCTTTGCTCGGTCCATTTCGCCATTTCCGCGGCGAAAATGTCCAGGTGCCCATCTCCGTCGATATCGGCAATTTGCAGGCTGTGCCCATGGATCATATCGCGGCCCAGCAGATCGTGTCCGACCCAATCCTGGGTGTGCTCGGGGTTGCCGGCGCATTCATACCAGCGCAGGGGTCCCACACCGTCGCCCGGGGCAATCACTACCTGCGCATATTTGGCCGGCTTAAACCTGCCGGCGGCAATCCGGCCGCCGATCGACCCGATTTGAATCGGGTCAAAGCTTTTTCCGCCCCGGTGCTTGAACCAAAGATTGCCGGCCAGCAGGTCCACATAGCCATCTCCATCGACGTCACAAGCCGCCATGCCTTCAGGGTACTGAAATCCCACTCTCCCGGCCACGCCGGCTTCGCCTGAAAAGATTTCAACTAACTCCCAGGATTCAGCATGCCGTGGGTCGGATGGTATCGCGGCGAGGAAGATTTTCTTGGCTCCCTGGTTCCAGAATGCCAGCTGCGGTTTGCCGGTGCCCAGGAAATCTCCGAAGACCTGATCGTGGTGCTGCGTGGCGCCTCCCTTTTTGATGACATGCCGTTTCCAAGGCGTGTTGGGATCAAAGTGCGGGTAAGGATTCTCCCACCACCAGACCTCGGAGCTCTGCCAGTCCCCGCCAAACACAATATCGAGGTCACCGTCGCCGTCGATGTCGAACACCGCGCCGCCGGCCTCGACCGTCAGGAAACTCGGATCAATGACCGAACGGTCCCAGCCCGTTCCCGTGCGGCGGTACCACACGAGCGCCGGCGCGACCTTGCGGAAGCTAATGACAAAATCGTTGGTGCCGTCTTTGTCGAAGTCGGCCACTAACGCCCCGGTTTGCTCAGGGGAGGTTCCTGGAACGGGTAGATCTCCGGTGGAACTTGAGAGGTGTTTCCATTGCAGTTCGGCCGCCCCGCAGGCCATCGCCAGCAGCATGAAAGCCAAAAAGGGCGCGCGCATATGCATGGTAGGCCCCGGGGTGTCTTCAATGGCGGCCAAAGAAGGTCTGCAGCAGTGGGCCGCGCTCGGTGGCTACGGCGACTCCCGTGTGGATGTGGTGCCTTTCAAACCAGCCTTGAGGCGCCTCCAGGACAAACCGAATATTATCGCTCGCGGCGACTACCGTGTTGGTGTTGAAGGGCTCAAGCTCGTGAATCTCCTGGATAACTCCCTCGGGATCGATGTAGGCAGCGGAAAGCGGCAGCGGACAATTCTTCATCCAAAACGCGGCCCGTTGCGTGTAGGGCAAGGGAAAAAGCATACTTTCGTTGTCGGCCATGTTCGTTCGAAACATCATGCCGGTTTGCAGTTGGTCGGGTGTTAAAGCCAGTTCGGCGAGCATCTCCTCGGGCCCCACGTAGATTTTCATTGTCGGGAGCTTAGGCTGAGCGTGGGCAGGCACGCCGGGGACCGCGAGCGCCGCCGTTGGCACGGGCTTGCCGCAACCCCCGCAACCCGCGCAGACAGCCGCAACCAGGAACAGCGCCAATAGGAGCGATTGCATTATTGGCACAAGATGGGGAAAACCGGGGGCAGTTTCAACAGTCAAGATCTGCTGAAAGTCTTGCAATCCAGCGATTGGCTTCGCAATCTGCGTTCATGAAACCGAGTGTTCTCGCTCCTGTTTCGTCGGATCTCCACAATGCAGAGGCAAGAGTCACCTGGTCGCGGCGCCGGTTTTTGCGCGCAGCTCTAACCACCGGCGCGGGAGTCCCCCTGCTGCTTTCCTGCCGCACTCCGGCGCCTCAAGTCAAAGTTACCAGCCTCAATGGCCGATTGCAGCACGCCTGCATCGGTGTCGGCGGGATGGGCTGGGGTGACATGCAGAATTTTTTGCAGCACCCAAAAGTCGAAATCACCGCCTTGTGCGACGTGGATGCCAACAACCTGGACAAGGCCGCCCAGGCGGCGCCCCGCGCGCGGCTTTATTCGGACTGGCGCGAGTTATTGCAAAAAGAAGGCGAGCACATTGACTCGGTGAATGTCGCGGTACCCGATCACACGCACTTTTCCATCAGCTACAGTGCCGTCGAGCAGGGCAAGCACGTCTATTGTCAAAAACCCCTCTGCCACGATGTGGCCGAAGTGCGCGCGCTGACGCAGGCGGCGGCCCGCAAGGAAGTGATTACGCAATTAGGCACGCAACAGGCCTCCAGTGTGCATGAGCGCACAGCGGTTCTTTGGTTGCGGGAAGGCCGTATCGGGAAGGTTTCCCACGCCTATTTGTGCTCCAACCGGCCCGGCGCCGTCGAGAATTATCGCCTCAAAGGTCCTCGCCCATCTGCCGGCCAGCCACCGCCCTCCAGCTTGAGTTGGGATCTGTGGCTGGGCACAGCTCCGGTCCGGCCTTTCGCCCCGGATATTTACCATCCCACGAAATGGCGCGCCTGGCAGGATTTCGGCACCGGCTGGTCGGGCGATATTGGGTGCCATATTTTTGATCCGGTTTGGAAGGGTCTGGGTTTGCGCGCGCCCCTGTCGGTCTCTGCCGAGGTCGAGGATTCCTGGTGGAAATCCGCCCAGCGGCGCGCGGATAATTGGCCTCAGGGCGATCACATTACCTGGACTTTCCCCGACAACGATAAAATCGAAGGCAAGGAATTGACCCTCGAATGGTTTGATGGCGAATACTTTCCCCCCGAATATATCCGCAAATTGGCGTCGCCGGACCTTAAGGATTACCCGGCCGAATCCTCGATGCTCATTGGCACGGAAGGCTCCCTGCTCATTCCACACGGCTACCCCCCTCAGCTGCTGCCGGAGGCCAGGTTCAAGGACGTGCAACGCCCACAGTTGTCGCCCCGCAACCACTACCACCATTTCATCGACGCCTGTCTCGGCGGGGAAAAAACCGAATCGCATTTTGCTCAAAGCGGGCCCATGACCGAAGCGATCCTGCTCGGGACGGTTGCCGTCCGGACCCCTGGTAAATTGTTGAGCTGGGACTCGGAAAAGCTCAAATCCAATCATCGGGAGGCCGACCGCTACCTGAAGCGCGCGTATCGGGACGGTTGGCACCTGGGATCGTTCTGAGCGCTCGTGCAAAAACCAGTCCCCGTTTGCCGGGGTGATCCTAACAAGCAAGCTTCCCCTTCTTTGCGGTCGAAAGCCGAAACCCGAAAGTTATTATTGCAACAACCCTAAGCAGAGGCTCGGCTTTGGGAGTCGGCTTGGCGTGTCAAGGCCAGGAAGACATCCTCGAGCGGCCCCGCTTGGCCGCTCGCGCGCCGCAACTCCTCGCCGCTGCCTACCGCGATCAGCCGGCCATGGCTCATAATGCCAATCCGGTCCGCCATTTCCTCCGCGACGCTAAGCTGGTGCGTCGAAAGCAGCACCGCCATGCCGGCCCGTGCCCGCTCCTTCAGCAGGTCCTTGACGACCCGCGCATGTTGGGGATCCAACCCCACCATCGGCTCGTCAATCACGAACGCCTCGGGATCGTGCAGGAGCGCGGAAACAATTGCGACTCGTTGCCTTGTCCCATGAGAGAGCCCTTCGATTGCCTTGTCAATAAAGGGCTCCAAATTGAACCGGCTGATTAATTCCTCCAAATTGCTGCGCAGGCGCGCTTCGGTCATCTGGAAGAGTTGCCCAGTGAATCGGAAAAATTCTCCGGGCGTAAGCTTTTCATAGAGAAAAGGAAAATCCGGAACGAAAGCCATTCGTCGCCGAGCTTCCAAGGGATTCTCCTGCACGTTGAATCCGGCGACCCGCGCGTGGCCGGACGACGGCTTCATCAAGCCGGCAATGATTTTGAGCGTGGTGGTCTTGCCGGCGGCGTTGGGGCCGAGCACGGAGAAAAACTCGCCCCGCCCCACGGTCAGCGTGACGTCATTGACCGCCACCAACTCCCCGAACTTTTTGACCAGATGTTCCAATTCGATCATGCACGGCCGAGCTCAGTTGCTGCCAAGCTGATCGTTGGCCAGGATAATTCCACCGGGCAGCTCAACTCGCAAAATCTCGCCCACGCGGCTGACGAAAATGACTGCCGCAAAATGATCCAGCAAGTTCAGCCGCAGCCGGTAAGCTCGAATGGAGGCGTGGCCAAGTTTGACGGACTCATAACGGGCTTCCCACCGCAACTGGCTGGCCGTCAAAGCTGGATGCCTCGAATTCTCACTCAGCCCCAAGTTGCCAAGGGCCGCGGCGGCAAAAGGTCCGCCGAATTCTTGCAAAAGGGTTTCGGGATGTTCCAGTTCCGCGAACTGGAACACCCGGCTGAACTTCTCGCCGTCGTCCTGCCAGTTGAAATGGAGATCCTTGTCGGCCGCCACCGAGCGCGCTTCCCAACTATCGGTGTGCCAATTCACCCGCACGGCAAACTCCTTCCATTGTCGATCCTTTCCAAGATTGAGGTGGCTGTCGAAGCGCAGCCGATGAGCGGCGTCGGAAACCATGACATTGCCGTTCAGTTCCAGGCGATAACTCTGGATCTGGCGCACCATGCCTTCCGGGGGCGCTTCCGCGGCACTCATTTTGGCAAGGTCCTCGCCCACGCTGGTAATCCAGTGGCAAAACCCGGCCTTTTTTCCATGACGGAAGATTGTAAGAGAGGAGCTGTCCGGCGCGGTGAGGATCTTTTCCCAAACAACCTGGGCCGGAACCGAGCTGCCCAACGCAGGACCTTTCCCATATTCGGCGCGCCACAACAGCACATTCATGGTCACCCAGAAGGCCGCCAGCACAACGAGCATCGCGCGCGCGCGCATGTTCGGATCAAGAGCCTGGAATCCGCAGAATTTGGCCGACTCTGAGCCGCCGAGGATCCAGGTTTGGATTGGCGGACATCAAGGCCTCCAGCTTAACTCCATATTTCCGGGCGATGAAGCTCGGCGTTTCTCCTGATTTAACGGTGTGTGTATGCACTGCAGGGCTGAAGGTTCCGGCCGCCCCAGTGGCGAGACTTGCGGAGCTCGACGCAATCATCGAGATGCGGGTGGCGGGAATGGGTCGCACGGCGCGAGTTGCCATTGGAGATTGAGCTTGCACCACGACAGGGTTCGTCAGGGTTTGCAGTCGCGCCGCGTAACTGCTCCACTTCTCGAGCGCCTCTCGCAGCTGTCTATTCTCCTCGAGCAAACATTTGTTCGTTTCGATCATCTGCTCGAATTGGCGTTGCATCTTTTCGGTAACCGGTCCCAGGGAAACCGTTTCGGCCAACGCCTGTTTACACGCCAGGACGCGCTGCTTTACCAGGTCGGCGTTGCCGGCATTGGAGCGCAGCTTCAAATAATGATCATAATGATAAATGGCAGCGGCTGGGTCCTGCTCCTTTACGTCGAAGAGCCAAGCCAGTTCAAAATGCGCGGAGGCTGACTGAGGATTGACCTGAAGTGCCTTTTCGAAACACTCGATCGCTCCTTTGTAATCCAACGTGCTGACCCGGCTTTTTCCGGCAAGAAAGTGCGGTTCTTTTTCCTCGTCCAAAGGGCTTGAGCTCGCGGGAAGGCATCCGCTCAAAACCGCACAGGCCAGGAAGCACTGTGCGCTGCGAAAAAAGCCGGCCCAAAACGTCATGTGCCGAACACTAAACAAAGCTAAGGCGGTATTCAATCACCGCTTGGGCGAAAACGGATTTGGATTTGAGGATTCACTGCCCGGGGGGTTGGCTGCAGGTTGGTTGGGCTCGGCGAGGGCACCCAGGAACGGGTTGTGCTTCGGCGGGAGAGACGCCTGGAGTTTTGGCCGGGCCAGGACACCCATTATCACGTAGCCCCAGCCCAAAAGAATATGGAGTACCCAGGCAGTCAGGACGTGCACGACGTCCATTCCACCCAAGGCGTACAAGCCCAGGGCGGCTGTCAGCACCAGGGCTCCGGGAATCAACGCGGCGCCGGCCAATTTCCAGCTTCCGCCAAGGCTTAGTTTGCGATTGAAATAAAGAGCCAGCAGCCATGCCGGAAGACAATACAAGGTCGCGAGAGCTGTCCAACTAACGAGCAAGCCGGCGGCCATACCGAGGCCGGCCACAGCCAATATTGCGGGCGCCCAGGCCCCCCACCAAGGTTTGAGGTCTTCCAAATTCAGACGAATGACATAGCCCTTGGGATAGGGGACCTCCAAACGCCCGAACAGCGAATACACCCAGATATCGGCTTTCCCAAATTCCACTTGCAGATGTGCCGGGGAACGCATTTGACCGCTGTGCTGGAGGTCCACCACGAGCGCCAAGAACCTGCTTTCGGCCAAAGAGAGGGGCGAATCCCCGCTCCAGTTCAGCTGGCTGGACTGGATGCTGCCTTGGGCCGGCAGGCGCTCAATCGCGGCGCGGATTGTGGGAAACCAGTCGGTGTTCACAAACCAGACCACCAGGAGCGCCGCCAGCGTGGCAACCAGGAATTGTACGAACCACAGGCGCCCGGCGGTAGCCCCGGCAAAGACTGATACACCGTAGGGGGTCAGGGGCTGCCAGGCAAACGGACGCTGATTCTCTGCGGCTTCCATGATCGACCAATGAAGATTCTAGGCAGCACGCCGCAGTTTGTCGCCTCGAATCCCGGACGCGCGGACGGCAGGCGCTGGCAGGGGTGCATTTCACATTCTTGGGAGTCTTCGGCTCACCGCAGGAAGTAGTGGGGAGCTAGGGCTGAAAGCCCGTAATGTTAAAGCCTGGGCTGGGCTGGGCTGGGCTGGAGCGAGGCGGAGGCCCAGGAAAGGAAACCTACAGGATCTCTTGAGGCCTGTAGGCCCGGGACCCGCAGAAATGAGCGCCTGTTCTGGAGCATCGGTATTGGATGTGACGCCCTTAGCAGGGCTCGGGATTTTTTAGGGCCTTTTACCCGGGCCTGCGCTCGCGCTGCTCGCTCCAGCCCGGGCTCCTACATTTGGGGCTTTCAGCCCCCCGGAAAGTATTCTCAGGATGGCTTGCGAGGCGAAGCGGCGCTCTACTGGGTTGTGGTAGGAGGAGTAGGAGGCGGAGTCGTGGACTGGTTTTGAGGCGGAGCAACGATCACCGGCACAGGATAGCGGAGCTTCATAACGTCATCTACGAGCACTTCCACGTAATAAGTGCCCGGCAACTTGAATTCCACCTGCGCAAAAACCGTGACGTTCGTCGCGTGCAAGGCAGCGTCCTGCAGAGCAAATTTAACTTCGCCTTTCCTCAATAACGTGGTCTGGTCCGGGGCAATCAGGCGCACGCTCTCCGTGAATTGGCCCACACCGGCGGTCCACCGATTAAACAAGCTGAGCTTGAACGCCACCACGGGCAACTGGGGGACGCGAATGAAATTGATGACGCCGATGAGGAAGAAATTCCCGGTGACCTCCTGGCGTATTTCCTCGCACAAGAGCGAGCATTGCAGATCGGGGAGAATTCGAGTGGCTTGCATCGTGATGGTTTCTTGGAATAAACGGCCGGCTTTGACTTAAGGGCTATTGGCAGTGCTTTTCCGCGGCCCAAACCGTGTTTTGCATCAGCAGCGCGATCGTCATCGGTCCCACGCCGCCCGGGTTGGGCGTGATCTTGCCGGCGATCGGCTGAACCGCCGCGAAATCCACATCCCCCACCAGCCGC
>Ga0210409_10002361_pt1 | contig 22561 bp, 15 predicted proteins | sample IncBWH17MmetaG_FD_161649 | JGI IMG/M metagenome (GOLD analysis project Ga0210409, IMG submission 161649) | Forest soil microbial communities from Barre Woods Harvard Forest LTER site, Petersham, Massachusetts, United States - Inc-BW-H-17-M | ecosystem: Environmental > Terrestrial > Soil >...
GCCCCAGGCCGCCGTAATTGAGTCGGTGCGGACCCAGTGACGCGGCATAACGCGGGTCGCCTTCGAGGATCGCGCGGATGCGCGCTCCGGCCGGCACGTCCGGCTTGTGCTCGGCGGCCGCCTGGCGCGCCAGGCTTAGCGCCTCGTCCAGAGCGATTGGCAGCGTTGTCTCGCCATCGACCAGCAACGTGCGCACTGCCAGAACTCCCAGCGCGTACAAATCGCAAGGTGTACTCAGCAATGGCACGACCTCGAAAGGGGCTCGTGCAAATGCCACCCCCTCGGCCGCGCGCAAATTGGCCACCACGGTCTCCGGCAAATGCTGGGGCACCGTGCGAAACCGAATCTCTCCCTGGGCGAGCGCTTCCGCGGCGTACAGATGGCCATAAAGATCCAGCCGGCCGGATGGCAATGGCAGCCGAATCCAAAGAAGGTCGTGCGGAGAAACCGAGAGCCGCTCCTGAACGACCAAAGTGCCCTCCAAGACGGTTCGCCCCTGGTCCGGCGGCAGAACCTTGCGGATGCGCGCGTTGCCGCTCGCTTGCAAGGACGCGCTCAGGCCCTCGGGCAGGTAAATCGACGCCCTGGCGTTCCGAGCCCGAATGAAATACCTGAAATCGCTCGTCTCGACCGGCAAGGCAAACGCCGTCCCCGGTTTCACCAACCCGCAGCGCGCCGTCCACAAGAGCGGCAAGCCGCCCCCGATTTCTCCGAGGCCGACCCGGAAGCTGTCCGCCGACAAATTCAAGAACGGCAATTGTTGCGCCTGCACGAACGCGCGCGCCTGGCGGAAGACCTCAGCCAGCAACTGCATTTTCAAATGGTAGGTCTCCAGGAAACGCCCCGCTTTGCCGCGTGCGCCCAGGAACAAATGCGCATTGTCCTGCTGCGTCTGGTCCCACTCGCTAAGTCCCTGGTAGGCTCCGTCCAACTGCAATCGCTTCTTGCCGTGCTCGATTCCCCCCCAGGACCTGCCCCCTAACAAGTCCGCGTATTCCTCGTAGGCGAGTGGCGCCAAACTCAGCACCATCATCAACCCCCCTTGTGCATTAAACGCGAGGTGATGTTCCACGCCCGTCAACACTTGCGCCAGCGGACGCGTCGCCGCATTCTCAGGCGCCCCGGCGGCTACCGGCACAAAGGGCGAGCCTGCCGCCGCCCCGGCCCCGGGCTGGTACAGATACCGGAACAGAGACGTGCTGTAAGCCGGCAACCCTGCTGCCTGGAGCAGCTTGTCATCACGGCATAACTCCCAGCGCCCGCCATTTTCCGCGCTGCCGGGATGCACGGGCACCGCTTGCGAAAGGTCCAGGAAAGTCGGCAGCGGATGCACCGATTCCCACCCGGTGCGCAGGAAGTGCGCCCCCGCCAATTGGCAAAAAGTTTCGGCTCGCTCGGCCCAGCGCGTGTCCAGGGAATGATTCGAAAACGATTCGCGGTGCGCCGGAAGGCTGGCATCCAGGCCATCGATGGTTTGCACCCACAGCTCAAGCCATTCACGCACCCGGCCGCCGGCATCGACCAGCGCCCCAAGATAAACCCGGGAGTCGTGCTGGTCCCGCAACAGCACAAAACTGCCACCCACGGGTTCGGGTGTTTGACGCACCAGCACACAAATCCGAACAGGCGCTCCCTGCTGGTTCTCTTGGACGGGAATCGTAACATAGCCCTCAGGAACCCGGGTATCCTTCTCTTTCACAACACTGGTGGACATGCCGGTAATGTGTCCCACTCCGTCGCCGCCAACAAGTCCAAACCGCGGCCGGACGGCGTGGTGTCTCAGTGGCGCCGGGCTCGGGCGGACGGTTCCAATCCCGCGGGTGATTTCGTGGCTCAGACGCACGATTGGAATCGTGCACCCCTGCCATGACCGACCAGTTACCCCGCGGAAAAACCATGAAATGCGGATGGACTAGACGCGCTGAAGTTCACGCCAACCTGTGTCCATATAGGATCGGTGGTCAAAGGTGTCCAATGGCGAACAGGGGTGCAAACCGCGGTCGCGACGGAGCACCAAACAGCCGATCCCAGGCCGCTCTGGCTTTAAAGCCTCAACAATCGCGGCGAAATCTTGCATGGCGGGTTCCCGGCCCCAACCATGTCGAGCGCTTGCCTCCGCATCTCCCTTTTCGTGGAACGAATCCTGCTTTATATTGTTAGCGAAACTGGCGAGGGGCGTTCTGGGCGCCTGCGAGCAGGCGTCACCAGGCGACTCGTCGAAATGGTTGCCGGAAAGACGATGAAAATGATTCAACCGAATTGCCGCGCGCAGTTCGCGGCCGAAGACATCGAGTTCATCCTCTCGGTGCTGGGCGCGAAGCTCGGCACCGCCGAGTGCCTGGTAAAGTTGCTGGCGGACGAGGAATCGCGCGACTTAATCCTGGACGACGAGGCGTTGTTTCACGCGTTATTGGAGCGGCGGGGCTGCCTGCGGGTGTCGAGCCGGTTTTACTTTTACATCTTGGTGCGGCAGGTATTTCGGCGTTCGGACATTGAGGACCGGGCGGTGGCCGACTATGTAGCCGAAGTGCTCGCAGAGTTTGCCCGTGCGGAACGGGGGCGCTGTGTGGTTCCCGGACAGCCGGCGCCGCTGGATTATTTCTTCGAGATGCTGGCGGCCCTGAGGACGGCGGACGACCGCACCAGTTTCTTTGTGCGAGCGCACATCGGCAACTATTCGCTCTTCCTCTCGGGAGTGTTCCCGGAGCGCATCCGGTCTCGGGCAGAAGCGCGTGGGTTTCCCAGCCTCAAGTATTACGAAGGCATGGGGCGGACGCAGTATCGGGTCGCCAGCGACCATCGGTTGGCTCAGCGCTACGACCTGGCCGGGATACTGAACACGCTCTCGGAGCGCTTTGGTGCGACCCGGCTGGCATTGAATGATATTGCCGACCGGCTGTTCACACTCGGAGAACCCGGCTATGCAGTGGACGCCCTGTTGAATGCAAAAGAGAAAGGAACCGTTTGAGGCCGGGGCAAAAGCCAGAGATGAAGGGTTCTGTCCCGCAAGTTTTTTGCGCCAGGTACCGCTTTGGAAACACTTTTGACTTGGCAGCGGGCGGAACCGGGAGTATTAGAGAATTGCACGGCAGATGGTTTGAGCCTGTAAGCGAAGGGGCGATCTGCGCGGCCATGAGACTGCGCGGCGAATTTCGCGCCCCGCGAGGGCAAAACCAACTAAGTTGAGCGCAGTGTTATGAACATGTTCGATTTGATCAAAGCGACGATCACTTGCGGGGTCACCGCCTTCCTGATTTACAGCTATCCCGTTATCGGCCAAGTGGTCCTGATCGGCGTGCTTAGTCTGCTGTGGCTCGGGTACGCTCGCAAGACGCTGGTCAGTCTCCGGCGCAGATAGCGCCGGCGTTCCTGGACCAAGAATGCGGGCTCGCGGCCGACCCGCTTGGGGCAACTACGTAACCCCAGCGTCCGGGTTCAATCCGGGCAGCCGCAGGTCTATCTAATCTTCCACGGTTATGGCAACATCAGCCAGACATGATCTGGTCATTATTGGCGCCGGGCCCGGCGGGTACGTCGCCGCCATCCGCGCAGCGCAGCTTGGACTAAATGTCGCGTGCGTCGAGGAGGCGCCCGCCCTGGGAGGCACCTGCCTGCGCATCGGCTGCATACCGAGCAAAGCCTTGCTGGAATCCAGCGAGCGATTCTCGGAGGCCAAAGATAAATTCGCCGCGCACGGCATCCTCTGCGAGGGGTTGAAGCTCGATTTGCCCGCAATGCTGCGGCGCAAGGACCAAATCGTTACGACCTTGACCCGCGGGGTAGAAGCGCTGTTCAAGAAGAACAAAATCACACGCTATCTGGGCCACGCGCAAATTGAAGGCACCGGGAGCGTGAGCGTTCAAGGTCCGGCGGGACCCTCCTCGCTCAAGGCCAGGTCAATCCTTGTGGCGACCGGTAGCAAACCGGCAACTCTGCCAGGCGTGGCGCTGGACGGAGACCGCCTCGCGACCAGCACCGAGGCGCTCGCGTATCCCAAAGTGCCGGAGCATCTGGTCGTGATCGGCGCCGGCTACATCGGGCTCGAATTGGGCTCGGTTTGGAGACGCCTCGGCGCCCGCGTAACCGTGCTCGAATACTTTGACCGAATCCTGGCTGGGCTGGACGCCGAGATCGCGGCAGAAGCCAAGAAATTGTTCGAAAAACAGGGCCTGGAATTTCGTTTGGGCTGCAAAGTGACGGGCGCCCGTGTGGAAAACGAGAGGTGTGTAGTGAACGTGGACGGACAAGAGCCCATCAATTGCGACCGTGTGCTGATCGCGGTGGGGCGCGTGCCCAACACTCAAGGGCTGGGCTTGGAAAACGCCGGGGTCGCTCTGGACAAAAAGGGAACGATTGCCATCGATGGGCATTTCGCAACGAGCGTTCCAGGCATTTACGCCATTGGCGACGTGATCGCAGGGCCGATGCTGGCTCATAAGGCGGAGGAGGAAGGTATCGCTTGTGTGGAACACCTCGTCACCGGGCACAGCCATGTTAATTACGATGCGATCGCTGCTGTAGTTTATACCCAGCCGGAAATCGCCGCGGTAGGGAGGACCGAAGAGCAACTCAAGGAAGCCGGCGTCGATTACCGCAAGGGGGTCTTTCCGTTCCGCGGCAATGCCCGGGCGCGCACGCTGGGTCAGGTGGAAGGTTCGATTAAGCTCCTGGCCGGCGCGAAAACCGATCGCTTGCTCGGCGCGCATATTCTCGGCCCGCACGCCGGTGACCTCATTAACGAGGCCGCGACGGCAATCGCCTTCGCCGCCACGAGCGAGGATTTGGCGCGCACCTGCCACGTACATCCGACCCTCGGCGAAGCCCTGCGCGAAGCCGCCCTTGCCGTCGCAGGCCGCGCAATACACATCTGACCCCAGCAAAACCTTCGCACGGTCGAAGGATCTCAGCGCTCAGGTTCGGTTTGGCGTTTCGGGTCGAGCAACTGGTCGAGCGCGGCTTTGTCCAGCCCGGAGATCTCGAGAGCGACCTCGCGCACGGTGCGGCCCGACTCATAAGCTGTCTTGGCAATCTTCGCCGCCCGATCATAGCCCAACACCGGCGCCAGGGCAGTGCATAAGGCGAGGCTTTGCTCAAGGTAGCTTTCGCACTTCTTCGCATCCGCCTCGAGGCCGGCGACACAACGGCGCGCGAACACGCGGCTGGCGGCGGCCAGCAACTCGATTGCCTGGAGCAGATTGTAGGCGGTAACCGGCAGCATGGTGTTCAGTTCGAACGCTCCATAGGTTCCGCTGAGCGTGACGACCGCGTCGTTGCCAATCACCTGCGCGCCCGCCTGAATAACCATCTCGCACATCACGGGATTCACCTTGCCCGGCATGATGGAGGAACCGGGCTGCGTCGCCGGCAGTTTAAGCTCACCCAGACCACAGCGCGGGCCTGACCCCAGCCAGCGAATATCATTGGCGATCTTGATCAGGCTCACGGCCACTGTTTTTAGAGCGCCGCTGGCTTCCACACAGGCGTCGATCGCGCCTTGCGCCTCAAAATGGTTCGCAGCCTCCCGAAGGTTCAGGCCGGTCTCCCGAGCCACGCCCTCAATAACGCGACGAGCGAAGTCGGCGTGCGTGTTCACGCCAGTGCCGACCGCCGTGCCACCCAGAGCTAGTTCGCCCAGCGCCGACTCCAGCTTGCCGAGGCGCTGGATGCCGTGCTCCACCTGGCTGGCGTAGCCGCTGAATTCCTGTCCAAGTCGAATCGGGGTGGCATCCTGCAAGTGCGTCCGCCCGATTTTCAACACGTCGCGGAACTCGAGCGCCTTCTTCAAAAGCGCAGCATGTAATTCGTCGAGCGCAGGAATAAGCTTGTGAATCACCCCGTCGAGCGCCGCCAGGTGGAGCGCGCTCGGGATGACGTCGTTGCTCGATTGTCCGCGGTTGACATGATCGTTGGGATGCACCGATTTATCGCCGCGCTTGCCGCCCAGAAACTCAATCGCCCGGTTGGCGATGACTTCGTTGGCGTTCATGTTCGTCGAGGTGCCCGAGCCGGTCTGGAAGATGTCCACGACAAACTGCTCGTCGAGTTTGCCCTCGGCCACTTCCTGGGCGGCAGCCTGGATGGCTTCGGAAATAGGCTTGGGAATCAGACCCAGCGCCTCATTCGTGATAGCGGCGTGCCTCTTAACCAACCCCAGGGCCCGGATAAACCCCCGCGGAAAACGCAGGTTGCTGATGGGAAAATTCTCGATGGCCCGGGCGGTTTGCGCGCCGTAATAGGCCTCCGCCGGGACCTGCATCTGGCCCATGGAATCCGTCTCGGCGCGAAATTCAATCTTCATGCTTCCTTTCCTTGAACCGGGGCGGGGACGGCCACGTCCCCGAGCACTCTCAATCAATGTCTTCTTCACAGGGACATGGCCGCCCCCGCCCTGTTTCACAGCCTTAAATATGCGGTCGCCAGAACGTGCAGGTCCTTCACAAAGCAGCTTCGACCGCTCGGGCCCTCCAATATCGACTCGTGCGCCGAACATGCAAGCGCAACCGACTGCGCCGCATCCAGCGCAGGCGGTTTCTACACGAGCTAAGTCCTCCCAGAAGCCGCCATCGACAAACCGGCGTTCGGTTTTCCTGTCATTGTTGGGCCGAGGACAATTTCTCGACCGCCGAGCACGAACAGCCCGGATATTTACTTGCCAGGGCAGAGCGCCGGCATGTTGCCGGCATACAAGGTCCAACCGGTCTAAGCTGGCAACATGCCGCCGCTCCGGGCTGTCGGCATTTCGTGCGGGGTATGAGATATCCGGGTCAGGCGTCACCCGCTTCCGGGTCCAAGTGTTAGGTCTTGGACCGTGGACTTCTTCCCCAACCCGGTGAACACTATCCCATGACCGACCCCAAGGATCAGCGCGTGATCGTGCTCGGCGCCGGTTTCGGCGGCCTGACCTTCTGCGAGCGTTTTCGCCATCCGGCCGCGCGCATAACTGTGGTAGACCGCACGAATCACCACCTGTTTCAGCCATTGCTGTACCAGGTTGCGGCCGCGGGCCTGGCGGCGCCGGATATCGCCCAACCGATCCGGTCCATCCTCGCCGACCGTCCGCATATCACGGTACTGATGGACGAGGTGGTGGACTTCAATCTCGGTTTCCGCCAGGTGTTCCTGGGGCGGACATCCCTGGTGTATGACTACCTGGTGCTCGCGCTCGGCGGCTGCGCGAGCTATTTCGGCCATCCTGAGTGGGAGAAATTCGCGCCTGGGCTGAAGACCATCAACGACGCGCTGCTCATCCGCAGCCGCGTTTTGCAGGCGTTCGAGCTGGCGGAAGACACCCTCGACGGCGCCGAGCGGGATAAGCTGATGACGATCGTGATCATCGGCGGAGGCCCGACCGGCGTGGAATTGGCAGGGGCTTTTGCTGAGCTGGCGCGCACTGTCCTGGCTCGCGACTTCCGGCGCATAGAGCCTGCGCGGGCGAAGATCATTCTGATCGAAGCGGCGCCTGTTGTATTATCGCATTTGCCCCCCGACCTGACCGAGAGCGCGGCGCAGCAGTTGAGCGGGTTGGGGGTCCAGGTCCGTACCTTGGCGCGAGTGCAGGCCATCCGCGAAGGCGAGGTGGAACTGGCGGGCGGCGAAATCATCCGGGCGCAAACTATATTATGGGCGGCCGGGGTCTCCGCAGTGCCGCTCACCGGGAAACTGGGCGTTGAGTTGGACCGAGCCGGCCGCGTCAAGGTGCTGCCCGACCTAAGCCTGCCCGGTCACCCGGAAGTGTTCGCCGTCGGCGATATGGCGCTGGTGCTCGGCGCGGATGGCAAGCCGGTGCCCGGCGTTTCTCCTGCCGCCATGCAGATGGCCCGGCACGTGAGCGGAATTATTGCCGATGAATTGGATTTGGGGAGGGCCCGCGCGCCGCGACCGCCGTTCAAGTATTGGGACCGCGGAACGATGGCGACGATCGGCCGCTCTGCTGCCGTGGCTTGGATAGGCCGCTTCCACTTTTCGGGGCTACTGGCGTGGCTGGCGTGGTTGTTCGTGCACCTCATTTTTCTCATCGGCTTCAGGAACAAGCTCTCCGTAATGATACAATGGGTTTATTCCTATTTCGCCTACAAGCGCAGCGCCCGTCTCATCACCGCGCTGCCACAGGCGCACAACAGGGTGCCGGGGAGGATAGATTTGGAAAGCACCCCACACGACCCAAGGTAGGGTTGAGGCCTGTCGCTGAAAGGCTTCCTGCGAGGCCATCGGCCGGCCCACCTTCCATCACTCAGGGCGGCCCCTGCGCGCCAGCCAGGTGAACGGCACGCGTTTTCGACCGCCCGCCATTCGCCTCCGCGCCAGGTCGCTCACGAACATCCTTCACGACTCGCTGGCCAGCCGGGGCCTGAGTCACTTGCTCATACAGTTCCTGGATTTGCGTCACAAAGTGCGCACCCAAGACAAGCAGTGCCACGTTCAGCGCCAACGATGGGACGAGCAGTGTCCTACTGTTGATCGCATGTTTGAGTTTCATTACCTGTTGAGCGATTTCCACCTCGAATTCCGTCGTTCCTGGGCTGGAATCAACCCTCCGGATGACTTCAAGTGGAAACACTCAAGCCGCAGGCTGTGAATATGTTACAAAAACCGGTGGGAATCTGCATCAGCAGGCCAAAATCATCGCGTGAAAGCTCAAACCGGACAACGGATTGGCGCAGGAACTGCTTCGTAATCCCTGAGAAAACGGGATGTCCGAGGCTGTTCCCGAACTAATAATGCTGTGCACTGCAGAGTGTTCATATGAGCGAGATTAAAGGTTTCGACATTATATTTCCGCGGGAGTATATGCGGGCGGCGCTGCTGGTTTCGCTATTGAGCGTCTGGGTGTTGGTGGGGCTGTTTTATTATCTCAACCGTTATACCAAGCGGTATTACTTCACGATCTGGACCGCGGCGTGGCTGTTTTACGCGTTGTGGCTGACGATTGGCATCACGACCCCCAACCCCTCGGCCGATTCGTTTGTCGCGGTAATGCGGGGTTGGTGCGTTTCGCTTTCGGCGGTTTTCCTGCTTTGGGGCAGCCTTTCTTTCCTGGAACTCCACGCACCGCAATCCTTGTTCAGTTGGTTCATCGGCTTCCTGCTTATTTGGGGCTATGCGGGGCGAATCGTTGCGAAGGATCCCTTCTATGTGCAATTGCCCACGTTCATTTTGACTGGCCTCGCCAGTATGTTCGCCGGAGCCAGCTTTTACCGGCTCCGCCACAATCGCCAGTTTCTGGCGGTGGGCATGCTCTTTTTCGGTTTTTTCCTATGGGGCATCTACCTGATCACCTACCCCTTCTCACAAAGGTTTGACACGCTCATCAACGCCGGGTTTCTGTTCTCGGCAGTGCTGCAGCTCTTCATCGCCGTGAGCATGATCGTGCTCGTGCTCGAAGAGGCACGGCACATCAACGAACAGGTGCTGAACCAGGTGGAATCGATTAACTCCGAGAAACGGGAGCTGCAAGTCAAAGTCCTGTCGGCGGAGGAAAAATGCCGCAGCCTCTTCCAGCAAGCCCATTTGCGCCAGGAATTGCAAACGGCTTATGACGAACTGCGTCAAACGCAGCAGTCGGTGATGCAGCAGGAGCGGCTGCGCGCCCTCGGTCAGATGGCCAGCGGCATCGCGCACGACGTGAACAATGCGCTTTCGCCAATCCTCGCGTTCGCGGAAATGTTGCTCAAGAAAGAGCCTAGCCTGAGCGACCACGGTCGAAAAAATCTCGAAAACATCCGCACCTCGGCCGAGGACATCGCGCAGATCGTCGCGCGCATGGGTGAGTTCTATCGGCGCCGCGAGCATAACGACCAGCTCCGGCTGGTTTCCCCCAAGCGAATGGTCGAGCAGGTCGTGGAACTGACCAGTCCGCTGTGGCGGGATATTCCTCAAGGCCGGGGCCTGGCCGTTCGGGTGGAAACGAACCTGGAGGACGGCTTGCCTGAAATGTACTGCAATGAATCCGATCTCCGGGAAGCCCTGACCAACCTGGTTCTGAACTCAGTGGATGCGCTGCCCCAGGGCGGCTGGATCAAGTTGTCTGCGCGGCGGGCCAGCCTGGGGACCTTGCCGGGCCAAACGCAGGAGGCGACGCATGTCATCCTCGAGGTCACCGACAACGGCATCGGCATGGATGAAAAGACCAGACAGCGGTGTCTCGAGCCATTCTTTTCAACCAAACAACAGCGTGGCGGTTCCGGTCTCGGGTTGGCAATGGTGTATGGCACCGTGGAACGGCACGAAGGCCGGATTGAGATCATGAGTGCAGTGAACAAAGGCACAACGGTCCAGTTGATTCTGCCTTTGCGCCGTCCGCCGACGCCAAAGGAAGCCGCACCCGCCGCCGCTTCCCCGGTTCCTGCCTCGCTTCGTATTCTGTGTATCGACGACGAACCCCTGTTGCGTGAGATGCTGAAAGAAATTCTCGAGTTTTATCAGCACCGGGTGGAAACCGCTGATGGCGGCGAAGCCGGGCTGGAATTGTTCCATCAGGCCAGAGCTCAGGGGCGGCCGTTTGAGCTGGTTATAACCGACCTGGGCATGCCGGGGGTGAACGGGCGGCAGGTGGCCGAAAAGATCAAGAGCCAATCGCCGGGCACTGCGGTGGTTATGTTGACGGGCTGGGGCACGATGCTCGAAGACAAAGGCGAGGGAGTCGCCAAAGTGGACGCCGTGCTGAGCAAACCCCCGCGGGTAAACGAATTGCTGGAAACCGTGGCGAAGGTCACCGGCGTAGCCCTGGCTACGGAGACGGCGTTTGTCACCCGACGGCCGTTGGAAGCCGTGTGCTGAGGGTCGGAGCCCAAAAATCAGAGCCTGGAGGCTTTAACCAGGGCTTCAACGAGCCCGTCGCTCGTGTGTTGCCTGGCCTCAAGGGCAGGCTTCAGGTCGAGTGCCGCTAGCGCTCTGGAGGTCTCCGGGCCGATGGAGGCGAGTTTCATTTGAGGGAATTCCTTCACCAGGGCGGGCAGATCAAAGCGCGCGTGAAAGTGCTCGACCGTTGACCCGCTGGTAAAAGTGACCCAATCGGCGCCGCGTTCGAGCAGGTTGGCCGCGACGCCGGAGACATCCTCGGTCTCGGGCACGGTTCGATAACAAGCGATGTCGTCCACGATAGCCCCCATAGCTTCGAGCGCCGCCGGCAGCTCGGGGTTGGCGACCTCGGCACGCAACAGGCAAATTTTGAGGTTCTCGATGCTTTCGTATTCGGCGAACGCTTCGGCGATGCTCGCCGCGAGGGCTTCATCGGGCATCAGGTCAACCTGCAAATGAAGCTCTTTTAGCTTCCTGGCGGTGGCTGGGCCGACGGCGGCGATGCGAGCGCCGCCGATGTCGCGCATATCGTGGAACTGACGGAAAAAGTAGTCGAAAAACGTGGTGACGCCGTTCGCGCTGGTGAAGACGAGCCAATCGTAAGAATTGAGTTCCAGCAGGGCGTCCACCAACGGCTCCCGCTGGGTAGGCGGCTCGAGCTTAATCGTCGGAACTTCCAGGACCTCGGCTCCCAGTTCGGTCAGCCGATGTGAAAGCTGGCCCGCCTGGTCGCGCGTGCGGGTCACTACGACGCGCTGCCCGAAAAGCGGACGCCGCTCGAACCAGTTGAGCTTGGAACGGAGGCTTACTACGCTCCCGATAACGGCGACCGTTGGCGGGGCGATCTTGGTTTTGGCCGCCACTTCCCCAATGTTCGCCAGGGTGCCGTCTATCGACTGCTGGCGACCAGTGGTGCCCCAGCGAATCATTGCAACAGGCGTTGCGGAGTCCATGCCGTGCGTCACGAGTGTTTGGGCGATTTGCCCGATCCGGTCGGTCCCCATCATGATCACCTTGGTGCCGGGAGTCTGCGCCACGTGGGCCCAATCGATGCTCGAATCTTCCTTCGCGGGGTCCTCGTGGCCGGTGATGAGCGTCAGCCGGGAGCAGAAATCCCGGTGGGTCAACGGCACCCCGGCGTAATTGGGCACCGCGACGAATGAGGAGACGCCCGGTACGACTTCGAAGGGAATGCGAGCATCGGCCAATTCCACCGCTTCTTCTCCGCCGCGGCCGAACACGTAAGGATCCCCGCCTTTGAGCCGCACCACTATCTTGCCCGACCTGGCTTTGGCGATCAGCAACTGGTTCAGTTCGCTCTGGGGGATGGCGTGTTCTTTGGCGCGCTTGCCCCCATAGATGATCTCGGCGGTCTTCGGAGCCAGCCGCAACAGTTCGGGATTAACCAGCGCGTCATAAACCACGACGTCGGCGCGACCGATCAGCTCGGCGCCCCGCAAAGTCAATAATCCCGCGTCGCCAGGCCCCGCCCCTACCAGATACACCATGCCTGTCGGTTTCATCGGGAATCACGCCTTGAGGGTGTCCGCCAATTCCCTGCCCAGTTCCAGGGCCTCCTTGATTGGACGGCTGGCCTGAGCCCTCCGCAGCGGACCTGAAACGAACGACAGCGCCTGCATCCGAAGCTTGTCGCCCACCGCCTCCGCATAGGCGGCCACCGGGCTTTGACAGCCCCCCCCCATCCCGGCCAGGAATGCGCGCTCCGCCGAGACACACTGGTAAGTGTCGAAATGATTGAGACGCTCGCAAATCGTAATGATGCGCTCATCCTGTTCGCGAATCTCGATGCCGATTGCGCCCTGGCCGACGCATGGCAGCATCACTTCCGTGTCCAGGATTGAGGCCAGCAACCCATCGGGCACCGCGTCCCCTTCGAGCCGGCCTTCCGGCGTGACGCGGAAGTTCAGCCGCATCAAACCAGCCAGCGCCAGGATCGTCGCGTCCAACTCCGCCTTCTCGGCAAGCTTTTGCATCCGGGTAACCACGTTGCCGCGGATATCCGGCGCTTTGAGGCCAGGGTTGCGGGCGAGCAATTGGGCGCGGCGCCGCGTGCTGCTCGTGGCGACCACTGCCCCCTCCGGCAGCTCCTCGACCCGCAGTCCAGGTTTAAAACCGCGCCGGGCGGATTGGCCGGGTGTCCACTCGGCCGAACTCTTTTCGGCCTCCGCTGCGCGAAGATACACCTCCTCGCGGTAAATCAGCACGTCGCGCACATCGGCGCGTTTGCCGACTGCGCCCAACTTCAAGCCGGCAGGCACTTCGGTCGGCAAATCCTTCAGACTGTGCACTGCCAGATCGGCTTTGTGCTTGAGCAAGGCGACCTCGAGTTCCTTGGTGAAAAGCCCCTTCGGCAGGTTTTGTCCTTCCTGCGCAAGCGAAGCCGTCTGGAGCTTGTCGCCGGTGGTTTTGACGATCTTGAGCTCGAAGTGGAGTCGGGGAAAGATGGCGCGGCATTGGGCCAGGACCATGTTGGCCTGGGCCAGCGCCAGCGCGCTGCCGCGCGTGGCGATGGCAATGGGGCGGTTGTCGGTCGGCATCCGTTGTTAAATCGCTAAATCGTTAAAAATGTTAAAACGCGCCGCGCTTCGTTAGAGCGACGCGTAGATCGTAAATCGCAAATCAAAATTCCAGAATCATCGCCCGCCAAACGCCGGTCGTGCCTCCCTCGCGGGCTGCGGCACCGCCTGAGGTCCCAGCAGTGCCTGCGCTTTTTCGCGGATGATTTGTTCGCACCGGACGACTTCTTCCTTCCGCTGTGTCAGGTAGGCATCGGCGATCGCTTGCAGGTCGTCGATATTGTAGAGAAAGATGTTCGGCATGAAATTGACCTCGGGCTCGATGTCGCGTGGGACAGCGATGTCAATCAACAAAAGGGGCCGGTTGCGCCGACTCTTCATCAACGGCTCGAGCTTGGCGCGGTCGAGAATATAGTGCGGCGCGGACGTGCTGCTGATCACGATGTCAACGTTGAGGAACTCCCGCGCCCAATCCTCGAATTGCACGGCGCGCCCGCCCAACTCCTGCGCCAGCAGAACGGCTTTGTCATGCGAGCGGTTCGTCACAATGATGCTGCGCGCGCCGCGCGAGAGCAGCGCCCGGGCCGCCTTCTCGCTGGTATCGCCGGCGCCTATAACCATCACATCCCGCTCGCTTAGCCGGTTGAAAATCTTCTCCGCCAGTTCCACAGCGACCGAGCCCACAGAAACACTGCCCCGTTGGATGTTGGTTTCCGTGCGGATATGTTTGGCGACGTTAAACGCGCGCTGGAAGGCTTTGTTCAATCGCCCCGCCGTATGTCCGCCTTGCAGGGCGACGTCGTAGGCCTTCTTGAGCTGACCCAAAATCTCAGTTTCGCCAAGCACCATCGAGTCAAGCCCGCTCGCTACTTTGAACAGGTGGTGCACACTCTGAGGCTCGCTCAAAGAATAAATCTCGTCCCGCAGCGGCTCTCGATAATCGTGGGAGTTGATCAGAAAGTCGCGCAGTGCAGCGAAAGCCCCCGGCGGCTCCAGGGAACTGACCGCATAGATCTCCACGCGATTACAGGTGGATACGATCACGGCTTCATCAGCCGCACCGGAATCCCTTAACTGCCGCAGCGCCTCGGGGACTCGCGCTTCCGCAAAAGCAAATCGCTCGCGCAGCGTGACGGGCGCCGAGCGATAGCTGAGGCCGATGACGACTAGAGGCATGAAAGTGCGTGAAACGCGATACGTGATACGTGATACGTGACACCTGACACTTGACGCCGGATACCTGGCACGAGAACGCCGCTCATGGATTATGCAGAGGAGACAACACATTGATGCCCCAAAACGTCAGGAGCACGAAAGCGAAGCTGCCGATCGCCCCGAGCGCGAAGCGGCGTCCGCCCTGGGCAAATTTCCATCGCATGACGATCAGTCCGAGGTAGATCAGCCAGACTAGCGCGGACCAGACGATTTTCGGGTCGCCCCGGTAGGCTTGCGCGTTGCTAAGGTACGTCAGGTCGTAAGCCCCGATGGCCAGCCCGACCGTGAGAAGAATGAACCCGCTCAGGAGCAAACGCGCCACTACGACTTCCAGACGCTGGATGGGAGGCAGCACAGAAAAGATGGCCTGCAATTTGTGCAACTTAAGGTTGTGTTCCTGTGTAAGGTACATCACCGCTGCGATTGAGCTAAGGCCGAACGCGCCGTAAGAGAGCGCCATCAGCGCGGCATGCACGCTCGTCCAGGCCGGTGACAACTCGGGCCGCGCGGTGCGGGTCAGCTCCAGAGGGTCCAGGTTCGGCATCAAAGCGAACACGCCTACGCCGAACAGGATGGGTGAGGCGAACGCCCCCAGAAAGCGCAACCGCGGCCACAAGCCAACCACGAGGCAAACGGCAACGATGCTCCACATCGCGAACGTCGTGGCTTCGTACAGATTGGTCACCGGACAATGGTTGAGCCGGAATCCGCGCAGTACCATCGCGGTGGTGTGCAGCCCGAAGGCCATCAGCAACACGAAATAATTCACGTGGTCGTCCCGGCGAAACCCTTTGCGCCACAGAAACACCGAGTAGAGCATGCTCAGACCGTAAAGAATTACGGCGAGCATGAAAAAATGTCGTCCCGCGTGATTGTCGGTAAACCAGGCCACAGTGAGACAGGTTAATCCCGCCCGGCTCCCGCGCAAGCGGCATTTACTTGCCAGGCAGGGTGGTGCGCGTGGGAGACTTTAGAAGCTGGGCGTTGGCGTCGGCGGCGCTCAGGCCGTTCGCCATGAGGTTCGCAGCGGTGCTGGTGACGATGGCGGTGGCCGGCGAAGTGCCCTGAACCACAAAGGTTTGCTGGTTGAAGGTGACCGGAACCGTGCCCATGGCCCCGATGGCCGGCAGCGACGCGCGGTTGGCCCACGGAACCACCTGCCCGGTGCTATCCACAGCGGTGACCGGCGTCGCGCCAGGATCGCCCGCTGGGAATTGAGGGGTCGTGTCAGGCGTATTGCCTTTGGCCGCGTAAAAGCTAACACCCTGCTTGACACCCTGCGCGATGAGATCGCGAACCATTTGGCTGTCCGCAGTGCTGCCCAGGCTAAGATTTATCGGATTGGCGCCCTTGTTGATCGCCAGGGCAATCCCCTGCGCCACATCGAACGTGCTGGTGGTCTCGTTGCCTCCATACACATCCACCGGCAGGATCTGCACTGAGGAGCTGCCGTTGCCGAGCAACTCCAGCGTTCGCAGCATGGTCTCCGCCATCGATGTGCCATGGGTCGGAGACGACGCATCCAGGCTCGGGTCGCCAACGACAGATTGTTGCTTGAGCACAAACTGATCGAGGCTGTTCCCGAATGGCTGCACGGCCGTATCGATCAGGCCGATGACCGTGCGGCCGTTGCTGGGCGGCGGTTTCAATTGGAGCTGCGGCTCGGGCAGGTTGCCGGAAACGGATTGGGGGACTTCCGGACGGTCCAATGCAAAGTTGTTCTCGACGGACGCAACATCCGGGTTGGAGGCAAGCCCCAGGCGCGCGCTATCGGTCGCAGCCGCGTCGTCAAACTGCAGGCGATAGGCGTTGAGGCTGTCGATTCGCCCGGTCACCTTGGCGCCGAGCAGGCGCGCCAGCTCGTCAATCTTCGCGCCGGGCTTCAGCCGAACGATGAGTTGATTGGGGATTATCTTCGGCTGAACACGCGCCTCAGCCTTTGCCGGCTTGACCAATTGAGTTGCGTTTTGCCGGGAAGTGCGGAAAACGAAGAGTCGGGACGTGCTGTTGGTCCCCGGCAACAGTGCGTAATTAGCATCGCCGATGAGCAGGCGCAAAGCCTCGCTGGGCGGCACTTCGTGGAACTTCGCGGAGACGCTATGAACGGTCTCGGGTTCAATAAAAACCTGCCAGCCGGTGATGTCAGTGATTTGCTCAAGAACCTCCAGCAGACCAGTGGACTTGATATCGGCCGTGACCACATTCCGGTTGGTGTTCCAGTCCAGCGTATCGACGGCCCACGCGGGCGAGGACCGTAGACACACCAGAGCCAGGCAGAGAAACAAACCACGAAATACGTAGCGTGCCAGAGCCGCAACCCAGGGGACCCAACCACGGATTGCGCGGAGGACGCCGATTTCTTTTCGGCTATCCGCGGAATCTCTGAAATCCGTGGTTAGAAGCTCAACGCTGGAATTTCGCATGATTCACATCTTATCCGGCCCCCGCCCTTTTCGTGCGTTTAGTGTGTTTCGTGGTTTCAACGCGCGCTTTATAAGTGCTCGCCGTTCGCCATTTGACGTTACAACACTGCAATCTACTCAATTTGAGGTCCGTACGCGATAAAAACGTTGTGGCGTGGCGATGGTCGCATCGGCCGCGGCAAGGGGCGAAAGATCCCGATCATGGGTCAGAATGTAAGAATCAACTGCACGACTGGAAACATGCGCCCCACCGGCCGCCAACCGGCTGCGTCAATTCACGAACGACGTCTCGTTGGCCTGCAGCAGCGCATGGGCGTATTCCTCCCACGCCTTGAGCGGCTCGCGGCGGCGCGCGTTGTTCCCGTCGCGCCGGCGTTGCTGCTCTGCAAATCGACCCGGTGGGAACCGTTTTCCCTCGGTTGATACCTGCTCCACCGCGGGTTGCGCTTCGGCGAGTTTGTCCGGCGCGTTGGCAACGAAGTCCAGTCCCAGGCTGGTTTCTTCGGCGCTCGGCGGCCGTTGATAAATCCGCTCGTAAAGGAATTGGATCCGCGCCGTCTCATCGTTGCAGGCGGTGAACTCCGGCACCGCGACCAACCGCTTTGCCTGTTCGATTACCAGCGGGCTGTTCATCAGGAACAACGCCTGTTGCGGCACCGTCGTCTCGTGCCGCCGGCCGGTCTCCAAATCGGGATTGGCAAAATCGAAATTGATCAGCACGTCGGCGACGTCTGACCGGTCCACCCGTCCGTAAATCGTCCGCCGCGTCGAAAACGGCTCCTTTTCGATATCCACGGGTTTGCCGTACATGGTCAGGTCCAGGTCGCCGCCGATAGCCAGCAGCGAGTCACGTAACGCCTCGAATTCCAGCCGGCGGATGTTCGCCCGCCACAGCAACCGGTTGTTGGGGTCCGCCTGGGCAAACCGCGGGTTATTGGCGCTGCTCTCCTGGTAAACGCTCGACAGCAGGATCAGCCGATGCATTCTCTTTAAGCTCCACCCTTCCTCGACAAACCGTGACGCCAGGTAATCGAGGAGGTCCGCGTGGCTGGGCGGCTCGGACCGCGTTCCCAAATCGTCCGGTGTCGATACAAACCCTTCCCCGAAATGATGCAGCCAGAGCCGGTTAATCATCACCCGTGGTGTCAGCGGATTGCTCTTGCTCACCAATGCCCACGCAAGGTCCAGGCGGCCGCTCCCGTTGGTAAAAGCAGGCCGCGCAGAGCTCGACAGTATTTCCAGGAATTGTCTCGGAACAATAGGACCTTTGTTGCCGGCATCTCCGCGCACGAACACCGCCTGCGGGCGCGGTCTCAAGAGGTCCTCGACGACCATGGCCCGCGGCGGCGCGCCCGGACTTGTCATCTCCAGGTGCGCGATTTTCTGCTGGTTCTCTTTCTCATCCCGCTGCAGTTGGCGCAGTCCTTCCCGGTTTTTCGCGCGACGTAGTTCGCGGAACTTGGCCTGAATTGCAAGCTTCTCCCGTTCGAGGTCCATCCGTTGCTTGTAATAGTCTGCATACTCGGGGCCGCCGACATTTTTTTCTATCACCGGCTCGAACTGCGGCTCGACGCAATTGGCGAACACGCCGAACAGCGAGTAGTAATCCTTCGTGGGTATAGGGTCGAACTTATGGTCATGACAGCGAGCGCACGTGACGGTCAGGCCGAGAACGCCCTTGGTAACGACATCCACGCGATCGTTGATGATGTCGTTTGGCATATTCATAAACCGGTCGCCTATCGTGAGGAAACCCAGTGCGCAAAGATTAGTTGGGTTCCGGGCCGTCGCCGGCAGCTTGTCAGCTGCGAGTTGCTCGATGACAAAAAGGTTGTAGGGCTTGTCGTCGTTGAAGCTGCGGACCACGTAGTCGCGATAGGTCCAGGCGTAAGGGTAGCTCGGGTCCTCGCGCTGCCGCCGGATCTGCCCCTTGGTATCGCTGTAGCGCGCAACGTCCAGCCAATGCCGGCCCCACCGCTCTCCGTAATGCGGCGAGGCCAGCAATCGGTCCACCACTTTCGCAAAGGCTTCCGGCGAATCGTCCTTCAGAAAATCATCAACCTCGCTCGCGGTCGGCGGCAGCCCGATTAAGTCAAACGTGACTCGCCTAATCAGCGTCCGCTTGTCGGCGGACGGGTTGGGCTTCAAACCTTTCTCTTCCAGCCTGGCCAGGATGAAATTGTCCACCGGCGTCTTTGGCCAGGCGGCGTCTTTCACTTCCGGTACCGCCTGTTTCCTTAGCGGTTGCCACGCCCAATGGTTTTGTCCCGAGTCCGCCCACGACTTCTGCGCGGCAGTGGCCTCGCGCGGGTCAGGTGCGCCCATCTTTACCCAGGCCGTCAGGTCGGCAATGACTCCGTCGGGGAGTTTCTTGCCCTTCGGCGGCATTTGCAAATCGGGGTCGGTATAACGGATCGCCTTAACCAGCAAGCTGGATTCCGGGTCGCCCGGCGCAATCGCCGGCCCGGTGTCGCCGCCCTTGAGCATTCCCTCGCGCGTATCGAGCAGGAACCCTCCTTTCACTTTTTGGGCCTGCTGACTATGGCATTTGTAGCAGTTCTCAACGAAAACCGGCCGGATTCGATTCTCGAAAAACTGCAACTGCGCCGGCGACAATTCCGCGGCGCTCACCGGCATCGCGATTAACAGCAGCAAAGCCACAATCAAACCAACAAAGCTGACAGAAAAATCAGAGACAGAAAGACTCTCCCGGAATAGACGAAGTGAAGAGCGAGGGTCGCGTCTTCGCGAGCGCGGCGAAAGCCTTGGCCGTATCGCGGGTTTCCAAACCCGCTCACACCAACCCGGTTTCGACGCGCTGCCGACTTGGAAGTCGGCGACACGGCAGGTTTGGAAACCTGCGCTACGGGCGGCGACGTGAAATGGCCGAGACAGCGCCGTCTTCGCCGTCTTCATGCCAGCACCGCCTTGACGACCTCGCCGGAAACATCGGTGAGGCGAAAATCGCGGCCGTTGTAGCGATACGTGAGTTTCTGGTGGTCGAAACCCAGCAACGCCAGAATCGTCGCGTGCAGGTCGTGGATGTGCACCTTGTTCTCGACCGCCACCGCGCCAAATTCATCCGTCGCGCCATACACCATCCCGCCGCGCACCCCACCGCCCGCCAGAACCGTTGTGAAAGCCTTCGCGTTGTGGTCGCGGCCTGGATTGTTATCAGTGGCGTTGCGATCGCGAACCGGCTTCCGGCCGAATTCTCCGCCCCAAATTACCAGCGTACTGTCGAACAGGCTCCGTTGTTTCAAATCGGTAATGAAAGCCGCCAGCGGCTGGTCGATCTCTTTGGCTCGTTCCGGCAGGCGCTCTTCGATGTCCTGGTGATGGTCCCAACCGCCGGCCCAGACCTGCACGAACCGCACCCCGCGCTCGATGAGCCGCCGCGCGATGAGAAGTTGGTGCCCCTGCGCCGTCCGCCCATAGAGCTCGCGCATGCTCTGCGGTTCTTTGCTCAAATCAAACGCGTCGGTCGCCTCAGTCTGCATCTTGAATGCCATCTCGAAGGCCTGCAACCGCGCTTCCAGTTGCGCGTCCTTTTGCTGGTTCTGGGCCTGCAGCTCATTGAGCTTGTGCACCAGGTCCAACTGCCGCCGCTGCTCGCCCAGTGGGGTGTACTGGTTGTGAATGTTCTGGATCAGTTGGTTCACCGTCGCGATCTTCGTGTTGATGCTCACGCCCTGGTACAACCCGGGCAGAAAAGCCGACTGCCAGTTTGCGCTGCCTCCCGGCGGCGTGCCGCCGGGCCGCAACGAAACGTAACCTGGCATATTCTGGTTTTCCGTCCCCAGGCCGTAAAGCACCCACGACCCGAGGCTCGGCCGCACGAACCGCGTCGAGCCCGTGTTCATGAACAGGGTCGCCACTTCGTGCGCCGGGATGTCGGTGTACATCGAACGGATCACCGCAAGGTCGTCCGCCATTTCTCCGAGCTTCGGAAACACCTCACTGACCTCGATTCCCGATTTGCCGCGCTTCTCGAACTTGAACGGCGAAGCCATTGCGACGCCGTCCATGCCGGGGATGCTTTGGCCGTCATAGCGCGCCAAAGACGGTTTGGGGTCCCACGTATCGACGTGCGAGGGCGCCCCTTGCGCGAAGATGTGCACCACATGTTTTGCCTTTGCGGGCAACGGCGGCTGGCGCGGCGTCAGAGTGGCGATTTCCTCGGCTCGGGCGCTCGGCCCCAGCAATTGCTCACCGAGCATCGCCGCCAGGCCCAGCATGCCGAATCCCATCCCTGCCCGCTGTACAAACTGGCGGCGCGTGATGAATAAATCCTCCAGTCGAGCTGAATGCTCCCGGATATACTTGTTATCACCGGTCATAAGTGTATCAATATCAGACAAGACGGCCGAAATCGATGCTTGGTTTCGCATAAATTGCAGGTTCGATGCCAAAAAATGAATAGGGTCAAGATGCTTAAGGGGGAATGCCAGCACTGCGCCGGCCATATCGAGTTTCCCGCCGATGGCATCGGCCAGGTCGTCCCATGCCCTCATTGTCATCAGCAGACCGAGCTGCTCCTGCCTGCGCCGCCGCAACAACCTGTGCTTCCCCGGAGGGCCATCGTCTGGAGCATTATCGCCATACTGATTCTGGGCGGCGGCTTGGTCGCCTCCCTGATCGCCTTGAAGCGGGCGGAACGCTGGGCCGCGGCGCACAAACCCGCTGCGCGGTCCCCCAACGCCCAACCAGCCTCCCCTTCCCCGGAACCGGCAAACCCCAGCTACGCCGCGGTTCAAAACGGGTTCGTCGCTTCGCCGGTAACTCTCGAGAAGACCTCGGGCACGTCACTGGTTTATGCCGTTGGAACGATTCGGAATACCGAAAGCCGACAACGCTTTGGGGTGAAGGTCGAATTGGATTTGTTCGATGGCTCAGGTCAGAAAATCGGCACCGCCAAGGACTATCAGCAATTGATCGAACCCGGTGCTGAGTGGGCCTTCAAAGCCCTGGTCGTCCCTGCCGCGACAGCAACGGCGAAAATCGCCTCCCTCAAGGAAGACCAATAGTGATGTCAAAGAACAACAATGGTGTCCCGCTTCAAAAGTGTGGGGCGGCCAGCCGGGGGAAAAACTTTTTTCTTAGCGCTCATCGGCGCTCATTGGTCGAGATTGGTCGAGATTGGTCCCGGAGCGGGTTGAGGGTCCTTCGCTGCTGCCAGGGAGACGGGGAGGCTGGTTTCCTTGCGGCGGGCTTTGGCGCAGTCGAGGCCGTGGTGGGCCGTTTTGGCCACGCTGTTGAGCAGGGAGATGAAGGAACCGGCGTCGGACTGGAGGTTTTCTTTGAGCGTGGTGGCGTCGAAATCCAGAAAGAACTGCATGTACTGTGAGGCGACCGCGGCAGCCAGCTTGGAGGGGAGATCCTTGGGGTTACTTTGGCTGACGAGCTTTTGGAGGACCTGTTCGCGGATGCGGGCCCGGTCAGCGCTTTGGCGGGCGAGGAGCCAGTCCTGGTAACCGCCCTGACGCCAGCGTTTAAGGTTGTGGTAGGTGAGGTGTTTGCCGGCGTGGCCGAGTTTGGCGATGATGGCTTCGTAGGTGAGGCCGTCCAGGAGCAGGAGGTTGATGGTTT
>Ga0210409_10002363_pt1 | contig 22555 bp, 16 predicted proteins | sample IncBWH17MmetaG_FD_161649 | JGI IMG/M metagenome (GOLD analysis project Ga0210409, IMG submission 161649) | Forest soil microbial communities from Barre Woods Harvard Forest LTER site, Petersham, Massachusetts, United States - Inc-BW-H-17-M | ecosystem: Environmental > Terrestrial > Soil >...
GATTTACAGTGGGAGCGTAGAACGCCCGGACGACAGTTATTTGCGCAGCGGTCAGGCAGTTTGGAGCGTCTTCACCCTTGCACTCCAGAATCTTCGGATCGAAGTCACAAAGCCGCGGATCCTCCAATAGTCCGTCCTTGACGCCGTCTCGCGCGTCGCAAGCTGCGAGTACCGCTTTGTGGATCAGCACGAGCTTCGAAGGTGGCACCAACCCGCCGGGATTCTTTCGGATTGCCTGAGCTTTCCAGACACTCGCCGCCTGCATGTGTGTCAGAAAGATAGCAGGTGCTCCAGCGACAATTCCGTTGTAGTCAGCTGGAAACCGCTGGGCTTCCGCTAACGCCTGCCGGCCCCCGGTCGAGCAGCCGTACCAATAGGAGAACTTTGGCGACTGGCCGTAGTAGGCCGCGATAATCAGCTTTGCGTTGACAGTCATTTCGTGGGCCGCACGGTAGCCGAAGTCGATTACCTTCTCCCGATGGCCGAGCGCGTAGCTTCCGTCCTGTCCCGTACCCTCATGCCCGGTATCGGTTGCGGCGGCCGCGTAGCCACGGGAAAGAGGTGCCGACATGCTTCCGTAGCTGATCGATCCTCCCATACCTCCGTTGCCGAGCCCCATAAAGTTGCCGTTCCAATTGGAGGTGGGCATCCAAACTTCGAACTTGATTTCGGAGTCTTTGGAGGGCTTCGCAACTCCAACGACCCGGCAAAACTCTGGAAGATCCTTCGCTGCGACAAAGGTGATCCCTCCGTGGGGACCAGCGTCTGGAAGAGCTGTCGGCAATGTAAGCGCCCCAGCAGCTACAGTCTGCGCCACAGTGATGGTGGTGTACGGCAGGGAGAGTGAGGCGAGGCTTTCGCAGGTCACTCCGGCGGAGGCCTGCGGGCTCAGCATGTTCATCAGGATGGCAGCAAAAAAAACTTCGGGCAGTTTCACAGGTCCCCCTTTTCGAGGTCTTGGGGAATCGCAACACCAGGACGAGGACGAAGTTTATTACAAACAAGGTATGAAAGGAGGCTCTCAAAAACGTTGGGGCCGGAATTGCCACCGCGATTCGGCAAGGCCCAACCGCGATCATGGATGGATGACGGACAATACGCACAGAGCCTCGTATTTCGGTCCGCGCCGCCCATCTTGCTGAGACCGTTGCGGGCACTCAAGACAAAAATCACTTTCACAACATCGCGAACGGGCGAAATTGGCGTACACTAGCCGCTGTTTTTGAAGTCAAAAAGGAGATTCGATTTACTTGACCATTTGCTTGACCTCGATCCTCCGGATACGAAGAGTGTGCTCGGTGCGAACATTCGCCGGTCGGTTGGCCACGCCAATTCTCACGGTCGTTGCTACATTTGGCGCCGGACAAAGCGCGAATCATGTCGCCACAATCCACCAGCAGGTGGTGTTCGTGGACATGCACGCACATCCGAGCCGATTCCATCGCGCTAACGTTCCGGGCATCGAGCCCGACGAGCTCGAACGCTATCGCCGGGGGCTCATGGACATCGTGGTCTGCAACATCAGTACCGACGCTGTGTTCAGCGGCGACTACGTCAAGCGCGACGGCACGGACGTGAAACGCGGCGAGCTTCCGCGGCCAAAACCGGGTGAGCCGTTCGCGTTCACACTTGACCGGTTCGTCCGCATCACCAGAACGATCGACGACGGCGACGCCGTGCTCGCGACGAGCCCGGAGGCGGTGCTCGATGCGAAACGGCGAGGCAAGCTGGCGCTTTTGGCGGCGCTCGAGGGCGGCGATGGCCTTGAGGCTCGGGTAGAGAACCTGCGAGACCTCTATAGTCGCGGTCTGCGCTTGCTGCAGCTCGTGCACTTCCGCGCGAATGAGCTGGGACACATCCAAACGTATCCCTATTCACCGGGGGGCCTAACGCCATTCGGGCGCGAAGCGGTGCATGAAGCCAATCGCCTCGGCATCATCATTGATCTGGCGCATGCCAATACTGAGACGATCATGGACGCGCTCAGGGAGTCGTCACAGCCGGTGCTCTTCAGCCACACGGGCGTGAAGGCGCTGCACGACGGCGATCGATACCTGACCGACGATGAGATTGTGGCCATTGCTTCGAAGGGCGGCGTCATTGGAATTTGGCCCAATGGCGACTCGAACCCCACAATGGACGACATGGTCCGGAACATCGACTACGTCAAGAAGCTCGTCGGAATCGATCACGTCGGAATCGGCAGCGATCTGCGCGGGATGGCTAGCTACACCTCAGGGTTCGGGGAGGACGCGAACTTCCAAGCGATTGCGGAAGCGCTGCTCGCGCACGGTTACAGCGACGCTGAGACCGGCAAGGTGATGGGCGGCAACTTCTTCAGGGTCTGGCAGCAAGTCAGCGCCGCAGCGCAGCACTAACGAGAGATCGCAGACGCGCGTCAGAAATCCTCGAATCTTTCTGAGAAGGACTCCAGGGGCGTGGACGTATCTCGGACAAACGTCCGCTTGTTAAGGTGTCCCCTGGCCTGCTGTTGACGTGAAGTCAATCGCTGACGCGGGCTGTCGATCTCGCCGCGAACCCCGGCAGTCAGTCACTGACCGAACTTTTCCTCAGGTGAGGGATCGATCGGTGGACCAAGATTGATACTCAGAAAGGTTTACTAGCGGTCCGAAAACTGCTCGTTCAACTTGTAGCCTCGATTGGCACTTTGCGCCGGCTCCGAACGGATGACGGGCAACCCTTCCGTGATCCGCTAAGGTAAGGGTTGCCGACGACTCGCCCAACCTTGCTAGTGTTTAGCGCCTTCGAAGTAGAGGCCGAACGCGGGAAAAGTTCCCAGCGGGCGAGTGCGGCTTTGAAGTTCGTTATTTCTGGCAAAGGCCTTTGGGCTGCCAGTCCACAAAAGTGTTCCAGGATTTCGAGGAGTCGTGGACGACCAAGAAGAGCGCGTCGCGCTTCGCTGGGCCGATGATATTGAGCTTCATAGGAGTTTCGGCGGGCGCCGACATGGTTTGGCCAGCGCGGGCGCGCACCGTCCGATCTGGCAGCTCGAGGCATTGTTCCCCGGTGAGCAGAAACCAAGTTTCGGGTCCGGAGTGCTTGTGCGTCATGACGTTGGCATCTGGGCCGAGGTTGGCTTGGGAGACGACGATCTCATAGTTCGGGCCTCGAGGAATCGGCGGGAGCAGCTCAGTCTCCGCAACAAACGTTGCGTTCTTGGATCGGTCGCCTTTTGCCGCGAGAGTGAGAAGCCAGACTTTTCCTGCCGCTTCTAGCACGACGCTCGCGGGAGTGGCGGCACTCTGTGCGGCATCAGTCGTGGAGAAATTTTCGAACCGCCAGACTAAGGGACCGGGCGGCAAGATGTCGAAGGTCTTGTGTAAAAGGACAGCGCAATCCGTGTTGGGAGGCCGCTTTCCGGGTGTGGGCGAGTCGTTACATGCCACGGCGCCAGCCACGTGGGGATCCCCCGGATTCATTTGGGCAATAGCTGAGCTAGGCGCGATCGCAGCGAAACACAAGAATTAGGCGCGGCATAATTCCACCCACACAGTTCGGCCAATCACCTAGGATTTCAAATTTCGCATCCCGAAACACCGCAGTATACATCGCACCGGCACAGGTTGGAAGACCAAAGCTTCCACAGATTCAGAACATACGGAGTATTGGGCCATTGCGGCCTAAGGTTGTAGGGTAGTTCCATTCCGCCTCGAGCCGGCGCACAATGGGAACGATGCCTGAAAAGAAGGTCATCGATGCTTGGGCGCAACCGGTTCTCGGTCGTACTCGCCAGGACCTTCCCGAGGTGGTTCGGTTGCTCGAAAAATCGGGAACAGCGCAATTCCTCGACCATAAACTCTCGCCTGCGGAAATCGTATCGATTATGGACGCTGCCGATGTCCAGAAGCTGATGCTATCGGCTTGGTGTCGCCCGGGCAAGTGGCTAACTACAAACGACGAAGTCGCCAAACACTGCATGGAGTTTCCGGACCGCTTCGTTGGTGTCGCTGCTGTCGATCTGTCGAATCCGGTCGCGGCGGTCCGTGAGTTGCGTAGGGCTGTTCGCGACTTCGGTTTCAAAGCTCTTCGGGTGGTTCCCTGGTTGTGGAAGCTGCCCCCCAACGATCGCCTGTACTATCCTCTCTATGTGGAATGCGTTGAGCTGAATGTCCCGTTCTGCACGCAAGTCGGCCACACCGGCCCATTGATGCCGTCTGAGACCGGGCGCCCTGTGCCTTACCTGGATGAAGTCGCCCTGACGTTTCCCCAGCTCCGCATCGTTGGGGGCCACATCGGGCATCCGTGGACGGACGAGATGATCGGCTTGGCATGGAAGCATGACAATGTGTTCATCGACACCTCCGCTTATCTTCCGGCGTACTACCCTCCGTCGCTGGTGCACTTCCTCAAGACCTATGGCAAAGACAAGGTGCTGTTCGGTAGCAACTTCCCCCAACTCCCGCTCGATCGGTGCACCCAACAGGTCGGTGCGCTCGGGTTGCCTCCGGAAATCGAGCACAAGTTCCTGTGTGAGAACGCCCGGCGAGTTTTCAACCTGGGTACCTCCGCAACTGCAGGAACATGAAACGGCTTTACCGGAATCCTCGCCTGCGAGCGGATGACGGGCAAACAGGGAAGAACCGAATTACTTCTAGTTTGTCGACTAACCGCCCGGAACCTTCGATGGTCACTCTCTTGAAGCGTGATGGTCGGCGATCAACGGGCAGGAGCTTTATAGGCAACTAGAATTTCAACGCCATAACGCCATAGGATGATTCTTCTCTCCACGCGAGAAATCGACTCTCATTGCTCTGGTTCGTTGCTGACACTATTGGGGATCGGGTACGGGCACTCCCGACTTCACATCCGTATTGTGATAGGCGGTGATCTTCCATTCGTTTCCCTCCTTCACCAAGAGCTGCAACAATCGTGTGCGGAGGCGTCCTTTGTCATCGGTATTCGTGCCGGGAAACAGCTTTTGAATTCCGGTCACGGACGTGAGCACTTCCACGACGGCAACATCCGGCCGGACGAACTTTAGGGAAACAATATCCTGCTTGAGGGTACTTCCGTGGAAAGGTCCCTTGAAGAGGTTGTCGTGCTTTTCGATAAACGGTTGGCGTCCAGTGTAGAACTCCCCTCGGATGTTCGTGAAGGTGCCGTCGGCAGCGAAATGACGCGAGTAGGCGGCGGCATCCCCGGAATTCCAGGCAGCAATTTCTTCTTGAACGATGTTCCGAACGGCAGTTTCTTCAGGCGAAGCTTGGGGAGTGGCGGCGACGGTCGCACCTAGTAGTACGCCGAGGAATAACAAACATTTCATGGCAGCCTCCGGACATCGCGAGGGCGGCGATTATAGCAAATCTCTTAGAGAAACGGATGCATCTAGAAATGCATGGATTCGGACTGTCACTTGAAGTGAGCTAGCTGGAGATGTCTCCGGGGCCTTTACCTTGCGGATTGTGCCTGGGTCACGGGCTATGCGGAAGGAATTCCAGGAGACCCGATTCGCGGCATTACTTCCGGGCTTGCCGACAAACTGCCCAGAATCGCCCGGACCGACAATTGCCGAGGTATAATCGCGCAGTTTTATGCCTCTGATTTCTGGAACGCGGCTAGGGCTCTATGAAGTTCTCTCCCTACTTGGCGCAGGCGGTATGGGCGATCCGGGAGGAAACGTGATTGGCCTCTACCAGCATCCCGCCTGAGGCTAATCGTCTTTTTTCGAGGTTGCAGTGGGAATCTTGACCGAAGACATGAAGCGGCTGGTCAGCGAGCAGCGGCTCGGCTTCGTCGCGACCGTATGCCCGGACGGCACTCCCAACTTGTCGCCCAAAGGAACGACCGCAGTATGGGACGACGATCACATCGTCTTTGCTGATATCCGCTCCCCCGCGACGGTCTCAAATTTAAGACGTAATCCGTCGGCCGAGATCAATGTAGTTGATCCGATGGTGCGCAAGGGCTACCGCTTCAAGGGCGTCGCCTCAGTCGTCACTGAGGGAGCCCTGTTCGAGCGAATCCTGGATTTCTATCGAACGGAGCGAAATCTCGACGAAGGCCGCACCAGGATTAGGTCATTCGTACTGGTCAAGATCAAGGAAGCTATGCCACTCATTTCCCCCGCTTACGATCATGGCCTAACCGAAGAGCAGATACGAGAGAAAATGCAGCATTACTTTGATTCGTTGCAACGCAAGAACTCCACTACTCGGCCTGAGGAAATGTGATTGGCCTCTACCAGGAACCGGGCTGGGAAACTGTAACGGCGCTGTTTTTGCCCGAGACGACAGACTCGTTATTCTTGCGATTGCGCCCGAGTCACGGACCAACCGGAAGTTGGCACCTGAAAAATCGAAACTTCCGGCTTGCCGACAATGCAGGGGTAGTTTCTGGCCTAAAATATCCGCGCAAATTGTTCATAGACGGAAATCTTCGCTAGGTGGAAAGTTTGAGTTGGTGTGCCAGTCGCCTGAATCTTGCTTGCTCGCGTATAGCGTCGTAAGCGGGGAATACCATTGCCGATCCCAAGAACGGGTCTTGTTCTGCCAGAGCGGTCTCCAACCAGTCGAGGGCTGGGGCTGTTTCACCCAAGCCGAGATAGATCCATGCAATGGGCAAGGCGGGGCTGTAATCCTTTTCGCGACGGGCTTCCAAGTCCCCGACTAGGCTTCGAGCCTCGACTGAGTGTCCCAGCACCCCGGCAAGGTAGCCAAAATAACCCTCGCCAAGAGGCAGCCTATCGTTGAGTTTTTTGCCCGTGTTCGCCATGGTCCAAGCTTCGTCCTTTAAGCCCACCGCCGCCAAAGACATCGCCAAGTAAAAATACGTGTACGGAGAGTCTGGCGTCAGCTCGATGGCTATGCGGCCGCAGCGGACAGCCTCTTCATAGCGGCGCGAATAATAGTTGGCCTGCAGCACACGGAAGTTCGTCATCAAATCCAGCGGCTCGAGTTCGACGGCTTTGCCGGCATGCAACAAGGCTTCCTCATGCCGGCCGAGGAAACTGCAAAGAATTGGGTACGCCATGTGCGGAAAGGCATTCGTGGGTTCCAGGCTGATCGCTCGCTTGTACGCCTGGTCTGCCTCGGCCCAGCGCCACTGAAAAACTCGCAGCATTCCCAGAGTGCTGTGGAGCCTTGTCGAATTCTCGTCCAGCGCCAACCCCTTCGTCAGCAAGTCTTCCGACTCGGGAAGGGCAGTCCGGGGAGGCAACGCTCCATACGCCGCGCTCACGTTGTAAAACATTGCCGCACCGTAATAAGGCTCCGCATAACCGGGCTCCAGCCGGATCGCCTCCTGAAAGTATTCGAAAGCACGTCGCACATCGTCGGGCCGTCGCTTCTTAAGCAGGTGGGCTCCCTTCAAGTACTGCACGTAGGCTTTTATATTGCTTGGACGTTTTTCTGGAATCTGCACCGCGAGGCGGACGTGCAGCGCCTCCGCGACAGATGAGCAGACCTCATCTTGGATGCCGAATAAGTCTCCCAAATTGCTGTCGAAGCGCTGTGCCCAAAGATTGAATCCATCTTTAACGCCGACCAGATTGACGGTGATGCGAACGCGGTCTCCAGACCTCTGTACCGATCCTTCCAAGACCGCTTCGACGCCTAGCTCCCGGCCGACTTGTCTGGCATCACATCGCTGACCCTTGAAGCGAAAGACCACACTGCTCGCGGTGACTCTTAGCCCTTCGATGCGCGACAACACGCGGATCAGTTCGTCGGCCAGCCCATCACTGAAGTACTCATCTTTGGCATCCGCCGTTTGGTCTACGAATGGCATTACAGCCACGGCAGGCCGCTTGGCTATGGGGACAACAAAGCGGTAGCCGCGCTTCGGAATGGTTTCGATGAGGCTAGGCGACTCGGCGGAATCGCCCAGCGCGTCGCGCAGCCGGCTGACTGCGGAATTCAGCGCTACTTCGAAATCCACAAACGTGTCAGACGACCACAGCCGCCTGCGCAGTTCTTCCCGGCTAACGATCTCGCCGGGCCGTTCCATGAGGGCAGCGAGCACCTGGAACGACTGTTCACGGAGGGTGACTGGCATTCCCCTCTTCAACAGCCGGCGGCCTTCCAGATCAACCTCGAATGCTCCAAAGCGCACGTTCATGGCAGTTCGAACATTCTTGCTTTCAGTCATTTGCCTGTCAATGTTTTGGTCAGGCCCAAACTATTGTCATGTCCGCAGTCGCGGTTATTCTGCAAGACGATAGGAGGCACGCATGGCAAGCGCCCCTGGCATTGGTTCGAACCCCATCGAGGCTGCGACGATCCGCAAGCTTAGGGTGAGGCTGCTGCCGTTTCTGTTTGCACTTTTCGTGGTCGCCTTCATCGACAGGATCAACCTGGGGTTTGCGGCGCTGACGATGAATCGGGAACTGGCAATCACCAGCCAGCAGTTCGGATTCGCGGCGGGAATTTTCTTTTGGGGCTACTTCCTCTTTGAAGTCCCCAGTAACCTCATCCTTCACCGCATCGGCGCGCGCGTTTGGATCGCCCGCATCCTGATTACCTGGGGCGCAGTTGCTACGCTCACCGGGTTTGTGCACTCCGCCCCTCAACTGTATATCGCCCGCTTTGCTCTCGGGCTCGCAGAAGCGGGATATTTCCCCGGCATCACTCTGTACCTGGGATATTGGTTCCGGCAACGAGAAAAAGCGCAGGCAATTGCCCTGATCATGATCGGCATTCCCCTCGCCAGTGTCCTGGGTGCTCCGGTTTCAGGCTTCATCCTGGATCACGTGCATTGGTTCGGTCTGAGCAGCTGGCGATGGCTGCTCATTTTGGAAGGATTCCCCGCCATAGCGTGCGTGCCTCTGGTGAGTTTTCTGCTGCCCAGCCGACCTGTAGAGGCGCGGTTCCTGTCTGTGGAAGAAAAAACATGGATCACGGATCAATTGGCCCGGGAAGATCGCCCAAAGCTTGGCGCCCAGGCACATTCGCTTTCTGTGGCGCGGACTCTTGTTAACCCCAGAGTCTGGCATCTGGCTTGTATCGGTTTTGCTTTCGCGCTTGCCTCCTACACCTTTAGCTTCTGGCTGCCACAGGTCATGAGGTCGGGCTTTGGTGGGCAATCCAACACCGCAGTCGGCATCGCGGTTATGATCCCCAATCTGCTTGCCCTGATTGCCATGATCCTCGTATCTCGGCACTCCGACCGCACGCTGGAGCGCCGGTATCACATGGCAACCTTGTGCGCTCTAGCCGGAATTGCCTTCCTGCTGCTCGGAGGGCCTCGCTCGCCCTTCTTCTCTGTTGTTCTTTTTTCGGCTGTCGCTGTCGGAGCGTACAGCTTTTTGCCTATCTTTTTCTCGTTGCCCGGTGAATTCCTGACCGGCTCCTCAGCTGCCGCGGGCATTGCGCTGGTGACATCGGTCACCAACCTCGGCGGTTTCGTCGGACCTTATACGGTAGGCCTGATTCGCCAAAAGACCGGCAGTTTTTATCTCGGGCTGATTTGTGCCGGGGTTTCCTTCCTTGTATCCGCGAGCTTGGCCCTGGTCCTGCCCAAGACCTGCCTGCCACTGATCAACCCTCGTGTGCGGCCGACGTAGTCTTCGAAACTAATCCCAATGCGCTACAGGAGGAATCATGAGATTCAATCCCAAGCCCATACACATCGAGCCAGCATTTGACGATCCCTGCAAGATCCGCGCCATGTTTGAGCGGTATGCTCCCTATCGAGCGCTCGCAACCTACGCTCCAGAGGGGATTAAAGATGAAGTGCATGAGGAAGCCATGCGGCCGGTTGATCCGTGGTTCCGGGGAGACTGGGCCTTAGGCGGCGAGCCGCTTGTCGACGGTGCCGATCTGATTTTGCACAATCAGAAGTTTATTGAGGCTGCCAAGACCACGTTCGGAACGTTCTTCGTGAATCCTGAATTCGTGGCCGTCAACATCAATGGACCTATGCGCGCAGGCAGAACGCACGTAGACAACCCATCCTTTTACGGAGCAACGCGCGTAGATTATCCGTTGCCGTTTCTGAGAGTGATGGGCTGTTCCGGCCTGTTCGAAGCATGGCGCGTGGTTCGCGCCAGCACGATCTCATGGTTTTATGAGGGCAAGGGTGGCAACTTCGATTACTGGCCGAAGGGCCTTGATGGTCCTATGCTTAGCGAGCAACCGCCGTTCGGCAATGTTGCTCTTTGCGGAGACAATGATCGGATGTACCACCGTATCGGTCCCATTGGAAATGGCAGTGAGGAAATGCCGCGGATATCAGCCTCGGCAAAGATCCAGCCAGATGGCGAGGGCCACTGGATCATTCTAGAGAACGGAGAAGTCCGCGCCACTTACCCAAGCCATGCGATTCGGTTTTCCGTTCTCTGGAAGGCGGCAGTTCAGGACAGAGAGTCGCGCACCGACAATCTGACTCTCGATCGGATTATGGCGATTTTCATAGCGGACCTCCGCCATCGGAACGTGGATTTCCAAATGCCCTCCGATCCATCGGCCGACGCCGCGTGGATTCTTCTGCTGCAAAGGATTTACGCTGACCCAACCGATTTCAGTAGGAAGCATGAAGCCCATTCGGGCCTGACCCTTGCTCGTCCACCCCAACTGTGACGATGTTTCGGACGGATGACGGGCTACCCGGAAGTTAGCAAGATTACTTCCGAATCGCTAACAGCTGGCCAAGAAGCGTCAGAGATCGCAGAACGGTCTTGCAGCTAAGAACTTACGGCGGAGACTATCGTCGCGAATAGAGTCAGCGAGTGATTGGATCACGGCACGCGCTCGACCGAGAAGTTCCTCAGCGGTCGAATCGCTCTTAACGCGCCGGGCCGCTCCAGCCGAAGCCTTTAAGATTTGCCACTCGACCATGGGACACGGATTCCGCGCCAGCACGTCCAGCCCAGTTTGATACTCCAGGCGGGCGTCCTCCATCCGTTCTTCCAGCACGGCGATATCGCCCAGGAGCTTGTGGCCCCAGGCTAGGTATTTGCGCGCGCAAGGCGTTCCTGCGGTGTGGAGACACGCCGCGGCGTGCATCGCCGCCATTTTCAAATCTCCTCGTGCGATCCAATAACTCGCCATCTCCGCCTGCATGCGGATGGCATAGCGCCAGCGGAACCACACATCCTGATTGAAGAGTTGCTGGGCTTGCTGCAGATTCTCAATTGCGCGCTCAGGCTCGCCGAGTGCAAGATAATCGTGCCCAAGGTTCACGTGGGCGTTCGCGCGCCCCTCGACCATGCCCATCTCCTCGGCAAGTCGAATGTTTTCCGTATCGAGCTGAAGGGCCGTCTCCAAATCCTGCATTTCTCGATAAATCCAACCGATCGTATTGGGGAGTCGCGGAAGCCAGTAGCGTTCCCCGTTCAGTTCGGCGAGCCTTCGAGCTTCTTCGAGCGCGCGCAATGCTTCCGATAAATGCCCCTGATTGCCCAGCGCCATCCCTCGAAAGAAGAGGTTTTGAACGATGTGAAAGCTAGCGCCGAGTTCCCGGGCTTTTTCCAACGCCCAGCCCGTCATCCGCTCCGCTTCCGCATAGTCCAGGCGCCAGGTGTGCAGAGCGCCCAAGTAACCGAAGGAATCCACGACGCCGAGCTGTACACCTTTCTCTTGAAACACAGGGAGCGCACGCAGAAAATATTGTTCCGCTGCGTTGAGATCACCGCTGCACACCCGGTCGCACGCAAGCACGGATTCTGCGGAAGCCACGCCGACAATGGACCGGGAGCCGCGTGCGATTTCCAGGGCGCGATTTGCCTCCTCGCGCATCTCCGACATCCGATGCACGTAAAAGAACGCCATGGCGGTGCCGCAGATGGCGGTGACTTGCGCCTCCTTATCCCCCAGTTCTACCGCCGTTTTCTCAGCCAATACAAAATCTTTAATGGCCTCGTCGAATTGCGAGAGCGTTTGGTGCAGCCGCGCCAACTCCAACGACGCCGCCAGTACGCGGGATAGGCGCTCAGCGCCGCGGAGCTTTTCGGCATTCGCGACCGCCCGGCGCGAAAGAGAGATGGCTTCGTAATTTGCAAAAACGCGGGCGGAGTTTTGCGAGGCCCGCAAGAAGTAATCGGCCGCGTGCGCAAAATCGCGCGCGGCCTCAAAGAGAAATGCAAGCGTGGACGCAATCTCCGCGCTGCGGTCGCCGTAGAAGGCCCGCAAAGCACCGGCCACCGCCGCGCTGAGCGACGCTCTGCGCGAAGGTGCTAGCGCAGAATACAACGCGTTCTGATAAAGGGCGTGGACGAAAACATAGCGCAGCGTCAGCTGGGAATCGGGAAACTCCTGCTCCTCGATCTTTCGGACGAAAAGATGAATGCGCTCGAGGATTTCCAGCCGTTCCTCGACTTCGGCCGGATCCATCTCGAGCGCTCGCGCCACAACTGCCGAGTCGAATTCCTGCCCTTGAACGCTTGCCGCCGAAAGCAACCATCGCTCGGCATCGCTGAGCTGATCGATTTTTCGCTGAATCATGCTTCGTACGGATTCGGGTAATTCGCGCCGGATATCCGGAACAGACTCGGCCAACGACCAGCGACCCTCCCCGTCTTCGGCGATCACTCCGCGAGTCCGCAGGTAGCGGGTCAGATCGACCATGAAGAGCGGGCTGCCTTCCGTTTTGGCATGGATGAGCGAAACAAATTCCCGCGGGAAGCGGTGCTCCGGAAATTCCTGAGTGAGATAAAGCTCGACATCCGCCGCCGCCAAAAAGGCCACTGCCAGGTCGCGGCAAACACCGCGCTCCTGAAGGACGAGCTTGATCTCTGCAAATGGATGCTTGGCTAGCAACAAGTCCGAAGGGCGATAAGTGGCAACGATCAACATTCGCAATGAGCCGACCTTGCCGCCAATATAAGCAAGCAGGTCTACTGTAGAAACATCGGCCCAATGCAAATCGTCCAGGAAGAATACCAAGGGTCTGACCCGCGAGGCCTCTTGCAAGAACGCACTCAGCTCGCGCTTCAAGCGTTCCTGCGACGCAGCCCTGGCGTCCTCCATTACCCGGGAAAACGAGGAATCGTTCGCCGCAAGGGGTGCAACCTGGACGTACCAGGTTGGGGCGACGAGTTTCAGCGTGCTGGCCATAGAAACGCTTTCTTCTCCGTGAAGCAGGCTTTCGAGCGCTTCGAGAATCGGCAAATATGCTTCCGTGCCGGCCAAGCGCTCGGAACACTTTCCACGCCCGATGCTGCAATGGCAACCACCGTTAACCATGCCGGCAAGGAAATCCTCGACTAGGGTGGTCTTCCCGATCCCGGGCTCCCCGGCGACACACATTACCAGGCCGCGTCCGGCCGCGGCGGAGTCGAAGGCGGCGCGAAGCTCCGCAAGCTCGACCTTGCGACCCACAGTGTGGCGCTCCCTGGGCACAATGCTGCGCGTCTCTGGGATGCTGACCTGACTTCCCGAGAATGCACCGAGTTCAGACTCCACTTCCGAGGCGGACGGCCGAAGGCGTGCATCCTTCTCGAGCAACCTTAGGATCAAAGAGTCAAAAACCGCGGGAATTTGCGCGTTCAAGCGCGAAGGGGGAAGCGGTGTTTGCGAAAGAATTGCGTGCAGGATGCCAATCTGCGATTCCGCCTGGAAGGGGTGCCGGCCGGTGCTCAGTTCATAAAGGACAATCCCAAGTGAGAACATGTCCGTGGCGCTCTCCGTTATTTCTCCTCGCGCCTGTTCCGGTGACATGTATCTTGCTGTCCCGAGAACGGTCCCCTCTGCGGTGTCGGCTGTTGCAAACGCAGGCGAGGAACCAGTCGGAACAAGCCGAGCCAATCCGAAATCTAGCACCTTCACGTAGCCGTCGTTGCGGACCATGATGTTATCGGGCTTGATATCGCGATGAACGATTCCAGCGGCATGCGCCACGGACAACGCCTTGGCGACTTGCTCCGCGATACGCGCGAGAGCCGCGAGGTCCATGCTCTGACCGGCCAATTCTCGAAGCGTGCTCCCCACGATCAATTCCATGACGATGAACCGGTCTGCGCCGGCTTCGCCGATTTCGTGGATAGTCACAATGTTGGGATGGTTGAGCGCGGATGCGGCCCGAGCCTCGCGAACGAATCGCTCAACGGCCGTGGGGTCTGCCACGATTCGTTCTGGCAGAAACTTCAACGCCACGCGACGGAGGAGCTGGGAATCTTCTGCTTGATAAACCTCACCATCCCACCGGCACCGACTTTTTCAATGATGCGATAGTGGCCGAGCGTTTGGCCAATCATAAGTGGTGAGCTCTTGTCGCACATCTTAGGCTGCACCTATAACCAAGTCAACGCGTGGAGGACCCGTGGAGGGCGCAGGTCGATTGCGTCCTTGCGGAAGTTGATGGCGGGCGGATGACGAGCAAGCGGGAAGTAATCCCAAGGTAAGGATTGCCGACAAACCGCCCGAAAGCCTCCCTTCCTACGGCCACTCTAGAGCCAGCGGCCGACATTTGTCCGACAATCCGTGCCAGGAGTTTGCCAACCGTGGCCGAAGCAGGTGACTGGTGCGAAGTGCACCCAACCAAAACACGTCTCCCGCAGAAACACATCCGGGGCTGAGCGGGTTGGATGCGCCCAAGGCCAGCACCGGATGTGTTCAGTAGTTTTCGAAGAGGCGTATATTTGCGGCCCGCAATTCTACTTGATTTTCTTCGCGATGAGTTCCTGGCCTTTGGTGCGATAAACATAGCGAGACACTTTTCCCGACGCGTCCTTCTCGAAAATGACCAACCCATCGTCGCCGTCCACAAAAAAGGTCGTTTCGTTCAGCGGCTGCAGCTCCGACGGCTTATCATCGCCAGTCTCCTGTGCCATTAGCTTTCCGCCGACCACCGAAATAGTATCGACGAAACCGGGACCATATTCATATTGTCCGGCGTATTGCGAAAAGAGAGCGGGATTCACCTTGATGGACTGTCTTTTCACAGGTTCCGGCACTTCGACGTGAGCGATCAACAGCCAGTTACCGTCTTTCTTTAGGTAGGTATCCACCACGATGACCCGTGATGTTAAGGACTGTTCGCCGTAGATTTCCTTTTCGCTCTGACGATAGACTGCCACGGCCGTCTGCCCGAAGCTTGTCACCTTGGGGCTTTCGTTTTCGACCACCATTTTGTAGCCCACCGTGGGGTGCACCTCAGCGAGTATTTGCGTCGCGGTCTGAACCTCACCCGGCTCGGCAAATACGACCGACGGATCGATCATCGCGCTGTAGGCGTTCCTGTCGAAGCGCGCCCTGGCGGCATGGCGATTGCTAATGTGCTCCGAGATCTCGCGGGTGGTCTGTTCATCCTTCGCCGCCCCGCTTCCCGCTTGCGAGCCTTGCAACTTTAAGTTTGGAATCCCTGCAAACAGAACTACCGTAACTAGCCCAACCAACAACGCATGTTTCTTCATGGACGTTTCCTCTTTACTTTGTCCGAGAATCGCGCAAACCATGCATTCCGGCGAGTTCCCGTGATAGATTCGGCAGCACGGCGGGCCCTTTTTGCGGCCCCTTGTGTTGCCGTGGCTGCACCCTGCGGGAAGCGATAGTTCAATGTCTTTCGGAATCAGTTCAATTATTCTCAGGGTTCTCTGGATGACTGTATGACGCAGCAAACAAAGCGCTTCTGCGAGTTTGGCCCGTTTCGGCTGGACCGCCAGAAACGCTCGCTCAGGCAGGGCTCTGAGCTTCTGGCCCTCCCTCCTAAAGCCCTTGAAGTACTGCTCTTCCTGATCGACAACCGCGGCCGGGTCATCGAAAAGTCGGAATTTATGCAAGCCGTTTGGCCCGACAGCTTCGTGGAAGAGGGAAACCTCAGCCAGAACATCTTTCTTCTGCGCAAAACCCTCGACGACGGCCAGGAAGGTCAGCGCTATATCCTCACCGTTCCTGGCGTCGGCTATCGCTTTGTCCCCGAAGTGATCGAGCACGACGAGCAAACGCCGCCTGGATTGCCTGCCTCTGCTGCGCCATTTAATGTGGCTCAGGCGTCAGCTCATTCACCTCGCCGATCCACGACTCTTCGAATCGCTGTTTTCGTAGTGGTTTTTTTGGCGGCGCTTGCAGTTGCCTTCGGTCTCTATTCGCGGCGCAAATCCGAGCCCAAAACCCGCCAGGAGATGCAACTCACGACCAACTCCCCTGAAGCTTCCCTCTCGGCCGCGGCCATCTCCCCCGACGGCAAATATCTTGCCTTCGCCGACGAGCACGGCCTCTATGTGCGCCTGATTGGTAGTGGTGAAACGCACCCGCTGTCTGTGCCGGCCGCCGCAAAAATCTATCGGATTTCCTGGCTCCCGGACGGAAGCAAAATCCTTGCCACTGGCATCACTCCCGAATCTCCGATTCCCAGTGTTTGGGCCATCTCTCTCCTGGGGGGGAACTTGCGCAAATTGCGCGAAGATGTGGAAGAAGCAGTTTCCTCGCCGGATGGTTCCAAAATTGTTTTCACTACGAAGTTGGAATCCGAAATCTGGGTGATGGGTTCGAACGGCGAGGAACCGAGAAAACTCTTGAACGGTGCTGCCCAGGACGCCTTCGCTCAGCTCGCCTGGTTTCCCGACGGTAAGCGGATTCTGTTCTTGAGATCCCCCATGGTAGGACCGAATACTCTTGAATCTCTGGAGTTAGACGGTGTCCAGCCGGCCGTCGTCATTTCTGCCCACATACTGATCACCTCGACATTTCTCCCCGACGGACGCTTGCTCTATGGCGTTCGGAGTGAGTCCGGCAACGACTCGGTGACGGGACTCTGGGAAGTTCATGTGGACCTGAACAGCGGTCGGGCAGCTGGCAGTACGCACGAATTCACGCAATGGAAAAACGCCAGGATTTCTGATTTGAGCGCCACTTCCGACGGAAAGCGCATGGTGTTCCTCAAGGGCGTTCCGCAAGGCGACGTGTACGTCGGAAACTTGGAACAGAATGGAAAAGCGCTCACGGCCACACGCCGCCTTACCCTCGACGACCGTGACGACGAACCATCCGGCTGGACACCCGACAGTAGGTCCGTGCTGTTTTTCTCCAACCGCAATGGAACCTACGACATCTTTCGACAATCCCTTGACGAGACCAGGGCCCAGGCCCTCGTCCAAAACAAGCGGTATAAGATTCGGCCGAGAATGAGTCCCGACGGCAAATGGGTGCTCTACTACGATCCCCCTGGTAATAGCCGCAAGGATATTGTCCGTGTTGCTCGGGTCCCCCTTGCAGGCGGCCCCACCGAAACCGTGATGGAGGAACAGGGCCTGTATGTATTTCACTGCACGCGGCTTCCCGCCAACCGTTGCATCGTTTGCGTGCTGCATCCGAAAGAATTGATCGTCTATGCGCTCGATCCGATAAAAGGGAAGGGGCCCGAACTTGTCCGCATTCCGGTCAACGCCGATGTGGAAGAGCCGAATCTGGATTTGTCACCGGACGGTAAGAGTATCGCTTACATCTCATTGAGCACGACGGCGGGGCAGATCCGGGTGATTTCTCTGCTCGATGGCGCGCAGCACAATCTTGAGGTAAAAAGCTGGAACGATCTCAATCACATTAACTGGGCCGCCGATGGCAAGGGCTGGTACGTCTCGAGCGAAATGGCTATGGACACAACGCTTTTGTATGTGGACCTCACCGGTAACCCCACGATTCTCCTTCGCGAGCCAGGTTTCTTCGCTGAGACCTGGGGCATTCCCTCCCCCGATGGCAAGCACCTCGCCTACCTCCATTCCGCTTCAGGCAACAACGCCTGGATGCTCGATGGTTTCTGAATTCGCGCCCCGCGCTTGGCGAGTGAACCGGCCAGTGCCATGCACGAATCGGACGAATGAAACCTCGTTGATTCCCCACAATTCCCGTTCTAGGAAGATGCGCACACCAATTACGCGCGCGACCGTCTTCTGGACGGATGACGGGCAACCATTTCATAATCCGGTAAGGTAAGGGTTGCCGACCATCCAAGCTCTTTCGGCTTATCGACTTCGATGAAAGCTTGAGAAAATCAATGTAGACTCACTGAGGTTAGCGAATGACGAAAGGCGACGCCTGTGAACCATTTTCAGCCAGACGGCAGGCACACATTGACTCCGCGGATTATCACGCCGAAGCCAGAAGAGTTGGTTCATTTCGTTAAGGAAGTCTTCCGTGGGCATGGTGAGTTCCACGTCAATCGCCCGGCGGAGATCCGAATTGGCGATTCGCTTATCATGATCAGCGACGGGGGTGGTCTTCGGGAGCCCGTGTCGGCCTTTCTTTACGTCTACGTTGAAGATGTGGATGAGACTTACCACCGAGCGGTCGAAGAGGGAGCAGAAACACTTGAGCTTCCATCAGATCAACCATATGGCGATAGAAGGGCGATGGTCAAGGACCCATGGGGCAACCTGTGGCAGATTGCTTCGTGCAAGCACTGCAAGTAGGCATCGGGTTGTTTCCGTCCGAGTCAAGGATAATGCGGAAGTAACCGAATTACTTCCGGCTTGCCGACAATACGTCCAGAATATCGTACGCGCGAACAACACTAGTAAGAGTAGAGTGCATACCGCCAGTGAAACCGACATCCGGGATGGTTCTTACCAAGAGCCTCGGTGACTAATCCTATCCGGCGAACAGCGTCCTCGCTACTCTCCCAAGGGCGCGCAATTACTTCAGTTTGGCGTATTCGGATTTGGCCGCGATGAGGATGGGAATGTCCGCATCGGCATCCTTCCACAGTGTAAAGAAATCTTGATAGGCAGCACGAGATCGGATGGTGTCGCCCTGTAAGGCGAAGGCGCGGCCGAGCTGAAGGCGTGCTAACGCTCCCAGCGGGCAACTCACCACGACGCCACGGTGGTCCAGGAATTTTTGGAACTCCGCCGCTGATTCCTTGCCCTGATGCAGCGATAGGTACGCTTCGCCGCGGATGTACACGGGATAGAGAGTGCCACCGACCTCGAACTGGGGAAGCGGTGATCCCAGTTCATATGGTGCTGTGGCCTGTAGACCTTCGAGAGCTTTCGCCGGATTATTTCGCCTAATTTCGATCGAGGCATAGATAGTCGGCAACCAGTAGCGATTTATTGCCGTATTAAGCGGAAAGCGCTCAGCTAAATCGTGTGCCATCCTCTCGGCTTGTTCGATATCTCCGACACGCGAAAATGCAAGGGCCGCAAGAATGCTTACATCTCTTGTGGGAGCTTCAGCCAGCGCAGATGCGATTTGCTGATGGGAGCGCGATGTGTTGTTAAACTCCGCTTCGCGCAGAGCGGCATTCATCTGCCATGCCGCTGCTGTTTCCTTTGAATCATTGGCACGAGCAGAGTCGATAGCGCGTTGCGAGAGTTTCCGTGCATTTGTTAGACGCCCGTAAAATGCCTCGGCGTCTGAATCGAACGAGAGCAGCACGTCCTCGCCAGGTTTGCCACTAGACGCGGCGACTTGCCGCTGCATCTCGGCCGTGTCTTTCTCAAGGAAGGCAGCTCCAAAGCGATTCCCGTGCAGGAACGGATTATCAACTTTGTGTGCAATGGCCTGCTGATATTTCGCGTCGGCCTCATCGAGACGATTCACGGCAGGATACAGACTCACAAGGTTGGTGTAGGCGGCTGCGCTGCCCGGGTTTAAGCGGAGATCCTCTAGGCTCGCGGTAACTGCTTTTTCGTATTGCCCCAGATAGGTGTAATCAACCCCCAAGTTGCCGAAAGGTTCGCTGTTCAGAGGATAGGTCCGCGTCCACACTTCATAGGTCTGGATGGCTTTCTCGAGTTCGCCGGTGACAAGTAGATAGTAGGCAGCCGAAATGCGGAGCTTCTCCCGTTCGCTGACCTTGTCGCGCAAATCATAAGCTTTCTGCAAGTTCTCATTGGCTAGACCCGGTTCTCTGAGATTGGAGTACGAAATTCCCAACGCTTCGTAGGCGGCGGCGAAATTCGGGTCGCGTTCGATGGCTTGTTTGAAGAAAGGAATTGCTGCCGCGCTACCTTTCTCCTGCAGAGTTTTAACGCCAACGGAGAGGGCCTTCAAGGCTTCAAGGGAAGGTGTGGTGGCTTGATCCAATGGAGCGTCGAATTTCTCGACCGTGCTCAACGACTCACCCAGTTTCCCCCTGAGCTTCGTCGCAGCTTCATCTAGAGCCTTGAGGATGTGCTCTTTGTTTTCCGCCGTAACCTGCTCCTGCGCGAGAGGATCTCCTGTCTTGCAATTGATGGCATCGAGGCCGATCACGTACTGACTGCCAAGGCTGGCAATCGAGCCCGAAATGTAAGCCTTACCGCCGGCTCGCTGACAGAGATCACTCGCCACGTCCGGCGTCAGCCTGGTGCCCGGCGGTTTTGCCATCAGCCTCAGTGTGGCGCGAGTTCTTGCGTTCGAGAGAATGTTAAGAAACGGGGACTGCGTAAGCTGGACCGAAATCGCCTGCTTCAAGGTGTCGTCGAATACGGGGTCGCCAGTTGTGTTGGTGAAGTCCGCCAGCACAAGAATGTCTTCTTTGGCCAGCTTTGGCGCTCGGTGGAAATATAAGTAACTGCCGGACGCAAGCGCCATAGCCGCCATGGCAGCAAAAACCATCCTCCATCGCTTTTGCAGGTGGGTTGTAGTTTTTGCCTGCGTTGTAGGCAACCCCGCCGAATTTGAAACACCCTTCAATTGCTGCAAGGCGTTCCGAATGTCGGCTGCATTTCGGTATCTCAGCTTGCGATCTTTCTCCAGCGCCTTGTCGATGATTCCTCCCAGCGTTGGCGGCAGGCTGGGATTCAAACTTGCCATTGGAATTGGCGCTCGATTTAAGATCGCATCATGGATGACGGCGGCAGTACTACCGGGGAACGCCATGCGTCCCGTTGCCATTTCATAAAGCACGGCACCGAACGAGAAGAAATCCGTACCCGCATCCAACTCTTCACCGCGTGCCTGCTCGGGGGACATATAGGCGATGGTGCCCACCGCGCTTCCAGGGCTCGTTAACAGCTCCCTCACGCTTGCCGTGGGCATTGCCGAATCGCTAACACGCTCGGCGGCTGAAGTGAGCTTCGCCAAACCAAAATCTAGAATCTTTACGCCTCCTCGCTTCGTCACAAAAATATTCGCAGGCTTAATGTCACGGTGGACGATGCCTTTTTCGTGTGCCGCCTCCAGGGCATCCCCAATTTCCGCGCCCAACTCCAACACCTGTTCGATGGGAAGCGGTTTGCCATCGATCATGGCTTTGAGGGTCTGCCCCTCCATGAACTCCATGGCGATGAAGGGACGCCCGCGATCTTCCGCGATTTCGTAGATAGTGCAGATGTTCGGATGATTCAGTGCGGAAGCAGCACGCGCTTCGCGACGCAGGCGTTCCAGTGCTTGCAGATCTTTCCCCATGTCTTCAGGAAGGAACTTCAGGGCGACGTGACGACCGAGGTTTAAGTCCTCGGCTTCATAGACCACTCCCATTCCGCCGCCACCGAGTTTCCTCAGGACGCGGTAATGCGAGATTGTCCGCCCGATGATCGACGAAGAATCACTCACTGGCGTTGCATCTTACGTCAGCGTTCCAGCACAGGCAATCCTGCTCGCTCGCAAACAGCCTTTGCGGCCACATAGTTGGACATCTAAAAATGTGCCCATTCCTGACACTTGGACGATAGTTCCCGAGTGGCGGGCTAGCCGGAGGCAATCCCGGCAGACCCGATTCTCACCATTACTTCCCCCTTGCCGACAGTACTCCCGGAGCTTCCTCTTTGGCATAATTGGGCGCGATACCTGAACGGTCCTCTCCTGTGGACTCATTGCGTCTTGCGCGATGCCCGCTCAGGACGGAGGAGGTTCCGTGGATCGTTTGCTCGACGAACTCGTCGCCCTGGAGCGTTCTGCCCTTGACGGGTGGATTAGGTCGTACATGCAGCCGGAGCTAAAGCAGCCGGTTCTTAACGTTCAGTTGCGGGTGGAGCTATTGTCCATTGAAAGGCGCAGCGAAGGCTAGTCAGCATGACGGCAGACCTCATGACGCTGCAAGTTCGGAGTCGCCGACAATGGCGGGCGTGGCTGGCAAAGCACCATTCGTCGAGTCCAGGGGTCTGGCTCGTCTTCCACAAGGCCCACACTGGAGTGAAGTCGATTCCGTACGAAGACACCGTTCGTGAGGCGCTTTGCTTCGGATGGATCGACAGTCTTATCAAACGCCTCGACGACGACCGATACGCCCTCAAGGTCACGCCGCGACAGCCCACGAGCAAGTGGTCGGACATCAATCGGAAACGATGGGTGGAACTCAAGGCGGCGGGCTTGCTCACGTCGGCCGGTCTCGCGGCGGCACCAACGAGCAACACCTACGCGCCACGACCGGTGATCCCCGACCTGCCGGTCTACATCGCCAAGGCGCTGAAGGCAAATTCCAAAGCGTGGGAGTTCTTTCGGGAGCTGGCGCCCACCTACCGACGTGACTTCGTCGTTTGGATTCATACAGCCAAGCAATCGGAAACGCGCGAAAGGCGCATTCGCGAATCGATCGCACTGCTGGCGGTGGGAAAAAAGCTTGGCTTGAAGTAGAGGGAAGCCGAGAGGGGTTCTCGGCGGGATCGTTTTTGCCAAGTTCGCGATCGCTCCCGTATCAAGGGCTACTCTTCCCTTATCGGATTGGGGAAGAGTTGCCGACCAAACGTCCCGCATGCGAGACTTGGCGAATGTCGCACCCCGACCCGAACGGCCCGCCG
>Ga0210409_10002364_pt1 | contig 22545 bp, 18 predicted proteins | sample IncBWH17MmetaG_FD_161649 | JGI IMG/M metagenome (GOLD analysis project Ga0210409, IMG submission 161649) | Forest soil microbial communities from Barre Woods Harvard Forest LTER site, Petersham, Massachusetts, United States - Inc-BW-H-17-M | ecosystem: Environmental > Terrestrial > Soil >...
CGCCTGCATGGCCTCGCTGCCCGCCTTGCAGGCGAACTCCATGTCCGCTGCCACCAGGTGGGGGGTGATGCCCAGGGCCTCCGCGACCACGGTGGCCGAGGGCTTCACCGCGTAGGGCTTGGACTCCGTGCCCACCCAGATCGCGCCGATAGCGGCCTGGTCGGCCCGGGCCCGGTCGAGGGCCAGCCGCGCGGCCTCGATCGACATCGTGATCACATCCTCGTCGGGGCCGGGGACCGACTTCTCCGCCACCGCGGGGGCCACCGCCCCCCGCGCCCGCCAGGCGGCCGAGATGTCGGCGGTCGAGACCCGGAAACGCGGGACGTACGCCCCGTAGCCCGCGATGCCCACCGCTCGCTGCGCCCTCACGCCTTTCTCCCCTTCCGTGGCTTGCCCGCTGGGCGGGGGCCCGTCTCCAGGCCCGCGAAGAAGAGGTCCTGCATCTCGCTGGCCAGGCGCTCCGCGGGGATCGTGCCCTCGGGTCGGAACCACTTGTAGATCCAGAGGACCATGCCCAGGAACGCGAAGGCCGCCACCTTGGTGTTGACGGGGCGGATCTGGCCGTTGCGGATGGCCTCCGCCAGGGAGGTCTCCAGGAAGCGCACGTAGCGCTTCTTGCGGGCGTTGATCTGGGCCCGGTTCTCCCCGGTCAGGGTCGCGTGCTCGTGGAGGATGATCGTGACCTCCTTGCTCCAGCCCTGGGTCACGAGGAGCACGTTGCGCTCCATGCACTCCTTGAGGCGCTGCAGGGGGTCCGCGATGGGAAGGACGTGGGAGAGCACCTTCTCCTCGAAGACGTCCATCCCGTAGTTTTGGATCTCCAGGAGGAGGTGCTCCTTGCTGCGAATGTGGTGGTAGAGGCCGGCCTTGGTGAGACCGGCGGCCTCCGCAATGTCGTGGATGGAGGTGCCCTCGTAGCCCTTCTCGCAGATGAGACGGGCAGCGGTCTCCAATATGGCGCGGTGGCGGTCCCGGGGATCCGTGAGGAGCGCCCTCCGCTCCGGCTTGGGTGTGCGGGCCAAGTTGCAACCTCCAGGCCGGAGGGCGTCACCCTGCCGACCGCTCGTTCAGCTACCGATCGGTCGGTAGTATCACCCGCCCGCCTCCGACGTGTCAAGGACCGCTCCGCCGCCCCCCCCCGGGCCTGGGGGTGGGGCGGGGTGGGCCGGGTAGAATCCCCCGCGAGGACACCCGTGGCTCGCCTTCCCCCCCATCGTCGACGGCCCGCGTGAGCCGGTGGCTCTCCGGCGTCTCCCGGGCCGGCCTGGCCCTCACCTTGTCTCTGCTCGTGCTGGCCGTGCTTCGGTGGGGGCCCGTTCACGCCGAGCCCCCGCTGGACGTGCGCGCCCTCCCCCTGGCCGGGCCCGCCGTGATCCTGGCCGTCCTGGGTGCGATCACGGGTCGGGACAGGCGGCCCCGCCCGGCCCGCCCCTTCCTCGGCGCTCTCGCGCTCGTGGCCGGGGCCTTGGCCGCGGTGGTGGCCGCGCGGGGACCGGCGGGCCTGCCCGTGGAGGTCTCCGACGGGCGGGAGGTCCTCGCGCGCCTTCCCCCGGGCCCGGTGGACATCATTGGTTCTGACCTGCGCTCGGTGGCGGGCCCGCGCCGGTCGCTCCACTGGCAGGGCCCGCTGCGCGCTCCCGCCAGCGGGACCTACCGGCTCTGGGCGGTGGGCCGCGGCCGGGTCCGGGTCGAGCTCGACGGCCGGGCGGTCCTGGAGGCGGACGGCGGCGAGCGTTTGCGGGCGGGGACGGAGCTCCCGATCGGCCGCGGCGAGCACGCTCTCGACGTGCGGCTGGAGTGGGCAGGACCGGGCCCGCGCCTTCGCCTGGGCTGGACGCGGCCGCGCGGGGGCGGGCGGCCGGGGGGCCGGGACGAGGCCATCCCGCCGCGCTACCTGGGTGCGGTCAGCTCGCCCCTCCTCTGGGCCGTGACCGACCTGCTCGCCCTGCTGCTGGCGGGGCTGGTCGCGGCCCTCGTTCTCGTCCTTCCCTGGGACCAGCCGCGGCGCCCGCCCGCGCCGCTGCCGGCGACGGGGAGTCAGATCGGCGTCTCGCTCGCGGCCTACCTGATCCTCTTGGCGGTCATGAGCTGGCCCCTGGTCCTGGACCTGGCGGGGCGGGGCCCCGTAGACCGGCCCGACGGCCGCTTGAACGCGTGGGTCCTGGCCTGGGACGTCCATGCCCTCCTCCACGAACCCGGACGCCTTTTCCAAGCTCCCATCTTCCATCCCTTGCCCGACGCGCTGGCCTTCTCCGAGAACCTGCTTCTGCCCGCGATCCTGAGCGCGCCTGCCCTTCTCGGGGGGGGGCCGGTGCTCGCGTACAACCTCTGCTTGCTGCTGAGCCTCGCCCTCTCCGGCCTGGGTGTGGAGATGCTCGTTCGGCGGGTGAGCGGCGACCGCTTGGCGGCCTTCGTTGCCGGGGCCTGCTTCGCCGCCGGCGCCCACCGCTGGACCCGGCTGGCCCACCTCCACGCCCAGGTCACGCTCTTCCTGCCCTTCGCCCTCCTGGCCCTGGACCGCTTCTGGGCGCGCCGGACCCTGGGCCGGGCCTTGCTCGTGGGGCTCCTTCTGGCCCTGCAAGCGCTGGCCTCCCTGTACCTGGGGGCGATCACGGCCGCCGCCCTGGCGGCGGCCGTGGCGGTCGGGCTCTTGGGCGGCCTCAAGGCCCCCGACCTGCTCAAGCTGGCCGCCGGGTTCCTGCTCGCCGGGCTCCTCCTCGCCCCCGTGGCGCGACCCTATCTGCGCATGCGCGCCTTCCAGGGGATGGAGTTCACGCTGGAGACGGTGACGGTCTATGCGACCACGCTGTCGTCGTACGCGGCCAGCGGGGTGAGGCTCTACGGGCCGCTCACCCAGAGACACCTGGATCCCGAGGCCGTCCAGGACGCGCTCTTCCCCGGACTCGCCGTGCTCGCCCTGGGCCTGGTCGGCATGGCCGCGGCCCCGGCCCGCTACCGCGCGGTGGCCCTGGCCGCCTCCGCCCTCGCCGTGGTCCTATCCCTCGGGCCCCAGACCGCCTTCTACCGCTTCCTGCACGAGCACTTCGTGCTGGTGCGGGGCATAAGGGCCCTCTCGCGTTTTTCGCTCGTGCCCGTCCTGGCCCTCTCCGTCCTTGCCGGCCTGGCCCTGGCCGGCCGCCGTTGGACCACGAGCGTCGCCGCCCTCCTTTTAATGATGCTGGAATCCAGCAACATGCCCCTCCGCCTGGGCGTCTACCAAGGTCCCCCCGCCGTCGCGCGGTGGCTTTCGGGGGGGGAGGGAGCCGTGGCCTACCTTCCTTTGGGGGAGCGCGACACCCAGGTGATGCTGGACGGAATCGCCCACTTCCGCCCCCTCCTCAATGGTGACTCCGGCTTCATCCCCCGGCCCTACGACCGCGCCCTCGAGCTGCTGGAGGGGCCGCTCACACCGGAGGGGTTGCGCTTCCTGCGCGGGGTGGGGGTGCGTCACATCGTCACCGGCGGTGCCCTCGGCTGGCCGCCGGCCGCGGCCTTTGGCGGGGAACGGGCCTACGAGGTGCCGGAGGGCTCCCGGGCCGAGAGCGTGGACGAGGGCACCGCCGCTCCCACCCTCTGGACGAGTGGGGGTGTCATCGCGGATCTTGGGCAGGAGCGCCCGGTGAGCCGCGTCTCTTTCGAGCTTTCGGACGGCCCCTGGAACAGCCGGCCGCGCGTCCGCGCCTCCGCGGATGGCACGAGCTGGGAGGAGGTCGAAGCCGAGGCCAGCCTGGCCGACGCCACCCTCTCCCTGGTGAAGGATCCACGCCTAGGTCGGGGCGAGGTCCGCTTCCCGGAGCGCCGCGCGCGCTTTCTCCTCCTCGACCGCTCCCTGCCCGCCCGGCCGGGGACGCTGGGCGTCCGTCCGTGAGCGCCCCCCCACTGGTGGGCGCGTGATGCGCGTTCATCTCGTGGACGGGACCTACGAGCTCTTCCGCTCCCACTTTGGGGCCCCCCCGGCCTCCGCCCCCGAGGGGGCCGAGGTGGGCGCGACCCGCGGCCTGGTACGCTCGCTCCTCGCCCTCCTGCGCGAGGATGGCGTCACCCACTTGGCCTGTGCCTTCGACCACGTCATCGAGTCCTTCCGGAACCGCCTCTTCGCGGGCTACAAGACGGGGGAGGGTGTGCCCGCGGAGCTCATGGCTCAGTTCCCGCTCGCCGAACGGGCGACGCAGGCCCTGGGCCTCGTGACCTGGCCCATGGTCGAGTTCGAGGCGGACGACGCCCTGGCCACCGCCGCCCACCGCTTCGCGGACGCCCCCGACGTGGAGGAGGTCCTGATCTGCACGCCGGACAAGGACCTGGCCCAGTGCGTTCGCGGAGACCGTGTCGTCTGCTTCGATCGCCTGAGGCGCCGCCGGCTCGACGAGGACGGCGTGGTGGGGAAGTTCGGCGTGCTCCCCGCTTCCATTCCCGATTGGCTCGCCCTCGTGGGCGACGAGGCGGATGGGATCCCGGGCCTCGAGAGATGGGGAGCCAAGTCGGCGTCCGCGGTCCTGGCCCGGTACCGTCACCTGGAAGCGATCCCCGACGACGAGGGACGCTGGGAGGTGACGGTCCGGGGGGCGCCGGCCCTGGCCCGGAGTCTGCGCGAGGGCCGGGCCCAGGCCGGGCTCTACCGGCTGCTGGCCACCCTCCGCACCGACGTCCCCCTGGCCGAGAACCTGGAGGATCTGCGCTGGAAGGGCGGGCGCCGGAAGGCCCTGGAGGCTCTCGGCCGAGACCTGGGGGAGACCGATCTCGTCGCGCGCGTCCCCCTCTTCAGGCCGGACGATTGACAGCGGCCGGGCCCGGGAGAAAACTCGGGCATGACCCAGACGATGGGGCGCTAGAGGGGCCATGCCCCGGCTCGAGGTCCTCCGCACTTATCTCGAAATGACCGATCCCGGTCAGCTCACGCCGGCCGCGAACCCCGAATCGGAGGCGCGCCTCGAGCGGCTCGGCGCGTGCCCCGCCTCGTTCTACCGGTACCTCTACACCGAGGTGGGCCGGCGCTACCACTGGGTGGACCGCCTGCCCTGGAGCGACGACCGCATCCGGGCGCACCTCGCCGATCCTGCGATCTCGGTTTGGCTTCTTTCCGTGGCGGGCGCGCCCGGCGGGTACTTCGAGCTCCGGGGGCCCGAGGACGGCTCGGTGGAGATCGCGTACTTCGGCCTCCTGCCGGAGTTCTTGGGCCGGGGCCTCGGAAAGTACCTGCTCACGGCGGCGGTGCGTGAAGCCTGGGCCCTGGGAGCCCGGCGCCTCTGGCTCCACACGTGCAGCCTCGACGACCCTGCGGCCATGCCCAACTACGTTCGGGGCGGGTTCCGGCCGTTCAAGCAGGAGACCTATTGGGTCGAGACCCCGGCTGGTGTGGAGGTGACACACCCGCGGACCCCTTCCTGACCCTGGGGAAAGACAGAAAAAACCTTTGGTGATCGTTCCTTAGAGGTCCCACCCTGACTGATTTTGTGTCAATATATGGGTTAGGAAGCGATGAAGACCACCATATCTTGCGCTTTTGTCCTTGACACCCCGTCGCCGCTTCCCCATAATCCCGTCACTTCGGCTTCAAAGACTTGCTGTGGGCCGATGGCGGGCCCGTCGGCTCTGATGGAACAACTAGGCTCGTAGGAGGAAACCCATGTCGACCCATCCCCGGGAGAATGCCCGTGCTGAGGCCCGCGCCTCTACCCCCGAGAAGCGCACCGGCCTCAGCTTCCGACGGCACTTCACGAGGGCGGGAAGACACCCCTACGACGAGTTGACCTGGGAGCAGCGTTCGGCCGTCATCAATGACGAGCGCGGGCAGCCGGTCTTCGAGCAGCACGGGATCGAGGTTCCGAGCACTTGGAGCCAGACCGCCACCAACATCGTGTCCTCCAAGTATTTCCGCGGGCAGATCGGATCTCCCCAGCGGGAGCGGAGCGTGAAGGTCCTCATTTCCCGCGTCGTGGACACCATCCGGAGCTGGGGTGACGCCCAGGGTTATTTTGCCACCCCCGAGGATCTGGAGAGCTTCTCCGACGACCTGACCCACCTGCTCGTCCAGCAGAAGGCCGCCTTCAACAGCCCGGTCTGGTTCAACGTGGGCATCGAGAAGCACCCCCAGGCCTCCGCCTGCTTCATCAATTCCGTGAATGACACCATGGAGTCGATTCTGGGCCTGGCCAAGACCGAAGGGATGCTCTTCAAGTTCGGCTCCGGCACGGGCTCGAACCTCTCCTACATCCGTTCCTCCCGGGAGCCGCTGGCGGGAGGGGGGACGGCCTCGGGGCCGGTCTCCTTCATGCGGGGCTACGACGCTTTCGCGGGCGTCATCAAGAGCGGGGGCAAGACCCGCCGCGCGGCCAAGATGGTCATCCTCAATTCCGACCACCCCGACATCGATGAGTTCATCAACAGCAAGGCGGACGAGGAGCGCAAAGCCTGGGCCCTCATCGATGCCGGCTACGACGGCTCCTTCAACGTCAAGGGTGGGGCCTACGACTCCGTCTTCTTCCAGAATGCCAACCACTCCGTGCGGGCGACCGACGAGTTCATGCGGGCGGTGGTGGAAGACCGGGAGTGGCAGACCAAGTACGTACTGACCGGCGAGACCTGCCAGACCCTCCGGGCGCGCGAGCTCATGAAGCGGATGGCGGAGGCGGCCTGGCAGTGCGGCGACCCCGGGATGCAGTTCGACACCACCATCAATGACTGGCACACCTGCCCCAACAGCGACCGCATCAACGCCTCTAATCCGTGTGTGACCGGGGACACCCTGGTCGCGACCGCAGAGGGCTGGCGACGCATCGACTCCCTGGTCGGAAGGACCGCGCGGATTGTGGGTCTCGATGGTCAAGCGCACGTCGTGACGCGGATCTTCCCCACGGGAACCAAGCCGGTGTTTCGGCTTCGCACCCGCGCGGGGTACGAGGTCCGCATTACCGCCGACCATAGAGTCTGGACTCTCGAACATGGTGACGTGGCCGTGCGTGACCTAAAGGCCGGTGACCGCCTCCAGCTCCAGGGAGCTGGTTTCGGTAGGCGGGCTCTGAGCGAGCGCCTGGCCCTCGCCGTGGGGGTGGCGTTGGGCGACGGGTGTCTGACGCGCTCCTATACCTCCGGCCGCCTGCAGGAGATCGTGATCCTGACCATGGCCGCGGGGGAGGCGGGACTGCTCAGGGCCATTGCGGGAGCCGTCAACGAGGAAAAGCGGCTGCGGAGGGCGGTGGGCCTGGCCGGCAACCCCGGGCCCGTTCGGGTCAGCGTCCAGAGCAGCGTTTCACGGCTGAGTTTTTCGTCGCAGCCAGTCGTCGACCTCTTCAAGGAGTTTGCGGTTCTCGACGAGGGCAGCGCGGGCAAGCGCTTCAAAGAGGAGGTCTTTGACCTCGACCGGCCCTCGCTGGCCGCAGTTCTCCGCGGCCTGTTCACCGCCGACGGCACGGTCGCTAACTACGGCGACAAGGGGCAGTACGTATCGCTTGACTCGACTTCTCGGGAGCTACTCCAGCAAGTGCAGATGCTCCTCCTCGGCTTCGGCATCAAGTCCAAACTCTATGGCGGGCGACGCAGCGGACGGACCGAGAGCCTCCTCCCGGATGGCAAGGGCGGCACGAAAGTCTACGCGGTTCAGGAGATGTACTCTCTCCGCATAAGCCGATCCTCGCGGATGATCTTCGAGCGCGAGATCGGCTTTGATGCCGGGAGCACCAAGGCGGAGACGCTGCGCGTCTTGAACGATGAGTTTGCGGCGTATCGTGACGAGTTGGCCGACGAGGTCGAGTCAATCGAGGCGCTTGGCGAGCAAGCGGTCTTTGATTTGACGGAGGAGGCCACCCAGCACTTCGTGGCCAACGGCCTCCTCGTTCACAACTGCTCGGAGTACATGTTCCTGGACGACACCGCGTGCAACCTGGCCTCCCTGAATCTGATGAAGTTCCGGGGGGAGGACGGGGAGTTCGACACCGAGGCCTTCGGGGCGGCCTGCCGGACGCTGATCACGGCCCAAGAGATCCTGGTCGACAACGCCAGCTACCCGACGCCCGCCATCGACCGCAACAGCCACGACTACCGCCCCCTCGGCCTCGGCTACGCGAACCTGGGGGTCCTCCTCATGGACCGCGGACTGCCCTACGACTCCGACGCCGGCCGGGCCTACGCCGCGGCCATCACCGCCCTCATGCACGGCGAGGCTTATGCCCAGAGCGCCCGCGTGGCCTCGGCCATGGGACCCTTCGCGGGCTACGCCAAGAACACGGAGCCCATGCTGCGGGTCATAGACAAGCACCGGCAGCACGCCCACATGATCGACTCCACGCAGGTGCCCAAGGACCTGTTGCGCTCGGTCCTCACGGTGTGGGACGAGGCCTACACCCTGGGCGCCCAGCACGGCTATCGCAACAGCCAGGTCACCGTGCTCGCCCCCACCGGCACCATCGGTTTCATGATGGACTGCGACACCACCGGCATCGAGCCCGACATCGCGCTCGTCAAGTACAAGAAGCTGGTGGGGGGGGGAGTGATCAAGATCGTCAACCAGTCCCTGCCCGGCGTGCTGGAGAAGCTCGGCTATTCGCCCGCGTCCATCCAGGACACCCTGAGATACGTCGACGAGAAGGAGATGATCGAGGGGGCGCCCCACCTGCGAGAGGAGCACCTGGCGATCTTCGACTGCGCCTTCCCACCCGCGAACGGCAAGCGCTCCATACAGTACATGGGCCACATCAAGATGATGGCGGCGGTGCAGCCCTTCCTGTCCGGGGCTATCTCCAAGACCGTGAACATGCCCACCGACGCCACGCCCGACGAGATCGCGAACGCCTACATCGAGTCCTGGCGCCTGGGCCTGAAGGCGGTGGCGGTATACCGCGACGGCTGCAAGCGCAGTCAGCCCCTGTCCACCTCCCGCGAGGAGGCCAAGCCCTTGGCGCTGAGTCCGCGGCCGGAGGAGGCCGCCCGCCCCGCACGGCGTAAGCTGCCCGACGAGCGTCACGCCATCACCCACAAGTTCCAGATCGCGGGCCACGAGGGCTACATCACGGTGGGGATGTACGAGGACCATACCCCGGGCGAGATCTTCCTGGTCATGGCCAAGGAAGGCTCCACGATCTCCGGCCTCATGGATGCCTTCGCCACCTCCATCTCCATGGCCCTGCAGTACGGCGTGCCGCTGGAGGCCCTGGTGGAGAAGTTCTCGCACGTGCGCTTCGAGCCCTCGGGATTCACCAAGAACCCGGAAATCCCGTACGCCAAGAGCATCACGGACTACATCTTCCGGTGGCTGGCCTCGAAGTTCCTCTCCGCGGAGGAGCAGGAGGCGGTGGGGGTGCAGGCCAGAGAGGGCTCGCTCAAGCCGATTCCGGGGCCGGTCATGACGGCTCCCCTCCCGGCCAAGTCCGACTCCTCGGGGGGTGCCCATCGCGCGCAGATGGACGCGCCGCCCTGCCACTACTGCGGCAGCATCATGACCCGCAACGGCAGCTGCTACCGCTGCTCAAACTGCGGGAGCACATCCGGGTGCAGCTGAGACCGGGCGGGGGCCGGCCTCGGACGGCCCCGCCAGGGACGCGCTTCTCATGACATCGTCCCCGCATGAAATGGCGGGGGCCCGGGGCCTTCCCCTCCTCGCCGCTGACTCTCCGCGGGACGCGCTCTGGGAGCACTGCCGGAACAACCTCGGGATCGCCCGGCTCCTCCTGCACGAGGGCCGGCCCGGCCCGTTCGTGGCCACGGCCTGCCGGATGGCGGTGGAGAGCGCCTGCCGAGCCGCCCTCGCCCAGGCCGGGCTTACTTTCGACGGCAACGCAGAGAGGGGCTTCGCCCGCTTGGCCGCGCCACGGGGGCTTGGGGAGGAAACACGAGCCGTCTCGGCGGCCGCGCACCTGGACGCCGCGGAGGGGGTCGTGGCTTGGACGGCGCGCTACCTCCGCCACGAGGCCCCCGAGCACTCCTGGGGATACTGAGCGGCCGCCTTCCGGGTGACCTCGGCTTAAGAGAGGGACAGCGGGGGAGATGAAGCGGTCGGCAGTTCCCGCGACCCTTCATGAAGATCAGGGCGGTGGCGTCGGTCTTCCCAGTCGCTCGCCAGGGCGCGGATCCAGGAGAGGGAATCCACGGCGGGCCCCGGGGACGCTCCTGCTATCGCCTCCGCGTCCCGAAGATTCTTCGGGTCTTTGACCCGGGACTTCATCTGCGCCCCTTCACTTGCGTCCCCCACGAGCATAGGACGGACCGGCGAAGAAAAAGGTTGCGCCATTTGGAAGCAGGCGTTTCGCCCGACCTAGCGGGCGAGTAGACGCCACGGTCCGTCCGTATCAGAATCGCCGCCGTGTCCCGCGCGAGAACGCTCCTTCGGGCCCTCCTGCCCTTTGCCCTCCATGGCCTGGCCCGCGAAGTCGATGCGGGCGCGGGCCTTCTCCTGCGCTCGAGCCTCGATCTCCGGGGTTTCGCGGGCTTGCTCCTCAGCACGCTGGACCCGCTCCACGTGGCGACCACGGTGGGGGCTTGGACGGCGGGGGGGGCCGTCCTCTTCATGTTGCTTTTGGGGTGGCGCGCGCGCGCGGAGGGACACGGTCTGGAGAAAGCCGCCGGTGAAGAGGCCGCCACATTCAGTCCCTTGTACCTTCGCCCGGCCCTCACCCTCCTCGCCCTCTTCTCGCTCACGCTCGCTCCCTCGTTCCCCTACGCCTTCACGCTGCCCGTCGCCCTGACCCAGGACTGGGGGATCGCCCAGGATGTGGCGGCGGGGGCGGCCCTCCTTGCGTTGCGGCTGCCCCGGCTGCGCGTGCCCACGCCCCGCGGGGGCGCCATCTTCTTCATGGTCTTCCTGGCCTACGCCCTCCTGGTACCGGAGCGGGCCGAGCACTGGGAGGATCATCCCGGCAACGAGCCCAAGACCCTACGCATGGCCGTCGCGCTGGGCCACGGCCTGACCCTGGACGTGGAGGGGGTCAGCGCGGGCATGGAGGACCTGGAACCGAGGCCGCTGCTGCCCGCGGCCGGAGATGCGCTCGCGACGCTGGCCCGCGAGTCGCTGCGCATGGGGGGAGCGCTGCTCCAGGGGCCGCGCGCGCTGGGCGCCTCCGCCATTCAGGCCACCCGGATCACTCGCCAGGTGATCCGGGGCAAGGAGGGCGGCGTTTACTACGTCCTCCCCCCCGGCCCGTCGCTCCTCCTCGCTCCCGCGCTGCGTATCGATCGGGCGCTGAACCGCGCCCAGGGTACGCCGGGGCGCCTGGCCGTGACCCTCCTCTTCTGGAATGCGCTGGCCGCCCTCCTCGTGGTGGCCGTCTACCTCCTCGTCCGCGACGCCACCGGGCGCCCGGGCTTGGCCGCCCTCCTCGCCCTTGGTTTCGCTTTCGTCCCGCCCTTTCTCTTCTACTTCTTCCAGTTCTATCCGGAGATGCTCGCGGCCCTGCTGCTGGCCGTCATCCTGCGGATCGTGCTCTTTGACCCGCGGTGGACCGCGCGCACGATGGCCGTCCTGGGCCTGCTCCTGGCGGCGCTGCCCTGGCTCCACCAGAAGTTCCTGCCCGTCTGGGGCCTTCTCAGCCTGATGGCGCTCGTGATGGCGTTCCGGCGGGGAGCCAACCGCCGGGAGCTGCTCTTTCTGCTCACGCCCCTCGGGCTCTCCCTCTACCTGACCGCTCTCTACAACTTCGCGATCACGGGCAGCATCCGCCCCGACGCCCTCTTCCTGGCCTGGGGCCCGGGGGGCGTGCGCACCGCGCACCTCGGCCAGGGGGTCCTGGGAATTCTCCTGGACGCGAGGTACGGGATCCTGCCCTACGCGCCGATCTACCTCCTGGCCGGCGGCGGCCTGCTCATGGACGGAGCGGCGCGCCTGCGGCTGGCCCTGCCCGCGGCCGCGGTCTACTACCTGACCGTGGCCTCGGCCGACAACTGGGCGGGCCCGGTCTCGAACCTGGGCCGCTTTTTCATGCCCCTGGCTCCGCTCCTGGTCGCGTTCATCGGGGTGGCCTTGGCGCGCGTCGCGTCCCGCCGGGGGGCGGGAGCCCTCGCCCTCATGCTCGCGGGCTGGACCGCGGTCCTGGCCCTCGCCCTTTGGGAAGACCCCCATGCCGCCAACGACTCCGCCCTGCTCCTGGTCAAGAGCACTGTCGCGGACGGCCGCGTCTACATCCCCGGCCTCGTTCTCAAGACTTGGAGCGAGGCCGCCCCCGGCTTGTTCGCACAGCTACTGGTCTGGCTCCTGCTCGGGCTCCTGCTCGCTTTCTGGCTTCTGCGGGTGGGGCGGGGCCGGGGCGGAGACTCGCCGCTGCGCACGCTGACGGCGGTCGTCGGGCTGCTGCTGGCGGGGGGGCTCATCCTCGAACGCTGGCCCTCGTCCTACGCGGCTCCCCGGCTCCACGACGGCATCGCTCTGCCCGAAGGGAACATGGCCTTCCTCTCCGGCCCCGTGAGGGTCGAGGGGGGGGCGGTGATCGCGGGAGCGGGCACGGTCGAGCTGCTCGTCCGCTCCCGATCCCCCCTGACCTCCCTGCCCGTGATCGCGGGGGGAGAGGGCGTGCTGAAGCTGCCCGGCCGCACGCCCATTCTCGTGCATCCGGCGGGCGCGCTCTTGGAGATGCCCCTCCGACCCTGGCGGACCCTCGAGGATAGAAACGGCGCCCAGGAAACCTTCTTCCGGCAGCAACTGGGCGTGGAGGGCGCGCTTCTCCTCCGTTTCGGCCAGAATTAGTTGAACAAGCGCCGGGAGAGACTCGTCCATGGCTGAAGTGACCGCACCGCTCGTGGAGTTCCGGGACCTCGCGGTCTCTTACGGTCTGGTGCCGGCCCTGGCCGGCGTGTCCGGCGCCTTTCCCGCCGGTCCCACCGGCCTCCTGGGGCCGAACGGCGCGGGCAAGACCACCCTCCTCAAGACGCTGCTCGGCTTCCTGAACCCCGATCATGGGAGCCTCGTCGCCTTCGGCCTCGACCCCGTCCGCTCCCCGCTGGAGGTACGGCGGCGGATCGGCTATATGCCGGAGGTGGACTGCCACCTTCCCGACATGACCGCCTCCGCCTTCGTCGCTTTCGCGGGGGAGCTGTCCGGGCTGCCGCGGGGCGAGGCCATCAGCCGCGCCCACGAGGTGCTCTACTACGTGGGCCTGGGGGAGGCTCGCTACCGCACGGTCGACACCTACTCCACGGGCATGAAGCAGCGCGTCAAGCTGGCCCAGGCCCTCGTCCACGACCCCGACCTCCTGCTCCTGGACGAGCCCACCAACGGCCTCGATCCCCAGGGCCGGGAGGAGATGCTCACCTTGATCCGCGACCTCTCCACGCGCCGGCAGATGAGCCTCATCCTCTGTTCCCACCTGCTCCGGGATGTGGAGAGGGTCTGCGAGCGGGTGATCGTGATGAACCAGGGCGTGGTGGCCACCTCCGGGACCCTGGCCGAGCTGACCGGCCCCCGCCGGGCCGTCTACGACGTCCGCCTCAAGGGCGAGGCGGCCGCCTTCCTGACCGACCTCAAGGACCAGGGCTGCGAGTGGCGGGAGGCGGAGGAGGGCTACCGCGTGTTCCTGGCCGACGGGCGCGGGCCCGAGCTGATCTTCGCCACCGCGCGCGAGTGCGGCGTCCAGGTGCGCTACCTGCGCGCGGGGGCGGAGAGCCTGGAGGACGTGTTCCTGCGGGCGCTGGGGGAGAGCTGACGTGCCGATCTACGAGCAGACCTACCGCCGCTACGAGGCGCGGGAGCCGCTGCGCGCGGTCCGCTTCTGGCCCATCACCCGCGAGGCGCTCCGGATCATCCTCGCCCGCCGGGCCTTTCTCGCCCTCCTCGCCGGCAGCTGGATCCCCTTCATCGTAAGGGTGGTCCAGATCTACGTGGTCACGCGCTTCCCGGAAGCGGGACGCATCCTCCCCGTGGACGGCCGCCTCTTCGGGGAGTTCCTGAACCAGCAGATCGTCTTCACGCTCCTCCTCTCCATCTTCGGGGGCGCGGGCCTCATCGCCAACGACCTGCGGACGGGAGCGATCCTCGTCTACCTCTCGCGCCCCCTGACCCGCCGGGACTACGTGCTCGGGAAGCTGGGGGTGCTCCTGGCCCTCAACCTTTCGGTCACCCTCGTCCCCGGCCTCCTGCTCTATGCGCTCGCGCTCGCCCTCGCCCCCGAGCTGTTCCTGAAATGGAGCCTGGCCTGGATCGGTCCTGCGGTCGTTCTCCATTCGGCGGTTGTGAGCCTCTCCGTGGGCCTCCTCTCCCTTGCCGTCTCTTCCCTCTCGCGCAGCGCGCGGGTGGCGGGCCTGGGCTTCGCCGGCCTCTTCCTCGGCCTGGAAGTCGTGCGGGGGATCCTGGCCCAGGGCTTCGGTCTCCGGCCGGTCGCTCTTCTCTCCCTGCGGGCGGACCTCCGGGCCCTCGGCGCGGCCCTATTTGGCGTGGCGGAACGGGGACCGAGCCTGCCCTGGTCCTGGCCGGCCGCGGTGCTTCTTGCGGTCTCCCTCCTGTGCCTGGTCATACTGCGCTCCCGGGTGCGGGCGGTGGAGATCGTCTCGTGAGTGTGGCTCCGCTCGAGTTCGTGCGCGCCTCGCGCTGGTACGGCCCCGTCATAGCCTTGAACGACGTCACGGTCGAGATCCCTCCCGGAGTCACCGGGCTCCTGGGGCCGAACGGCGCGGGAAAGTCGACCTTCCTCAAGCTGGCCGCGGGTCAGCTGTCGCCCAGCCAGGGCGAGGTGCGCTTGCTGGGGGTGCCCGCTTGGGGCTCGCCCGCGGTCTTCCACCGCGTGGGCTTCTGTCCGGAGGTGGACGCCTTCTGGGAGGGCCTCACCGGCCTGGAGTTCCTGATGATCCTGCTGCGGCTGACCGGCTTCGACGAGCGCGAGTGCCGGGAGCGCGCGGAGAAAGCACTCCAGGAGGTCGCGCTCCTGGACGCGAAGGACCGCAAGATCGGCGGCTACAGCAAGGGGATGCGCCAGCGCGTCAAGCTCGCGCAGTCGATCGCCCACGAGCCCGAGCTGCTCTTCCTGGACGAGCCGGTCTCGGGGATGGACCCCGTGAACCGGCGGAGGGTCATCGACCTCGTGAAGCGCATGGGCCGAGAGGGGCGGACGGTCGTGGTCTCGAGCCACATCCTCCACGAGGTGGAGGCCATGACCCGCCGGGTCCTGCTCATTCACAACGGCCGCATCCTGGCCGAAGGAGACGTGCGGGAGATTCGCGACCTCATGGACGAGCACCCCCACACGGTGGCCCTGCGCGCGCGGGACCCCCGCAGCCTGGCGGAGGCCGTGGTGCGGCTGCCCCACGTGCTCTCCTTGAGCTTCGGGCCCGAGGGGGAGTGGGTCACGGTGCAGACCGCGAAACCGGACGAGTTCTACGGTGCGGTGTCCGGGGCGGCCATCGAGGCCGGGGTCTCGGAGATGTACTCCCCGGACGAGGACCTGGAGTCGGTCTTCAAATACCTGGTCGCCCGATGACGGATGGCACGGGGAGCGCGGCCCGGGGGCGAGACACCGCCCGCCCCCTCTCGCTCGCAGTGGCGGCCCGCGGCGTCTTCGACCTCGCCCTCCAGGGAATGGTCTGGAGCCGCCGCAGCCTCCTGATGGCAATTCTCCTCGGGCTGCCCGCGGCCGTCAGCATCCTCTACCGGGTCGTGCCCAAAGCCTGGGTCCCGTCCCGTCTCGGCGGCCCGGATCTCTACGCGCTGATCGCGGTTTTCTATTACGTCCGCAACTTCCTCCCCCTGGCCGCGCTCTTCTACGCGACCGCCCTCATCGCCGACGAGGTGGAAGGCAGAACTCTTCCCTACCTCCTGACCCGGCCCATCCCGCGCTCCGCCATCCTTCTCGGCAAGTTCGCGGCCTACCTGACCACCACCCTCACCCTGACCCTGCCCGCGACGGTGGTGACCTTCTTCCTCCTCCTGACCGCGCGCGGTTTCGCGGGCCTGGGAGCGTCGGTGCCGGACCTCTTCCGGGACATGGGGGTCATGGTCCTCGCCCTGCTCGCCTACGGGGCCCTTTTCACGCTCCTGGGCGTGCTGCTGCGGCGCCCCGTGATCCCGGGGCTGCTCTTCCTGTTCGCCTGGGAGCTCATCGCCAACCTGCCCGGCTATTTGCCAAGGTTCACGATCACGGTCTGGCTGCGGTCGCTCATGACCCACCATCCCGCAGAGGAGGGGCTGGCCGGGCTCTTCGCCCAGACCCTTCCCGCGGGAATGTGCCTGGGCGTGCTCGCGGCCTTGATCGCGGGCTTCCTCGGCCTGTCCCTTTGGATCTTTTCCACCCGCGAATACGTACTCGAGCAGTAAGAGGCGTAGACTGAAGGGGGAGGGATAAATCCCATGTCGCCCAGCCGCCGGGTCGTTTTCATCTCCATGATCGTGGTCGCGGTGGGAACGGCGGCCGCTCTGGGCGCCCTCTACCTCGACCCCGCCCGGGCCGCGGTGGGGCCCCTGCCCCCCGAGGGCCTTGCCCTGCCGGGCGACGCCCGCTTCGTCATGGGCATGGACGTCCGGCGGGTGACGGCCAGCCCCCTGTACAAGCGCTACGCGAAGGGCTCGCCGGGCCAGGCCTTCTCCCGCGACAGCGCCTTCCACGCGATCGAGGAAAAGACGGGGGTCAACCCCGAGCGGGACGTGGACCAGCTCCTGCTCGTGGGGCGGGGCGGGTCGGGGGTCGACGCGGGGCTCGCGCTGGTCCTCGGCAGCTTCGACCGCGGGAAGCTCTCCCGGGCCATCGAGACGGAGAAGAAAGGGAAGGTCAGCTGGAAGGACTACCAGGGCACGACCGTGTACCTCTTCGACGAGGGAGCCAAAGGAACGGGGGCGGTGGCCTTCCTGGACGACCATTCCCTGCTCGTGGGCTCCCAGAGCGCCGTGGAGACGACCGTCTCCAACCGAACCCAGGGAACTGCGGGCCTCCGGCAAAACACCGCCCTCGTGGCCCTGCTCGAGCGGGTGAGACCCGGCTCCACGTTCTGGATGGTGGGCGACCAGAGCCTGCTCGCCAACCTGCCCCGGGCCTTTCCCAACCCGGCGGGGGGGCCGGCCGGGTCGGGGGGCAGCCTCACCCTGCCTTCCCTCAAGAGCCTGATCGTGACCGGCGACCTGGATCCCGTAGTGGCGGTGGCCATCACGGGGGAGACTCCCGACGAGGCGGCGGCAAAGAGCCTGGCTGACATGGTCCGAGGCCTCCTGGGCTTCCTCGCTCTCCAAGCCAACCAGAAGCCGGAGCTCCGGGAATTCGCCCAGGCCATCAGCGTCACGACCGAGGCGAGCCGGGTCCAGGTCAACGCCCGCTTCCCCTACGCGCTGCTGGATGCCCTTCAGACCAAGGCGCCGGCCACGGCGGGGCCGGCGGGCCCCGCGAAGTAACTCCGCCGCCCGCGCCCCGGGCTTGGGTCTCGCCCGCCCCCCGCGTCCCGCGACGCGCTCCGGTTCTCGGATCGGGGCCTTGCTGCGGACGCTCGAGAGCGCAGAGCGCCGACCCCGATAGCGGGGTCGGCGGGTATCGCCGTCCTTCCACTTGACGCTCGACTCGGCGGTAAGGCTGCCGACGCGAGGAGTTCCCCCGCGGTGGGATCGCGGCCCCGGCGATTAGGCTGGGGTAGACTCGAGCCTCCGATGCCCGAACCCCGTGTGGCGGTGATCATTCCCGTCCTCGACGAGGAAGCGGCCATCGGCCAGGTTCTGGCCGAGCTGCCGCCCCTGGCTCTCGAGATCATCGTGGTCGACAACGGCTCGCGCGACCGCACGGCCGAGATCGCCCAGGCGGCGGGCGCCCGCGTCGTGCGCGAGCCCCGGAGGGGCTATGGCCAGGCCTGCTTGGCCGGGATCGCGGCCGCCCCGGGCGCGGACGTCCTCGCCTTCCTGGACGGAGACCACAGCGACTACCCGGCCCAGCTCGTGGACGTCCTCGCCCCCATCCTGGCCGGCCAGGCCGACCTCGTGATCGGCTCGCGCCGCCTGGGCCGGCAGGCCCCCGGCGCGCACCCCCGGCACGCCGTGCTCGGAACCCGGCTCTGCGTCGGCCTCATGAACCTGCTCATCGGCACGCGGGCCACCGACCTCGGGCCCTTCCGGGCCATCACGTCCCGCGCGCTGGAGCGCCTGGGGATGCGCGACCGCACATTCGGATGGACGGTGGAGATGCAGGTGAAGGCGGCCCGCCAGGGGCTGCGGGTGGTGGAGGTCCCCGTGGACTATCGCCCGCGCATCGGCCGCAGCAAGGTCAGCGGCACGCTCGGGGGAACCTTCCGGGCCGCGGCCAAGATCCTGGGCATCATTGCCCGGCACGCGGTGAGCCGGGCCGGATGAGACGGGCGGCCCTGCCCCTCTGCGGGGCCGTCTTGAGCCTCTGCGTCCTGGCCTGGAGCCGCCAGGGGGATGCGACGGGCCGGGTGGCCTCCCACCTCGCGCTCTACGGCCTGGCCTTCGCGGCCTACCTGGGCGGCCTGCGCAGCGCGGAAGGTCTCTCTCGGCGGGGCCTCGTCCTCGCCCTGGGCCTGGCCGTCCTCTGGCGCGCGGCCCTCGTGCTCGCCCCGCCCCTCCTCAGCAACGACATCAACCGCTACGTGTGGGAGGGCCGCGTCCAGGTCCACGGCGGCAACCCCTATGCCTGGCCCGACCGCCCCGACGCTCCGCGCTGGGAGGGGCTCCGGGACGAGGTCTGGCGCGGCCTCAACCACGCCGACTACCCGGCGATCTACCCTCCTCTCTGGCAGCTCGCGGCCTGGGCCGTGGTGGCGCTCAGCGATTCCGTCACCGCCATGAAGGCCTTCCTCGTGCTCAGCGAGCTCCTCATGCTGTGGCCGCTGGCCCTGGTCCTGAAGCGGCGCGGCTTGCCCCCGGAGCGGCTGCTCGTCCTGGCCTGGAGCCCGCTCGCCCTGGTGGAGATCGCGGGCAGCGGGCACAACGAGGCGTTCGGGATGCTGTTTCTGGTCCTGGCCCTGGCCGCGCTCGAGTACGGCCACCCCCTGGCCTCCGCGGTGGCGGCGGCGCTGGGCCTGCAGGCCAAGTTCCTGCCCGGCCTGGTGGCCCTGGCTTGGGGCCGGCGCTATCGAGGGGGGCAGCTGCTCCTGGCCGCGGGGGTGGCGCTGCTCCTCCTCCTTCCCTACGCGAGCGCCGGCCACGTCTTCTGGCTGAGCCTGTCGAAGTACGCGTCCTTCTGGCGATTCAACGAGACCCTCTTCGCGGCCCTCCTCGCCCTTCTGGGCAGCCACCGCGCCGCCGCCGTGACCGCGGCCGCCCTCGCCGTGGCCTTGTCCCTGGCCCTGGCCGCGGCGCGCGCGGAGCCGGTGGCGGCGGGGACCCTGGTGGTGGCCGCCTCCCTGCTCCTGGGCCCGAACGTGCTGCCTTGGTATGCGCTCTGGTTCCTGCCCTTCCTCGTGGTGCGCCCCGAGCCCGCGGCCCTCCTCTTCACGGGAACGGTGGCCCTCGCCTACCTCGTCTACCCGGCCTGGCAGTCGGGGGAGCGCTGGGAGGTGGGCTGGGGGATCCGGGCCTTCGAATACGGGCCGTGCCTGGCGGTCGCGCTCATGGCCGCCCGCACGCCGCGCCCCGTCCCTTAGCCGCTCCGGACCCGCATTGCCTCTCCTGCGCCTCGTGCTAGGCTGCCCCCCGCGTGGAAGGCGACATCCTCCTCTGGATCCACGGTTGGGCGGGGCCGACCGCGGACGCGGTCTTCTGGCTGTCCCACCAGCTCGCGGACCTCCAGTTTTGCACGGTCCTCGTCAGCCTGGCCTGTCTCTGGCACCTCTGGCGCGGGGAGCGCGCGGAGTCGCTCCTGTGGCTGGTCCTCGGCCTCACCACCCTGGGCCTGCTGGAGAGCCTCAAGGAGCTGGTGGCGCGCCCGCGCCCCCACCTCTGGCCGGGGCTGATCCCGCAGTCCGGCTTTGCGTTCCCGAGCGGCCATGCGCTCGCGTCCGCCACCTTCTACCCGCTTCTCGCCCGGGACGTGGCCCACGCCTGGCCCCGCGCGCGACGGCTGGCCTGGGGCCTCGCCGTCGGCCTCGCCCTCTTCATTGGTGTGGGCCGGCTTTACCTGGGCGTCCACTGGCCGAGCGACGTGCTCGCGGGCTGGGCGTTGGGTGCGGGACAGACCGCGCTTGGCCTCCGCGTCCTCGAGGGGCGCGGCATCCCGGGCCCGCCGGACGCTTGAGCGCATCCGGCCGAGATGTCCTGCTCGTCTTCCTGAAGACGGCCCGGCCGGGAGCCGTGAAGACCCGCCTCGCGGCCGCCCTCGGCAAGGCGGCCGCGGCCGAGCTGTACCGGGTCCTGGCCGAGGCGGAGGTCCGGCGCACCGCGCCCCGCCGGGGAGAATACGAGCGGCGCTTCTGCTTCACCCCCAAAGGAGCGCGCGCGGCCATGCAGGCCTGGTTTCCGGGGGAGGTCTTCGAGCCCCAGGAGGGGGCGGACCTGGGCGCCCGCATGGCGCGGGCGTTCGACCAGGCCTTCCGTGGCGGCGCTCGGCGCGTGGCGATCATCGGTGGCGACGTGCCCGCGGTCTCGAGGGAGATCGTCCGGGAAGCCTTCCGGTCGCTCCAGGGTCACGACGTGGTCCTGGGTCCCGCCCGCGACGGCGGCTACTATCTCCTGGCCCTGAGCCGCCCGCGGCCCGGACTCTTCAGGGGGATCGCCTGGGGGACATCGTCCGTCCTGGCCGCGACGGTCAAGAAAGCCACGGGGCTGGCGGTCCGGCGGCTGGAGCCGCTCACCGACATCGACACCCTCGAAGACCTCAGGACCGAATGGAGGCGGCTGGCCCCCCTCCTGGCCGCCCGCCCCGCCCTGCGCCGCGGCATCGTGCGGGCCTTGGGCCGGAGCCCGCGCGCTCCCGGCCGAGCCCGCATCAGGGCCTAACCGAGCGAGCTCACTTCTTCAGGCTGGCCACGTAGGCCGCGAGGGCGTCCAGATCCTCGGGGGGGAGGAGTTTGAAGGAGATCATGGGAGGCGTGCGGGTGGCCTTGGCCTTGGCCGCCTGCTCCTTGGGGTTGGTGAGCCATTCCTTGATGTCCGCGGCGGTGAGCTTGCTGCCGATGCCGTCCAGAGGTCCCTTGGCGTTGCCCACGCCCCCGATGGAGTGGCACACCTTGCAATGCTGCGCCGCGAAGACCGCCTTCCCACGCTCGACGTCCTTGGCGTCCTCGGCAGACGCAAGGGTCCCCAGGGCAACGGCGGCCGCGAGCCCGAGCAGGCAACGACGACGCATAACACCTCCTTGTGATCCGCGTGCGGCGACGCGCATTCTCGTCGCGGGGCGGGGAGCCGTCAACTGTGAGGGGCGGTCAAGAGCGCGGAGCGGCTCGGGCGCGCAGCGGACGGGCCCGCCCCCCTGAAGGGCTCGCGTCCCAGGCCCGGGGCTCAATGCATCCCCGTCTTCCCCCGCTTGATCAGGGACAAGAACTCGTCCCGGGTCTGGACCTGGTCGCGGAAGGAGCCGAGCATGCACGAGGTCACCGCCACCGAGTTCTGCTTCTCCACTCCCCGCATCATCATGCAGAAATGCATGGCCTCGATGACCACCCCCACGCCGCGGGGCTTGACCTTGTCCCGAATGGCCTCCGCGATCTGCACGGTGAGACGCTCCTGGACCTGGAGCCGGCGCGCGAACATGTCCACCAGGCGCGGTACCTTGGAAAGGCCCACCACCTTGCCCTTGGGCAGGTAGGCCACGTGGGCCTTGCCGAAGAACGGGAGCAGGTGATGCTCACAGAGGCTGAACACGTCGATGTCGGTGATGATCACCATCTCGTCGTAGCTCACCGTGAAGAGGGCCTTGTTGAGGAGGGCCTCCGGATCCTGGTGATAGCCCTGGGTGAGGAAGCGGAGGGCCTTTTCCACCCGCTCCGGCGTCTGCACGAGCCCCTCGCGGTCCGGGTCCTCGCCCAGGCCGGCCAGGAGCGCGCGCACGTGCCGCTTCATGTCATCGGGCTTGTCCATCTCGGTCCCCACCTCCGCGCGGGATTATATGGTGGTTGCCAGGACGGGGTGGCCCGGGAGGCGCCTCGAGCCGCCCCCGTTCTTGGTCGGGGGTCGACGGTGACCGAGGCACCCCTATCTCAGGCTCCTCCCGGGAGCCCCGGGGACCCGCAATCGTCTCCGGGGGGGGCGGGGGGCCACGATTCACGCCCCCCCGGGCCCCCTACCGGCGGGCCCTCGCCCCGGGTCGCCCCCAAGCTTAGGGAAGGCCCCCCGGGGCGGCAGCGGACCTCCCCTGACCACCCTCTCCCCCATCATGAGACCTATCGGGAGAGGACCCTCCAGGTGGGTCCTCACCCTGGAACGCGGATCAAGGGGGGAGGTCCTGTGAGGCGAGTGCACCAATGAGCCAGCAGCTCGTCCTGCGCCGGGAGGACACCGAGGTGGCCCTGCGCGCCGTCCTCAAGGGCCTCGAACCCGGGCGGGGGGAGGAGTCGCTGATCCGGGCCCTCAAGCATTTCCCGGCCCGAGCCGCCCGCCTGGCCGACTTTCCCCCTGCCCTTCACCCCCGGCTCCGCACCGTCCTCGAGTCGCGGGGGTACCGGAGCCTCTACACCCATCAGCGGGAGGCCTACGACGCGGTGCAGGCGGGACGGCACGCGGTCGTCGTCACCCCCACCGCCTCCGGCAAGACGCTCTGCTACCACCTGCCCGTC
>Ga0210409_10002366_pt1 | contig 22539 bp, 18 predicted proteins | sample IncBWH17MmetaG_FD_161649 | JGI IMG/M metagenome (GOLD analysis project Ga0210409, IMG submission 161649) | Forest soil microbial communities from Barre Woods Harvard Forest LTER site, Petersham, Massachusetts, United States - Inc-BW-H-17-M | ecosystem: Environmental > Terrestrial > Soil >...
GGCGAAAGCGGGAACAACCTGTGGCGCGGTGGACGGAGCTGCACGGGAAGTCCTCAAGAAGCACGGCCTCGAAAAATACTTTGTGCACAGCACCGGACATGGTCTGGGACTTGAAGTGCACGAAGACCCGCGGATTGCGCGGGGGCAAGCGGTTCGACTCGAAGCCGGAAACGTGATTACCATAGAGCCGGGCGTATACGTGGAAGGCGTCGGGGGGATTCGCATCGAAGACGACGTCGCGATTCACGTTGGAAGAAACGAAGTCTTAACCCGTGTTTCACGGGATCTCATCGAACTCTGAAAAAGGCATGAAACGGAAAAAGCCGTCGAAATCGAGTGGCAGCCCTTCGTTCGCAAATCCTGAAATCGAGCAGATCGAGCAATTGCTGCGATTCATGAGCGAACATAACCTCGAGGAGTTTGAATACTCGAGAGGGGATTTGCGCATCCGGTTGAGGAAACCGAGCGCGAACGTGGTGATGACCGCGCCGAGGCCCGCGCCAGAAATCATCGTGGCAGGGGCGGTGCCTCCGCCGGCTGGTGCTGAGAGCGGCGCCGAGGCTTCCGCCGAAACGCATGGCGGAGAAGACCTGCACCTGGTGAAATCGCCGATTGTGGGGACGTACTACGAGTCGCCCAGCCCAGGCGCCGAGGCGTTCGTGAAAATCGGCGCGCACGTGGATTCCGGACAGACGTTGTGCATCGTGGAAGCGATGAAATTGATGAATGAGATTGAATCCGAGGTCACCGGGGAAGTGCTTCGGATTTTCGTCGATAACGGGCAGCCGGTGGAATATGGGCAGCCGTTATTCGGCATCCGGCCTAGCCGGAAGCGGTAGCTGGACCTTCAGACTATGTTCCAGAAAATTCTAGTAGCCAACCGCGGGGAAATCGCCCTGCGAGTTATCTGCGCGTGCAAAGAACTGGGGATTGCAAGCGTTGCAGTGTATTCGGAAGCCGACCGCAACTCGCTGCACGTGCGGTACGCGGATGAGGCTGTGTGCATTGGCCCGCCGCGCAGCAGCGAAAGTTACCTGAACATTCCGCAAGTGATCAGCGCGGCGGAAATCACCAACGTGGATGCGATTCATCCGGGTTACGGGTTTCTGTCGGAGAACGCCAATTTCGCGAAGGTGTGCGAGGCCAGCGAAATTACTTTTATTGGGCCGAAGCCGGAAGTGATCGAGATGATGGGAGAAAAGGACCGCGCGCGGCGAGAGATGAAGAGCGCGGGATTGCCGACGATTCCGGGCAGCGATGGAGTGGTGGAGGGCGAGGAGCAACTGGCGAAGGAATCGGAGCGCATCGGGTTTCCGTTGATCTTGAAAGCGGTGGCGGGCGGCGGCGGGCGCGGGATGAGGGTAGTGCGGTCGACGCAGGAATTGCTGCCGGCTTACCAGGCGGCGCGCAGCGAGGCGCAGCAGGCATTTGGAACGCCTGACGTATACATGGAGAAATTCCTGGAGCACCCACGGCACATCGAGGTGCAGGTGCTGGGCGACCAGCAGGGCAAGGTGATTCACCTGGGCGAGCGGGAGTGCACCATTCAGCGGCGGCATCAGAAGCTGATTGAGGAGTCGCCTTCGCCGGTGATGGAGCCCAAGCGCAGGAAAGATTTGGGGAGCAAGGTTGTCAAGGCGCTGACGGATATTGGGTACACCAATGCGGGAACGGTTGAATTTTTGATGGACGACGATGGGTCGATTTATTTTATCGAGATGAACACACGTATCCAGGTGGAGCATCCGGTGACCGAGTTTGTGACCGGCGTGGACCTGGTGAAAGCGCAGATCCGCATCGCGGCAGGGGAAAGATTGGAAGAAGCGGCGGGAGAGATACATTTCAGCGGACATTCCATCGAGTGCCGGATCAATGCGGAAGATCCCGAGACGTTTGTGCCTTCGGCGGGACGGATCACCACGTTCCAGGCGCCGGGCGGGACGGGAGTACGCGTGGATTCGGCGGCGTACACCAATGCGGTGATTCCGCCGTATTACGATTCGTTGATTGCCAAGCTGATTGTGAAGGGGCGCGACCGCGGCGAGGCCATCGGACGGATGCGGCGGGCGCTGGAGATGTTTGCGATAGAGGGGATCAAGACGTCCATTCCATTGCACCGGAAAATAATGGCGCACCCGGATTTTGTGGCGGGGAAATTTGACACGCATTTTGTCGAGAAACTGCTTGGAACTAATGGAAAATAAAAGGTCTTCTGCCTTGTAGTGCGTGCAGAGGATGTGATATTACACGCTGCATGTGGACGGGGTGTTTTGAGGGGTCGGAGCACATCTCTTGCCTGTTTGGGACCCTGGGTCTTCTGCGCGTGACGCCGAACAAAAACGCTTTTCCAAAGTGCAGCGCAAACTTTCTTCAGGGGCTAAAGCCCCTGGAGCAGGAACGCGTTGCGCCGGGGCTGAAGCCCCGGCCTACTAAAGAAAAACCCGTCCCACGGCGTAGAAGCCTTGCGGAGCATCGATCGTCGATTGAGGCGCGCGGCGCATGGCTGATCTCTTGAAGGATTCACAGACAAAAAGCGGGGAGCGGGGATTCGTTCAGGCCATAGGCTTGTTCGATGGGACGATGATTGTGGTGGGCTCGATGATCGGGTCCGGAATTTTCATCGTGTCCGCGGACATTTCGCGGCAGACGGGTTCGCCCGGCGGGCTGCTGTTGACGTGGATTCTGACGGGACTTCTGACCATTGCTGCCGCGTTGTCGTACGGGGAATTGGCGGCGCTGTTTCCACATGCCGGGGGGCAATATGTGTATTTGCGGGAAGCGTTTTCGCCGCTGTGGGGATTTTTGTATGGCTGGACGCTGTTCCTGGTAATCCAGACGGGGACGATTGCGGCGGTGGCGATCGGATTTGCGCGGTACATCGGGGTGTTGTTTCCCGCGATTTCGCCGAAGATCTGGGTAATTCCGCCGATCAATTTTTCTTCGAAGTTTGCGGTTAGTTTGTCGGTGCAGCAACTGGTGGCAGTGCTGATGATCGTGTTTTTGACCTTCTTGAATACACGGGGAGTGAAGCTGGGGAAGTGGATTCAGAATATTTTTACTTCGGCGAAGATACTGGCGCTGCTTGGATTGATTTTGCTTTGCGTGTTTGTGGCGAGGAATGCCACGGCGATTGCGGATAATTTCTCGCATTTCTGGCAGGTTCGCGGCGAGCAGCCAATTGAACCGGGAGCGAATTTCCTGAAGAGTTTGCTGCCGACGGTATCGGCGGCTTCCGGATGGTTTGGATTGCTGGTGGCCTTTGGAGTGGCGCAGGTGGGTTCACTGTTTTCCGCGGACGCGTGGAACAACATCGGTTTTACCGCGGCGGAAGTGAAGAATCCGAAACGTGATGTAGCGCTTTCGATGGCGTTTGGCACGGTGATCGTGATTACGCTGTATTGCCTGGCGAATCTGGCGTATTTGTGCGCTCTGCCGTTGTCACACATCCAGAATGCGCCGGATGACCGGGTGGCTACCGCGGCGCTTTCGGCGATTTTTGGAGCTAAGGGCGCAATGGTGATGGCTATCGCGATCGTCATTTCGACCTTCGGATGCAATAACGGGCTGATTCTGGCAGGGTCGCGTGTAGCCTACGCGATGGCGAAGGATGGGTTGTTTTTCAAGGCCACCGGCAAGTTGAATGAAAAAGGCGTGCCGGGAATTGCGCTGGTGTATCAGGGAATCTGGATTGTGGTGCTGATTCTGATGCGCACGCGGAAGCCGGATGGCACGTACGGGAACCTTTACAGCGATTTGCTGGATTACGTGGTGTTCGCGGCGCTGCTGTTTTATGCGCTGACTGTTGTGGGAGTGTTCGTGCTGCGGTTGAAACGGCCGGAGCTGGAGCGGCCTTACCGGGCCTTTGGGTATCCGCTGGTGCCGCTGTTGTATATAGTGGCGGCGGTCGGAATCATGGTGGTGTTGGTGTTGTATAAGACGCAGACGGCTGGCGCGGGCATTGTGATTGTGCTGCTGGGGTTGCCGGTTTATTGGCTGTGGTCACGCAAGCGAGCGGCATAGAGAAGAGTTTTTCTTGCGAAGAAAGAGATTGAGAAGGGTTTTTAGGAGGATGGATGGGCAATTCGTTATTTGCGACAAAACCCATAGATACGCTGTTGAGAGAGGCTTCGGAGACTGGTGAGCATGGGCTGAAACGGGCGCTAGGGCCGGTGAATCTCGTCTCGCTGGGCATTGGAGCGATCATAGGAGCAGGGATTTTTGTGCTGACCGGCTCCGCCGCGGCGTTGTATGCGGGGCCCGCCATTATGCTGTCGTACATTCTTGCGGGAGTGGGGTGCGCGTTTGCGGGGCTGTGTTACGCGGAATTTGCGTCGTTGATACCGATTGCAGGATCAGCGTACACGTATGGGTATGCGACGCTGGGCGAAATTGTGGCGTGGATCATCGGCTGGGATTTGATTCTGGAATACGCTTTCGGCGCCGCGACGGTGGCCAGCGGCTGGAGCAGCACGCTGGTGGCGTTTTTGCAGGATTACGGAATTAATTTGCCGCCACAGATTTGTGACGTTCCGGGCGCGGAGTGGGTTTTTTACGATGGGCGATGGGCGCCGCTTACGACTCTGAGCCTTACTGCCTCGCAGTTGGCTGGCGCGCCGCATGCGACCGCGAAATTCAACTTGATCGCATTTCTTGCGATCGTTGCCGTGACCACCCTTCTGATTATCGGAATCAAAGAGTCCGCGAACTTCAACACGGGAGTTGTTTTCGTGAAGTTGCTTGCGGTCTTTACATTCATCATCGTGGCAGGCGCGTTTGTATTTAAGCATCCGGAGATTGCGCACGCGAACTGGAAAGTGTTTCTGCCGCCCAATACCGGAGCGTTTGGCTCGTATGGATGGTCGGGGGTTTTGCGCGGTGCGGGAGTTGTGTTCTTCGCGTATATCGGATTTGACGCGGTGTCGACCGCAGCACAGGAGGCGCGGAAACCGCAGAAGGATATGCCCATCGGGATTTTGGGATCTTTGGCGGTTTGTACCGTCCTGTACATCGTAGTGTGCGGGTTGTTGACCGCGACCGTGCATTACTCGCGTTTGAATATCGGCGCGCCGGTGTCGTTGGCTATTCGGGAGACCGGAGTGCACTGGGGAAGTTATGTGGTGAATGCGGGCGCGCTGGCGGGGTTGAGCACGGTGATGCTGGTGATGCTGCTTGGGCAATCGCGTGTTTTTTATTCCATGGCAAAGGATGGACTGCTCTGGAAATGGGCGGGGGATATTCACCCCAAGTTTCGAACTCCGTGGAAGTCGACCGCAATCGTCGGGTTGCTGGTGGCGTTTGTTGGGGCGCTGGTGCCCATCGGCGATCTGGGGCAGCTGGTGAGTATCGGGACGCTGCTGGCGTTTGTGATCGTGTGTGCCGGAGTTTGGATTTTACGGATAAGGCGGCCAGAGCTTGAGCGACCGTTCAAGACGCCGTGGGTACCGTTCGTGCCGATTATGGGAATTTTGATCGCGCTGGGATTGATGTCGGGATTGAAGGCAATCACGTGGATCCGACTGATTGTTTGGCTGGTGGTGGGTATGGTTATTTATTTCACTTACAGCGTGAAGCACAGCAAGGTCAGAAATTCCGGACGGTAAGATACGTCGCCAGACTGGGCCTGTGTCCCCGCGATAAGAGAAGCCCAAGAGCGGACCGCCTCAGAAGGCGATCCCTACACAAGAAAGAGAAAACCCGCACCCTGAAAACCGCTCGCGGCTTTCAGGGATGAGGGATTCCATCGCTCCGCCAAGCGGGCCAGCGATAAAGAGAAACCTCGACATCGGGAGCAATCACGCCGGCATTTCGGGGAAATCCTCAGGCCTGAGGGCCTGAGCTACAGGTTCGTTCGCTCAAGTCGTGCTAATCGGGTAAAGTAATTTTTCGCTATGACCACTACTACTCAAGGGCAAAGTTCGTTCTGGAAGAGCCTTTCGCCGTTGGATTGGACTGCGCTGGGGGTGTGCCTGGCGGGGTTGCTGGCGAGTTTGCCGGGGATTAATTTTAATTTGCAAGGCGTGCCGGGCGTGCGGTTTCTGCGATTCTTGGCGTTGATCGGCGTTTTTTATTTGCTCTACCGGTTCTGGAGCCGGTGGCGTAGCCAGTTGTTGTGGAGTTTGCGGAACCGGTTGATTGTGGCGTACCTGTTTATTGCGGTGGTGCCGATTATTTTGTTGCTGATACTGGCGAGCATCGCTGGGCAGATTTTGTATTCACAGCTGGGTGCGTACCTTCTGTATAGCGACATCCAGCGGCGGGTGGATATTTTGCGGGACTCCGCGGCGCATGTTGCGGCGGCGGAAGCTACGCTGCCGGCGCGGATCGACGAGCGGACGCTGGATGAAGCTTTGGCAGGGCAAGTGGAAATCGCGGAAGGGAAGCAGTTGCCGGGCTTGGTAGTGAAGTTCGGCGTCGAACCGGAACGTTTCTACGCGGTGGCCGGGGATAATGCGAAAGCGTTTTCGGGATTGCTGCAGAGAGGGAACCAGTTGTGGCTGGTAGCACTGAGGGTGGCGGAGTCTCCGCGGGGAACACAGATCATTGAATTAAGCGTGCCGGTTACGCCGGAGTTGCTGGAGCAGATTGCGCCGGACCTCGGGCCGATTGACCTGACGCTGGCGCAGACGGTGGAAGGAGATTCGACACGAACGGCGGTGGGGATCGGGAGCAAGTTTTATCGGGCCGTTGCGCGGGTGATCACCCCAAACCGGGTTGTGCCGCCGCGGCAAGCGTGGATCGATCCAGTGATAGACGGGTTTTCGCAACTGGATGCGACTTATATATCGAACGAAGGCGTGCTGGAGCGCAACCATCCGGTGTTTGTGTTTTTCAAGGCGCGGCGGGTGCAGTTGGAACATCGGATCTTTGCGACGGTGGGCGAGTTGAGCGGGGCAAAGCTTTTCGGGTTTGAGCTGGTGTCGGTTTTCTTTTTGCTGATTGAGATTGCCGCGTTGGTGATTGGCGTGGTGTTGACGCGAGCGATTACGCGAACGGTTTCGGATCTGTACCGCGCGACACAGTACGTGCAGGAAGGGAATTTCACGCACCGCGTGAGGGTAGAGCGGCGGGACCAGCTGGGTGTGTTGGGAGATTCGTTCAACAGCATGACCAGTTCGATTACGCGGCTGGTGGACGAGCAAAAGCAGCTGCAGCGGCTGGAGAATGAGATTTCGATTGCCCGCGAAGTACAGGATCAATTGTTTCCGCGCGATCTGCCGCAGCTGGATGGAATGGAAATTGCGGCGATTTGCCGGGCGGCGCGCTCGGTTAGCGGCGATTACTACGACTTTATTCAGCTGACGCCAAGGCACGTAGCCATCGCCATTGCGGATATTTCCGGGAAGGGAATTTCGGCGGCGCTGCTGATGGCCAGCTTGCAGGCAGCATTGCGAAGCCAGTTGCTGACGCCGGGCAGCGAGAATATGAGCACCGCGGAATTGGTGTCGCGGCTGAACAAGCATCTGGTGCGGAACACCGCAGACGATCGCTTTGCGACGTTCCTGATTATGATGTACGACATGGAGACGCGGAAGTTGCGGTACACGAATGCCGGGCATTTGCCGGGATTTTGTCTGGCGGATGGGAAGGCGATTCATCTGGATGTGGGAGGAATGGTTCTGGGAATCGTGGAGGATTATCCGTTTCAAGAGGGATGCGCGGACGTGCCGCCGGATGCGGTGGTGATTGGATACAGCGACGGATTGGTGGAACCGGAGAATGCGTACGGGGAGGAATTTGGCGTTTCGCGATTGGAGGCGGCGGCGCAGCGGGTGCGTCTGGTGGCGCCACAGAAGATTGCGGAGTCGTTGATGATCGCGGCGGAGGAGTGGTCCGGGAGTCCGGAGCAGGCGGACGATATGACGGTGATAGTGGCGAAGCTGCGGTGAGACAGGACTTCGGGAGAGACGGTAATACAGAGGCCACAGAGGAAAGAGCACAGAGGACACGGAGGAGAGTCGAGTGAAAGCGAAAGGCTAAGGGGGAGCGATGCGAGTTTTGAATTTAGTGAGTGGAGTTGCGGTGTTGTTTACTACGTTGGCGTTTGGGCATTTGATGGAACACCATTTGCATCATGCATCTGCTGAGGATTACCGAAGTCCGGTTTTTTGGTTGTTGGCGATTGTGGCGGTGGTTGTGGGAGTGTTTTCGTTGGTGGGGGGATTTACGTTGTTGAAGAGGGTGCGGTAGGGAAAACCGAACAGCCTAGCCAAGAGTGGCTGTGCCACGAGAGCGAGGCAAGACGCGAGGATTGTGTAGAAAACCAAGAGGGCGGCGTAAAGCCGCCCCTACAATGAGAAAACCCGCACCCTATAAACCGCAGGGTGCGGCACGCAGTAGGAAGAAGAGATTCAAGATGGATTAAAACGAAGAGGGCACGGATTGTAGCCGTGCCCTCTTGTTTTGGTGCGATGCGTGTTAGCGCTGATTACCTGCGCCCTCCGTGGAAGCCTGCGTTACCGTGGAAGCTGTTGCCTCCGTGGTAGGCGCCAGCGTTGCCGTGATATGTGGTGCGCGCGAACGCGTGGACCGGGGCTCTGTAGCCTGGGCGATAGCCGTAGCCGGGCCTATAGCCGTAACCCGGACGGAAACCGTATCCCGGGCGGCCGTAGTATCCGTGTCCGTGGAACCAGGGGCCCGCGCCGATGAAGACGCCGCCTGCGAAGTAGCTTGGCCCGTAGTAGCCGTACGGAGCGCAGGCGTATGGATAGTAGCCGTAGTAACCATACGCGCAAGCGGGAGGTGCTCCAACGCCAACGCCTATGCCCACGGGACCTACGCCGAATCCAACGCGTACTTGCGCTTGCGCGCTGCCTGCAACGGCAAAAAGCAAAATTCCCAGCAGTGCGACATATTTAAGATATTTCATGGCCTATGCCTCGTGCCGACCCTGGAATTGTGTTGCGACTTTGCGGGTCGGAAGTGCTTCCCGGCGTTTCGCCTGGGGAAGCTGCCTACACTTGATGAAACACGGAATTGGGGGAAGAGTTGCGGTGCAGGGAATAGGCGCTGTTTTGCAGGCGAATTCCCGGTTCAGAATTCGTCGAAACATTTGTTGCGGAAAAACTGTGGGTCGAAGCATTGCATCCGGCGTCGCACGAATGAAGGGCCTCAGGCCTGGAAGGCCTGAGCTACAGGGTCGCGACGTTATTTCGGGAGTGCGGTGGAGTTGCCCGGGCCGCCGGTTGGGAAGAGGCGCGGGATGCGGTCGTTCACGGGAGGCAGAGCGGGGAAGGGAGCGTGTGGCTCGGCTTGATACCAATAGGCAACGGAGAAGAAATTATCGGAACGATGATTGGCGTGGCCGTGCTCTATGGTGGCGCGGAGAGATTTGGTGAAAGGAATTGGCGAATCTAGATGGAAGCGGTAGACGGAACTGCGGCCGCCGGCAAATTCGACGCCTTTCACGGGTGCGCCGTACAGGCCGTAAGCGAAGGCGTGCGAGCCGAAATCCCACGCACCGAGGAAATAATCTTCGGAGCCGGTGCCGTTGATGGAGGGACGCGATTCGCCGTCAATGAAAAACATGTCGTCGCCCTCGCCCCACCAGCCATCCTGATTCTGGAGTACCGACATGGTGACGCCGACGAAGTGGCCCTGGCCGCGGGCGTCGAGCCAGACGTAATTATCTTCACCGGAAAGATTGGGGCGGTTATCGACCTTTGGATCGCCGTTGGAAGACCAATCGTTGGTCCAGCCGCGCGCTGGAGTGGCTTGGCGATATTGCGCGTGGAAATACAATGTGCCGGTCGGGAGCGGTTTTGAGCAGGCTCGGTAATCAATGTTGAAGTAGAAAGAATCGACCTTGGCGGCGCCCTCGTTGGTGACGGTGATGCGAGCATGCTTCTGGTAGGGCATGACGAAAAAAGAATTGAGGGCTTTGTCCGCGCCGACCGACAGAGGGACGGACTGATAGAGGTAATAATCGCCAAGGCCGAGGCCAAAGAAATCGCCGACGGGAGTTTCGACGCTGGGGGTGGATTCGGCGTCCCAGTAGATGCGCAGGACAAGTTGTTTGAGGTGGCGCTCGTCCGGAGAGGCGATGGTGAACCAGATGTGGGTGAGGACGCCGGGGCCGGATTCGTCGAGGAGCGTGAGCGTGGCGCCGGGGTCTATGGGGCGGGCGTCGGCGTTGGCGCCAGAGCGATCGTAACTAGAGGAGCGATGCTGGATGTAGTCGTGGGTGCGCGCGAGGGCAACGAGTTGGTCGCCGGGGGCGGGATCGAGGCAGCTTTGCGCGTGCGTACCGAGGGGAGTGATCACCGCTTCCGCGAGCAGAAGCAGGCAGAACAAGTTGCGCATGAAGGCTCCGGGAGAAAATTTAGCAGAGATGCTGCCATCAACAGGATCGAATTAGGTAGCACATGGAATTGGATCGGCACGTGGACGCAGCGTTTGCTGTCGCTGAAGTTTATATCACGGTTGGATGTAGGTGCAGCGAAAGTGAATTGGTTCTGGTTGTAGGGTCGTTCAAGATTCTGAGCACATATGCAATAGAGAACACACGAGGAAGACCGTTGGCATGTTACATTTGCGCCAATCAATCGGTCGGAGTTTTGGCGAAAGGCAAAGGCCATAGCAGTTCTCGTGAATTTGTGGTGCCTCGGGGAAAGAGCAAGCGGGGTTTCGTTCGAGTTTGTCGAAGCCGATTCAGGAGAGCGCACATGATGGAGACAGGTACGATACTTTCGTTTTTGGGAGTGTTGCTGGCATTTTTCGCGGTAATCGTAGCGCTTGGTTCGTTCTTCACGGTAGAGACGGCGCAGGTAGCCATTGTGCAGCGATTGGGGAAGTTCGCGCGCGTGGCTGGCCCCGGACTTAATTGGAAAACGCCGCTGATCGAAACGGTTGTACGGCGCATGAGCATGAAGGTCCAGCAGTTTGATGTGCAAGTGGAAACCAAGACGCAAGATAACGTCTTTGTGCAGATCCCGGTTTCCATTCAATACAAAGTGATGCCCGAGGCGGTGGAGGCGGCGTTTTACAAACTAACCGACCCGGTCAAGCAGATCGAATCCATGGTGTACAACGTGGTGCTAGGGCACGTACCGAAAATGAAACTGGATGACACGTTCCTGAACCAAGCGGACATCGCCAACGATTTGCGGGATAACCTGGACGCGTCCATGAAAGAGTACGGCTATTCGATCGTGAAAGTGCTCATCTCCGACATCGTCCCGGACCAGAAAGTGAAAGCTGCGATGAACGATATCAACGCGGCGCAACGCGAGCGAGAAGCCACGGTATCGCGAGCGGAAACCAATAAGTTGCTGCTGGTAAAACAGGCGGAAGCCGAAGCGGAGTCCAAGCGATTGCAAGGAGAAGGAATTGCCAACCAGCGCAAAGCGATCATTTCCGGGTTGAAGGATTCCGTGGAGGATTTCGCGAAAACGGTGCAAGGTTCCACACCACAGGATGTGATGCAATTGGTGCTGATGACGCAATACTTCGACACGCTGAAGGAAATAGCGGCCAACGATCACAGCAATACTATCTTGATCCCGCACACCCCGAACACCTTGACCGATCTATTCGGGCAGATACGCAACGCGGTGATTACCGGCACGGAAATGACCAAGCAAAGTGTGCCCTCGTCGTTGTCGCCGAACGAACCGCGGAAATGAGCAGCAAGTGGTCCTCTGCCATGCGAGTTGTGTTTTCAGGCTTTCTTGTACGCCCTCGTGAGCAGGACACGAAAGAGCCAGAAACTCATTACGGCGACGATCAGAATCATCGGTGCGTTGAGCAGCGGTGAATGGCGAATGGCCTCGGGAAAATGTTGCTGCTTTCCGAGGAAAAAAGAGAGCGCGGCGATTAGCAGTGCAAAAGACATACGCCAAAGGTGCCGCGCGATTCGCTGTGCACCGGAAATACCGCCGCGGAGGAAAACGCTAATATCCAGTGAAGAACAAAACAAAGCTATAGCCGCAAATACGAAATACATTACCGCGGGATATCCATCCTTTAGACCGGTCGCACTATTCGCCGCTTGCCAACCACAAATCAAGCCGCCCGCGCCTTCCGCCAATGCGACAAGGAACAAGGCAATTTCGAAACGGTGGGATTCTCCCACTTTGCGCGCAACCGTCAACCAACCAGTTCCGACCAGATAGAAAGTCAAAACGCCGCCAAAAACATTACCGATATTCGGCTTTACAAAGGCCGCCATATACGCACCACTTCCGGACATGATCAGCATCGATACAAAAAATACGTTTCCAGTTGATCGGTGCAAGCGGGAACCCTTACGAAGAAACAACGCCGCGTAGCCAAAGAACAAACCGATGATCGCGCTGCAAATGTGAGCGAGCAAAATGGGTGAATATTTCATGCTACTAGTCCTCTTTATCACTCAAGAAGTGGCCTTAAATCAGGGCACGCTGAGCTTCTGAAGTGCAACAACGGCGCCGCGATTCTTTGGGTTTAGTTGGAGGGATTTTTGATAGTTGGCGATGGCCAGCGGTTTGTTGCCGTCGTTCATGTACGCCTCGCCGAGGCTGTCGTAGACGTTGCTGGATTGCGGATAAGCTTCCACGTTTAGCTGGAGAATACGGATGGCTTCCTTGAACCTATTGGCGCGAATGAGGGTGTAACCCAAAATATTGAGTTGGTCTTCGTCGAAGTTGTAGGTGGCGGGTGCGGTGGCCTTCAACTGATGGTATTGCTTCTCGGCTTGATCGACGCCGGCGGACTCCAGGGTCGCCGACAGAGTTTCGACAATAGATTTGCGGTTGTCGTAGGCAGCTTTGACGGAGGGAACCCACACAGCCATGCTGACCACAAGTATTCCCGCGCCCAGCGCGACGGTCAGTACAAAAAGGCCTGCCGCCATGGCTATGCGGCGCGGGGCCCCGGGCCGATCTTGCGCACGGAAATACAACTCAAGAACGGCCAGGGGCAGCAGGTATTGGGCGAAGGTGATGAAAGTAAGGAACGGGCCTGTAAATGTAGCCGGATCGAAACCAAAGGGACCGTGATTGAGGAAAGTAGAAAGAAATATTCCCGCTCGGATGAACAAGGACGCACTCACGACCAGGTACAGGCGAAGCGCCCAGCGGCGATGAGTCTTGAAGTCCCGAGCAAGCGCATAGCGCAACGCCATTGAGGCACAGAGCATGATCAGGACGGCCATGAGGCTGGCTCCCAGGTGTTGAGGGAGGTCGCCAACGCTTCCGCGTACCCACATCATATAAAGACCAGCAAGGCTGATGGTGAAAGCGGTGACGATGTAGAGACGCCCATTCCAGCGATGAAAGACAGGAAAGCGGTTGCGGATTTGCGGAACGAGCTGAAGCATTCCGGCGAGGATTATGATGACGGCCGAGGACAGATGAATGGCGACCGCGAAATTGCCCATTCCGTCGCCGGGGATGTACCCGTGGCTCATGAACTTATTCAATCCCTGAAAATTCCCTCGCGCCGCAGTAAGACCGTAGAAAGACGCTACGGTAAACGCGAACAGCAACTGGCCGATGACGACCACCGCGAACCACAGCCGCGTCGCCGCCTTCAAGGCGGTGTCCGCAAAGGAAGTCATGTCCAACCGGTTGGTCCATACAGCCGTGCTCATGTTCGTTCTCCTTACGTAAGAAATGGAATCCCATTGGCCGCTAATCAGATCGGTTCGCGGTAGCGGCGCATCCTTACTGCTGCGGCGAGGAATGCGGCTGCGAATGCCAGGCCTACCCACAGACCCGGGCTACTCAGGAATCTACCGGGAGTGAGCTGCGTCAGCGGAATCAAATGCGCATCGAGCGGAGTGCCATCCGGCATAGTGAAGGCGAAAGCTTCCGCGGCGAATCCAAACACGCGGTCTTTCAGCAGCGAACCGAAGTACGAATTGTGGAAGCCGATGTTGTCGAAGATGTGGAAGGCGATGCTCTGGAAGATGCTGATGGCGAGCGGCGGGAACACCGCCCACAGAAACGTTGCACGGCGCGCCCAGCCGGAGACCAGCAGCAGCCAGGCGTAGATTGGCGCATGCCAAAGCGCAAGCGCAACCAGACTGTAGAGCAGCACCAATTCCATCTGAAGGAACGGCAACCGCGTCCAAAGTGTCGCGACGTTCAAGCCGCTCATCAGCAGGACGGCGCTGCTCAGCAGCAGCATGATCACTTGCAGGACAACGATGATCGCGAAGGTGAGCAGTGGCAGAACCACGAATGGAATGGCGGCTTTGGAGAGCACGGTGGTGCGATCGGAAACCGGGAGCGACTTCCAGAACAGGATGCTGCGATCGCGACGCTCGCCGTGCAACGCGTCCAGCGAGTAGAACACTCCGACCAGGAACGCCGTCGCGATGAGCAGCATGGCAGCGTGGGCGTACGGCATGGCAAGCATGACCCGCTGATGCGCGAGATCGTGCGCCGCCAGTTCACGTATGCTGTGCGGCAGACCAATCAGGCTGATCCAGAAGCCCAACAAGTAGACAGCGGCGACGGCGAGCGGCGCGACATAGATGGAACGGTTCTCCCAAAGTTCGCGGCGGATTGACCAGTACATGTCTCGATTGGCGGACACGGCTGGGGGCGCGATTGCAGGCGAGCCGAGGGAAGACTCCGGCACGGCGTTCGATTGAGTATTCATAGAATTATTTGTTGGGGAATTATTCATTGGGCCGCTCCCTGCGCGACGCCGGGTGCCTGGCCGGGCTGATTGCCCAACACGGCAACAAATACGTCGGCGATGCTGGGCGTGCGCACTTCGCCAAGGGCGGCAAGTTGCTGACGATCGACACGATCAAACAGCAGGATGCTGCGACCGAACATCTGGCGCTCGTGAACCGGACGGAAGGCTCGTGCCGCGGCGATCTGCTCGGGATGCACCATCACTTCCAGATAGCGGGACTCGAATTGTTCCATGCTGCAATCGAATACGATGCGACCTCGGTTGATGAACATAAGATCGGTGAGGACGTGCTGGACCTCTTCCACCTGATGGGTCGTAACCACGATGGTGCGGCTGTGATCGAAGTAGTCATTCAGCAGAGAATCGTAGAACTGTTTGCGATACAGGATGTCCAGGCCAAGCGTGGGCTCGTCCAGGACGAGCAATTTCGCATCAATGGCCATGACCAGAGCGAGGTGCAGTTGGGCCACCATGCCCTTGGATAATTCCCTGATCTTGCTGGTGTGCTTGATGACGGTCTTGGCAAGGAATCCTTCCGCCTTAGCCCGATCAAATCGCGGATGCACGCCGGAAACGTAATCCAGCGCTTGCGAAACCCGCAGCCAGCGCGGCATGACCGCGACATCGGCGATGAAGCAGACATCGCGCATGAGCTGATCGCGCTCTGTCCAAGGGTCGCGTCCCAGCACCTTGAGCTCTCCCTGATATTCAGTGAGTCCGAGCATGGCGTTGAGCGCGGTGCTCTTGCCTGCGCCGTTGGGACCGATAAGACCGAGGATGCGACCCTCTTCGACGCGCAAATTGACGTTGTCCAGCGCGACGGTTGTGCCGAAGACCTTGCGAAGGCCGCGTGCTTCTATGACGGTCATGGCTTGGGCTCCTCCTTTACGGCAGCGGGCTTTACATCGGCGGGATCCGACGAATTATGGTTAGCGGCAGCCTTCAGAAGTTCTTCCGGTGTGAGGCCCAGGCGCTGAATGGTCGCGTGCACTCTAGGCCATTGTTCCGAAAGAAACTTCTGGCGTTCACCCTGCATTAGCAGGCCGCGCGCGCCGGCATTGATGAACATTCCGAGACCTCGCTTGCTCTCAACAAGCTGCTCGTCGACCAACTGTTGATAGCCCTTCAGAACGGTGAGGGGATTGACGCGATATTCGGCTGCGACATTGCGGACGGAAGGCAGGGGATCGCCTTCTTTGAGCACGCCGTCGAGTATCATGGCGACGACGCGATCGCGGATCTGGCGGTAAATCGGCTGGCTATCGTTCCACTCGCGATCCATGATGGATTCCAGAAAGACTCTTCAACTGGTGATGTAGTTAACTATAACACTATAACAAATGTCAAGGTTTTTTTGATCTTCCCACCGAATTGCCGCCGTTGGCGGCCTATCTGCCTTATAAATAAGGGTTTGAAAGGCGTGACCAAAGGCGATCATGCGCGTTTTATCTAGCGACGAGGCGAGCGCCTCCGTTCGCGATGGACGGTGTATGATAGGCTTCGCTTTTCGAACGAGACAGATTTCGACCAAGTTGGAGTTGCACACCCGAGTCCCACTGGGTTAGGAGATTCTCAATGAAGCGCACTTTTATTGCATTTCTCGCCATGGGCGTATTTGGCGGTGCTGGACTGGCGCAGACGACGACACCTTCTTCGCCCGCCAGCGCGGCGAAGAGTTCGCAGAGTTCGTCGCCGGTGAAGAATCCGGTGACGACCGTGCTGAGGACGATTCTGCCGAGCCGGCAGAAAAATATCGTTGCCGCTGTGGATGCGATGCCCGCGGACAAGTACAACTACAAGCCGACTCCTGACCAGATGAGTTTTGCGCATCTAGTGGTGCACATCGCGGAATCGAACAATGCCATGTGCGCGAAGATTGCCGACGTTCCCGAGCCGAAGGTGGAAGAACTTAAGGAAACGGATTCCAAAGATAAACTGGTTGCGGCGGTGCGCGCCTCGTTCGATTTCTGCAATGGAGCTCTCGCGAATGTGGACGACAGTAAGTTGGGCGACGTTGTCGACCTGGGGAGAACGCAGGGTCCGCGAGCCATGGCGGTGTTTTACCTGGCAGGTGGCTGGTCGGACCACTATGGAGCGGCGGCGATATATTTGCGCCTGAATGGACTCTTGCCGCCGACGGCGCAACCGAAGAAGTAGCGGACTGGTTAGCGGCCTGAAGGCCCTAGATTCCCAGCAACTTCAATCGTTCGTTTATCGCTTCCTGATTCGTAAGAACACAATTATGCAGCGTGATGCCCGAGCTCGACATCTCGGTATGCAGTCGTCCGTGTGATCGCGGAACTGTGGTGAGAGCAACGGGGAGTGGGCTATACTGACTCGCTTTCGTGAGGAGAAGAATGTCGCTACGGAATCGAGTGGTGGTGGTTACGGGAGGGAGCCGAGGGATTGGGAAGGGCATTGCGCTGCGGCTGGCGCAGGATGGGGCGCGGATCGCCATTGCCTATCGCACAAATAAGACCGCCGCGCAGCAGGCGTTGCGGCAATTGCAGGCGGCGGGCGCGGATTGCCTGGCGGTGGAGACGGATATCAGCCAGCCGGCGCGCGCGGAACAGTTAATTAAGACGATTGCGGACCGGTATGGGCGGATCGATGTAGTTGTGAATAATGTGGGGGATTTTCGCTGGGGGATGCTGGCGGAATCTTCGCTGGAGGATTGGCAGGCGATTTTCGATTCGAATGTGATGACGGTGCTGTACATGTGCCGGGCGGCCTTGCCGCAGATGCGTAAAGGACGCTGGGGGCGGATCATTAATTTGGGCGCGGTCGGGGCGGAGCGGGCTTTTGGACAGGCGAAAATTTCGGCATATGCGGCGGCGAAGGCTGCGGTGGTGGCGATGTCGCGTTCGCTGGCCCTGGAAGAGGCGAAGAACGGGATCACCGTGAATGTGGTGAATCCGTCGAGTATTGACGAGAAGGATTTGACTCGAGAAGAGGCGCGGAAAATGCGGGACGCGCGGTTTCCGATTGGACGGCCGCCTACGGTGGAAGATGTGGCGGCGGCGGTGGCGTTTTTTGCCTCGGAAGAGGCGGAGTATGTGACCGGTCAGGTGGTGAATGTGAGCGGCGGGTGGATGATGTAGGTGGGTGGGCTTTTGTTGAGTGTCGAACCGCAAAAGGGAAGAGCGGAGGTTGGTAGTCGTCGGCTTGTAAGGGCCCACCCTTTGCATAAAACTAAGGCGCAAAGGGTAGGATAGCCTCAAGTTTCAGAGTACGAAGAATCCAAGAACCCAAGAACACAGACTGAAGTCTGTGCTACTACGAGATGAAAGCACTTACAGCGGCGGAGATGCGGGAAGTGGACCGTCTTACGACGGAACGCTTTGGAATTCCTGGGCTGCAATTGATGGAGGCGGCCGGGAAAGGTTGCACGGAAGTTTTTCTCGAACATTACGGGCATAGTCGTGGGAAGCCGCCGGGACGTGTGTGCGTGTTGTGCGGGAAGGGCAACAACGGCGGTGATGGATTTGTTGTGGCGCGCTATTTACTGGAGGAAGCGGAGCAGGTTGAGGTGTATTTGTTTGGCAAGCCAGAAGAGTTGCGGGGGGATGCGGCGCGAAATTATGAGCGATGGCGCGAAGGCGGTGGGAGCGTCACAGTGGTTAGCGGCGTTGCGGAGTGGGAAAAGGCGTGGGGTTCAATCGCTGGAGCGGAAATTATTTTTGATGCGTTGTTAGGAACGGGAATTCGCGGACCAGTGAAGGGATTGTTGGCGGAAGTGATTGAGGATGTGAACCGGTTGTCGCGGAACGGCGCCGCGGCAAAACCGGCTTGGGTGGTTGCGGTGGATATACCGTCGGGATTGCCTTCGGATGGAGAAGCGGCGGAAGGGCCGGTGATTCGGGCGCACCTGACGGTGACGTTTACCGCGCCGAAGGTGGGACAGTTGATTTCGCGGGATGCGGCGGCTTGCGGAAAGTTGGAAGTGCAAGCGATTGGCTCGCCGGAAGCGTTGATGGAGGAAGTTGGGAAAGGGAAATTGCGATGGGCGGGGCCGGAAGAGTTTGCTGCGCTGCCGCTGGTGCGGGCGACGGATTCGAACAAGGGAATGTACGGGCACGTTTTGCTGGTCGCGGGAGCGGTGGGTAAGACGGGTGCGGCGGTGATGGCGGGGCATTCTGCGCTGCGTGGAGGAGCGGGGTTGGTGACGGTGGCGGTGCCGGAACCCGCGCTGGCGGTGATAGCGGCTTCGCGGCCGGAGTTGATGACCGAAGGGCTTCCCGCATCGCGCCAAGGAAGTTTTGTTGCAGGCGCGAAGATTGCGGCTAAATTCGCGGCAATTTTGAGGGGGAAGACGGTGCTTGGCGCGGGGCCGGGTGTGGGAACAAGCGCAAAGACGCAGGAGTTCGTGCGTGGCGTGATGATGAAGACGAACCTGCCGATGGTTCTGGATGCGGACGGATTGAATGCGTTTGCGGGAAAGGGCGATCTGTTTCGCAAGAAGAAGACCGACCACTTGGTGCTGACACCGCATCCGGGAGAGATGGCACGGCTGAGCGGGAAAACCATTGCGGAGGTGCAACGCGACCGGGTGAGCACGGCGATGGAGGCAGCGGAGAGTTGGAATGCGTACGTGTTGCTGAAGGGCTTCAATACTGTGATGGCGGCGCCGGATGGAAGAGTTTTCGTGAACTTGACGGGGAATCCAGGACTCGCCAAGGGTGGAAGTGGCGATGTGCTGACGGGATTGCTGACGGCGTTGATCGCGCAATTCGGTACGGAGGATTTGCTGCGGGTGATGGCGCTGGGTGCGTACCTGCACGGAGCGGCGGCGGAGTTGCTGGCGCAGAATTCGGACGCGTCGGGAATGTTGGCGAGTGAAGTGGCGGACGCGGTGCCATTTGCGCGGCGGAAACTTTTGCAGGAGCTGCAAGAGCGTGGCTGAAGAGAGGATTACGCATTCGGCGGAAGAGACGATCGAGTGGGGCAGGGAATTCGCGCGGAGATTAAAAGAGCCGGCGTTGGTGCTGCTGTCGGGGGAACTGGGCAGCGGGAAGACGACGCTGACCAAAGGGATCGTTTCTGGGTTGCACGCGGGGTCGGAAGACGAAGTGACGAGTCCGACGTTTACGTTGCTGCATGAGTATGGGAGCGGGCGGAAAGTGTTTCACGGGGACCTTTACCGGGTGGAGAATTTTCATGATTTTGAGACATTGGGAATGGAAGATGTGTTTGCTCGGCCGGGGATTGTGATTTTGGAATGGCCGGAGAAGTTTCCTCTGCATGTGGAATGGCCGGTGGTGAGGGTACGTTTAGAGCATGCAGGGGGGGATAGGCGGCGGATTCGGGTGTTGTAAGGGGTTCGAAGAAGTGAGCGGGCGGGCGTAGGCGTAAGAAAACCCGCACCCTGAAAACCGCAGGTGCGGCACCCAAACCCAAGAAGAGCATTTTCTCAGAGGCTAAAGCCCCAGTCTTGGTGGTTACTATTGTCGGACCTAAAGCTCCGACCCTAGTTGCCCTAACGACGAACAAGCTAACCTCGTTGCAACTGGTCCAAAGTATGCATGAGACAGTTTTAAGGTGGCCTGGCTTACTTTCTGGCTACGCCTGTACTAGCGGTTTATTGCGGCGGGCGGCGCGCGTTGCTACGGTACAGAAGGACTCTGCCCGGCGGCCCGCATGGCGAATGAGCTAGCGAACAAGACCACAACCGAGACGAACCGGCTTGGAATCAAGCCCTATGGAGTTACGCTGCCCATGGGAAGTTTGTCCATTGGCGTCGACAACATTCACCATGACGTGTACCTAAGCCCAAAATTCACGCAGGTGGCGCGGGATTATCTGTTCGACCTGGTGCGACAAAATACCAGCGGCACGTATCTGTCAGGAATCGAGCTGCGAAGCACGAAGTCGGTGGACTCCACGGCATTTCGAAGATTGCTGGCGGAGATGCTGCAGAGTTCGTTGACCAAAGCGAAGCATCAGAAAAATATTGAGATCGACCTGCTGTTTCGGTTGGCGCTGCTAAAGTTCTTTTCCACGGAAATTCTGAATCAATTTGCCAACGTGATTCTGGAGTGCAAGGAATTCATCCGCAAGCGCGGAGATTTCTTCGAACGCAGCGCCCAGGCGCATGCGATGAAAGCGAAGCTGAGCGGGATGCAGTCCGCGCGCCGGGATGTGGTGCGGCTGATTGGCCAGATTGTGGCGCAGATATTGGTGGATGTGGAAGAGAACGTCATTGCGAAATCGCGACGAGCGCTGTTTGGAGAGGATTTCAGTCCATATTATGAGCTGCTGAAGAACCGGCTGATTTTTTTGGACGGCGGGAAGGACGATTTTTATTTCCTGGAGCACTATGTGCTTTTGGGGAATTACGCGAGAGACCCGGACCGGTTTGAAGCGATGGCCGAAGTGTTCGGAGAGCTGCTCGCGGAAGCAGGCGCGGGGGTCGAACTGCAGCGAGCGCCGTCGCCGGCATCGACTGGGTATGACGCGCTGCTTGCGGAAGCTAATCGGCTGAAACAGGAGATTGGCTCGCTGGAAGAGCAACGAGAGAGTCTGAAGAAAAAGCTGGAGCGCGGCGACGGATTATTGAACAAGCTGCTGAGCGCTGGAGATCCAGTTGAGTTGCGCGCGACGCTAACGGATGTGGAAGAGCGCGGCAAGAAGTTGCAGCAACAACTCGACGACCTGGGCCCGCAGATCGAACAGGTCAAACAGCAAGCGGATTTTGAAGACAAGAGCACGCATGCGCCGCTGGCGGATTACTTGAATGACCCGGAAAACGCGAAGCGCATGTTTGAGCCGGGCGTTGGAGATGCCAGTAGCAGTTCGCTGCGGGCACGAATGCTGGGACAACTGGTCAGCAAACTGGAAGCGCGAGACGTGCTGCTGCCGGTGCTGGCGAGTTACGAGATTCGGGCCATTGTGGATCAATTTTGTCCGCCAGTGCATTTGCAACAGTTGAGGAAGGCGGTGGTTTCGAAAGAAGAAGCCAAACGCGTGGAGGAAATACTGCGGCAGGTGCCGGCGAAACGCTTGACCATGAAGCCGGTTGAGGAAATTTCGAAGAAGATCCGGCGGTATTCACGAGACGAGACGCAAATGCAAGTATTGCGATTTGCGCAGGATTTTCTGCGGCTGCATCGGGACCTGCGGGACGCGGAGCATGTGGCGGCGTGCATGGAGCGCATCAATCTGATTACCGCGGAAAAGGTGCGCGAACTTTCGCTGATGAACAACCGGTTGTATGAATGCCTGCTGCGGGAAGAAGCGAAGCAGGAGCACGATCAGGTGGTTTCCCACGTGATCATCAAGGCGGACGTGCGCGGGTCGACGCGCATGACGCAGGATTTGCTTTCTCGCGGGCTGAGCCCGGCTTCGCACTTCAGTTTGAACCTGCACGAGCCGGTGAAACGGCTGCTGGAGCGCTATTCGGCGAAGAAAGTATTTATCGAGGGCGACGCGATCGTCCTGGCGATTTTTGAGACGGAAGGGACGCAGGCGGATGCCCGTGCGGTGTCGAAGGCCTGTGTACTTTCGCGGCAGATATTGGCGGTGTGCAACTCTTACAACGACCGGGCGACCACGAACGAATTGCCGCCGCTGGAAATTGGAGTTGGCGTGGCGTTTCAGGGATCGGCGCCCACGTATTGGACGGACGGAGAATCGCGCATCATGATTTCGAAGGCGTTGAATCTGTCTGACCGGCTTTCCGGATGCGCGAAATTGGCGAAACGTATGCTTGCAGGGCACAAGAGCCACTTTTCCGTGTTCCATTTTCTGACCGCGATGGAAGGGGCTTCGGCGGAAGAGCTGGACGAATTCTTGGTGAGATTCAATCTGAATGGGATTGAGCTGAACGACGAAGGGTTTGAAAAGCTGAAGGAAGAGATTTCGATGGAAAGCGCGATGCCGACGCTGGAGATGCCCTGGGGAAAAGAGCAAGTGACG
>Ga0210409_10002367_pt1 | contig 22538 bp, 20 predicted proteins | sample IncBWH17MmetaG_FD_161649 | JGI IMG/M metagenome (GOLD analysis project Ga0210409, IMG submission 161649) | Forest soil microbial communities from Barre Woods Harvard Forest LTER site, Petersham, Massachusetts, United States - Inc-BW-H-17-M | ecosystem: Environmental > Terrestrial > Soil >...
GGATACTCCGGGCTCATGTGCCATGTTGCCCCTGGGTGTTGATGAAGCGACTGCCCTGGTCATTACAGACACGCAACAAGCCGGGCGTCAGCCCCCGACGTATGCCTTCGCCCCCACCAAAAAAAAATCGTCACCCGTGTCGATTCTGCACCTTCTCGTTCGACGTATCGGTAGAGCATCAATTAAGCTCTGAACTTGAACGTCAGACCAATTCAACCCGAAAGGACAAACAAAATGCGATTCATGGTCATCGTCAAAACCACGAAAGACTCCGAAAACGAAGGCGCACCCCCCGATCCCCAGCTAATGGCCGACATGAACAAATTCAACGACGAGCTCTTCGAAGCCGGAGTCTTGTTAGGCTACGACGGTCTTCACCCCTCCTCCAAAGGCGCCCGCGTCCACTTCTCCGGCAAGAAACGCACTGTCATTGACGGCCCCTTCGCCGAAAGCAAGGAACTCATCGCCGGCTTCTGGTTCTGGCAGGTCAAGTCTCTCGAAGAGGCCATCGAGTGGGTCAAGCGATGCCCCAACCCCGACGAAGGCGAAGCCGACATAGAGATCCGCCAGATCTTTGAGCCCGAAGACTTTGCATCCGCCTTCAACGACGAAGAAATCCAGAAGGAAAAAGACTTCCGCGCTCAAATGGCAGCTCGAGCAGCGAAGAAATAGTCCCACTTGCAGCGACGTATCCAAACTAGTGCGATCGGTAGCACGCCGGAGTTAATTTTCCAAGCTCGGTTGTTGGGAAGTCACAGGGAATTACCTTGGAGACAAATTGACATTCGTCGTGTGGCTCGGACCGTAATTGCGGTGGCACTTCTGTGCTGCTGGTCGCGAATGAAGGCTTTTGCGAGAGGTTATTTAATTCGGAAATTAACCTCGACGTCGGTCCAAACGGGGACAGGCTTGTCTTGTGGGCCGATGGCTGGCTCGAACTGCCAATTTGCTACAGCCTCAACTGCTTTTTCGTCCAGGCCGTAACCTAGGGAACGTTTTACCTGGATATTCGAGGTATGGCCGTCTGCTGTAACGATCAGGTGAAGGACAACAACTCCCGAGATTTTCGCGGAGCGTGCCTGGTCAGAATAAGACGGATCGGGACATTCGGCGCACTTAGGGAAGCCGATGCCGTCGATACCTACTGTGTAAGCGTCGTGTTCGAGCGTTGGAGCTTGGGTACGTTCAATCGCGGGTGTGCACGCGGGTGAAGTCACGGGCCTGGGAACCGATGCCGCGGCTGACTTCGGCGTGCCCGGGTCGCCAAAACTGTCAGCTAAGATTGCGGGGGCCAAGTCAACGGCAGTCGTGCCATCCGAATTGAAACGGACCAACGCGCGTACCCGAGACCAAGTCGGCTCGCCTTGCACGACATTTGGCTGGAATTTCCACTGACGCAACGCCTCCAGCGCCGGCTGCGCGAGTAAGGGGTGACCAACCAGCAATCGGGAATTCCTGCCTACATCGCCCTCTGGCGAAACGCCCACGCCAATATCTACGGTGCCGGTTATGTGAGCTACGACGGCAAGTGCGGGATAGCGAGGAAAAGTACACTGCGTAACCCGGGTCCACATTTCCTCTGGCGCAATGTTTTGAATCCGTCTGGACTCCGCGTTTGCTGGGGTTTTCGTTTGGCCGACTTGTCCAGGTGTCAGCAGGCCGGTGAGAAGACCATAAAGTAGAAGGATTACGGTGGCCCGGAAGGAGTGCATACGATGCTCCTTTGAGCTGGAATTCATGATCTGGAGTTTGGCCTGGCGCAAAATATATGCCTGCCGTGCTTTGGCGTCAACGCCCAATGGGGCTGGCCGCTAGTAATGCGAAAAGCAGGGAAGTGAGTTGTCCTGAGAAGGGACTACACGGGTTATCATCCTAGCGATTGGATTTCGCGAACGACTGGGGAAGATGAAAACGAATATCATCACGCTCGTTCTGGCTCTGTTGGGATTTATCCTGATGGGAATCCGTTACAGCGGGATGCCATGGACTCCCATGCGAATTGCGGGGGTTGTGATTGGTCTGCCGTCGTTGGCGCTTCTGGTGCTGGCGCGAATCGAATTAGGTAGCTCCTTCGCCATCACCGCAAAAGCGCAAAACCTGGTAACGCACGGTCTGTATTCGAGAATTCGCAATCCCATCTATTTTTTCGGAGCTTTGGTGGTTGTGGGGCTGCTTCTGTACATCCAGAAGCCACGGGCGCTGTGGCTGCTCGTGGCGATCATTCCATTACAGATTTATCGAGCACGTCTGGAAGAAAAAGTGCTGGAGACAAAATTTGGTGCCGAGTATCAGCAATATAAATCACGCACCTGGTTCTGAAGAGCTGGCCGAATTGGTCGTCGCATAATTGGAAACTTGAAAATCCAAATCGACAAGGAGCACACGAACATGAAGCCGAAGAACACGATCTGCCTATGGTTCGACAAAGACGCGCATGAGGCGGCGCGCTTCTACGCCGCCACCTTTCCGGATAGTAAAGTAACCGCGGTTCACCAGGCTCCCGGTGATTATCCGAGCGGTAAGAAGGGCGATGTGCTGACGGTGGAGTTCACCGTCTTGGGCATTCCGTGTCTTGGTCTCAACGGCGGCCCGCAGTTTAGGCACACCGAGGCCTTTTCCTTCCAGATCGCGACGGAGAATCAGGAAGAGACGGACCGCTACTGGAACGCGATCATCGGCAATGGCGGAACGGAAAGCCAGTGCGGTTGGTGCAAGGACCGCTGGGGCCTCTCCTGGCAGATCACCCCGCGCGCGCTAACCGATGCGCTTGCGGCTGGTGGCGGTGAGGCAAAGCGGGCCTTCGAGGCGATGATGCCGATGAAGAAGATCGACATTGCCGCCATCGAGGCCGCGCGGCGAGGCTGATGTGAACACGCCGACAGGTGCCTGCCAAGCCGCGCTACCGCACAAGTGCTTTTGCGTTTGGCTTTCGCTGGCTTATTGGCTTGGCACGCGGTCGTACGTAGTGAAAGCGGATTAAATAAATATTATTGCCTCGACCGTGTTTCGCGACTTTGAGCAGGTCCAAAACGCCGAGGAATCCAGACTCTCGCGCTAGCTCCGGAGTAATATCCGGAAAACCTATCGGTTCAATTGAATCGACCTGAATCTCGCCTTCATCTATACGGTATCGCGCGCCTACTCTGACGTGGGGGCGTATCCAGATTCGGACGCTGCAGGTGATTTCTCCGCGACGGATTCGCTCGCGAAGTCGTTTGGTAAAGGTCATGAATAGAGTTTACGAAAATAGTTCACCGTTGGCTAAGCGGCGATTAACCGCGTATCTTGACGTTAAGGAGGAAGAGGATTCTAATCAATTTCACGGGTGTACCTGAGCACGGTAGAGTCCGTCGTCTGTCGTTGGGATAACTAGAGGGAGTCGAGAGGCAGTCAAAATTTTGGAGGGCACGAATATGGCTAGTAAAGCCGACAAACGCAGTGCGAGTTACGGTCAGATTGAGAGCGGCACAGAACGGGCAAGGCCGATTCTGCATCAGAATGCTCGGGAAATTCAGCCTTACGGAAAAATCGCGAAGTTGCCGATTGCGTTGGATGAAAAGGTGTGTGCGGCCAGCGCCGAGAATTTGAATCAGGTTCTGGCGGATACCATGACGCTTCGCGACCTCTACAAGAAGCATCATTGGCAGGTTGCGGGACATACCTTTTACCAGCTTCATCTGCTGTTTGATAAGCATCATGATGAACAGGACGAGTTGGTGGACATGCTCGCTGAGCGAATTCAACTGCTGGGCGCCATCAGTCTGGCAATGGCAGCGGACATCGCTGAAACGACCATCATTCCTCGTCCGCCGCGCGGGCGGGAAGAAGTGCCTGTTCAATTATCCCGTCTGCTGGAGGCTCACGAAATGATACTTAAAGAGGCCCGCACGATGGCCGCACAGGCGGATGAAGCTGGAGACGATGGGACAAACGACCTGCTAGTCAGCAATGTGATCCGCTCGAACGAGCTGCAAGTGTGGTTTCTCGCGGAGCATCTTGTGGATGTGCCGGTGGTGCACGCCGACAATGTGAAAGCTGCCGCATCGGGTCGATAATTCAGCCAAGCGGGAAATCAAGGGAAATGAAAAAGCGCCGAGGCCGGGTGAACTGGGCTCGGCGTTTTGCTTTAGTGGAGCGCCTGGATCATGACGAAAAACCTCTTCCAAACGGGGTGCTCGGTTTCGAGCCTGAGTTTGTATAATGCCCTCGCACAATGGCGCTTTCGAGGTCGCCGGTATGGGGGGCTTGGGTTTCCTTATCTATCCGTGGGGATTCATTATTCAAGGAATTGCCATTTGGCACTTCGTCAAGCGGCGGCCGGAGAACTATTGGCTCTTCGTCATCATCTTCGGTGGGGTGCTCGGCGCCGGAGTGTACATGATCGTCGAAGTGATGCCTGACCTCGGATTGTTACGTGGGACGCTTCAGGGATTCGGAAAACGATCGAGAATCCGAGCGCTGGAAATACAGATACTGGATAATCCTTCGGCGGGAAATCTGGAAGAATTAGCGGAATTGAATTTCGAGCAACAGAATTACAGGAAAGCGTTAGAGGCGCTGAATCGGGCAATATCGTTGCGCACCGATTCGCCCCACGCGTTTTATCTGAGAGCAAAATCTTTGTTGGCGATGGGCAAGTACGCGGAAGCTCTACCCGACTTGGAATATGTAGTAGCAAAAGATCCGAAGTTTGACTATCACCGCGCAACAGGATTGCTAGGCGACGCCTATGCCCGGACCGGAGATTTGGATAAAGCAGCGATTTATTTCGCACCTGCCGCTCAGTATTCGACAACTCCAGAAACGCTGTATAACTATGCGAACTATTTGAAACTAGCCGGGAGAAGGGAAGAGGCGCTGGAGTGGGTGGGACAATTAGCGAGGAAGAAAAAAACGCTGCCGAGATACATGCGGAGGGAGGCACGGCCGTGGTTTGCGAAGGGCAAGGCGCTACAGAAAGAATTGACTCGGTAACAAGCAGAGAACGCGCCGAGTCCGGGGAACTGGACTCGGCGTTTTGCTTTAGAGGTGCGCCTAGATCACTTTCCGATAATGGCGGTCAACTCGCGCGGACCGAACTCGCGGCACCGGCGTTTGCAGGCTTGACGTTGGAAAAAAGTGAATTGAGGCCTTCAGCCATGGTTGGGTGAGTGAGAATGGCATCGCGCAATGCCGAGTAGGGAAGTCCAGCAAGCATTGCCATCTGTACGACGGCCATGACTTCACCGGCCTCGGGCCCGACCATCGTGAAGCCCAGAATGCGATCGCCGTCCGCTTCGATGAGCGCCTTCATGAATCCGCGGGTTTCGTCGATCGTTCGCGTTCTCAGGACTGCGGCCATGGGTAATTTGATGACCCGAACGGCAATGCCTTGCTGGTGCGCTTCGGTTTCACTGTGGCCAACATGTGCGACTTGGGGATCGGTGAACAAACATGACGGGATCATGCGACCCCGGGTGGTGCGATCAATGCCGGCAAGGTTGTCGCGTATAACTCGAAAATCGTCGAGAGAGATATGAGTGAATTGCGGACTGCCGGCGCATTCACCAATGGCCCAAATATTGGGAGCGGTGGTCTGGAGCCGGTCGTTCACCTTCACGTAGCCTCTTTGATCCAATTCGACGCCAGCGACTTCCAGTCCAATTCCAGCGGTATTGGGGGTGCGTCCGGTGGCAACCAGGATATCGCTGCCTGCAATGGTCTTTTCGCCGGAAGACGATTGCACGGTGAGAGTGACATCAGTACCGGAGCGACCATGCACGCTGAGAATCTCGACCGGCGCGATGACGTCAATTCCCTCGCTTGCGAATATCTGAAGTAGAGCGTCGACAATGTCGGGGTCCTGATTAGCAAGAAGCCGCGGGCCCTGCACAAGAATCGTCACCCGACTTCCAAAACGACGATAGGCCTGAGCGAATTCGAGGCCGACATAACCACCTCCGATCACGATGAGGTGTTCGGGTAGCCGATCTAGTTCGAGAAGCTCGATATTCGTTAGCGGCTGTGACTCTGCCAAACCGGGCACCGATGGAATTGATGCGTGGGTTCCAAGGTTCAGGAATATTCGTTCGCCGGTTATCGTTCGGGTGCCACCGTCATTTAGTCGTACGTCTATCGTCTTAGGACCTATGAACTTCGCTTCGCCCATGACGAGGTCGGCACCGCTTGCCTTGTAGCGATCTAAGTGCACGGCGATCAGACCCTCGACCATCTCGCGCTTTCGTTTTCGAACTGCCGCCATGTCAGATGAAGCGCTGCTGGGTGTAATTCCAAATCTGGCTGCGTGATGCATGAGGTCGGCAACTTTAGCGCTCCAGATTTCGTTCTTGCTGGGAAGACAATTCACATTCGGACAGGAACCTCCAACCCAGCGCCGCTCGACGACCACCGTTGGTTGTCCGGATTGGGCCAAATGCCAGGCAAGGTATTTTCCGCCTTCGCCGCTTCCAATGACTACGTTCTTATAGTTCTGAACGCTCATAATGAGACCGTTTCGTGAAAAATAAGGAAGAGTGCATGTTAATTTCAAAGCCGCCTTCACGGTCACAGTTCGCCGGTGAGGAACTGGGCTCGACCGTATCCGAAAGACCAGTCTTCGTCAGCATTCTGCGTTATTGAAACAACGACATCTGAAGGCTTGACCTCGCAGCAGCGATTTAATTCCTGGCAGAGCAACTCGTAGAAAGTTTGTTTTTCGAGGCGAGTTCGCGGACGGGTGGTCACTTGTATCATGACAACCCCTTCTGTACGCGGTATGCCCAGTCCGGTGTCCTCGACTTTCATTTTCGTCGCAGGGTGTTCATGGACAATCTGATAGCGGTCTCGCTGAGGCGCTTTGAATGCGGCAAGCATCGCGGAGTGGATGGCATCGAGCAATTTTTTCAGCTCATCTTCGCTGCGTCCCTCAATTAGATCGATTCTGAGAAGTGGCATTGAACTCACTCATCCCTTCCACTGCGAACCGCGGATGACACTGCAGAAGTTCAGGCGCTTGAAGCTTGGATCCTTATCCGCGAGCACATCCGCCTTCACATTGCCGAAGGTTGTTTGCGGCTTGCGCTTGATGCCATCGTAAAAGGCCTGGATGATGTCTTCTTTAAAGCGGTCCGTGCGGGGATAGGCGGCGACAATTGCTTCGCGATCCGCGTCGAAGAATTCCGAGTAGGCGATTCCGAGTACATCCATCTCAACACCGTTGGTCAATAGCGCAACTACCGGATGCAGGTACTGCGGAATTCCCGGCGTGGTGTGCAGTGCGATGGCTGTCCACACCGTCTCAATCTCTTGCTGTGGGATATTGTGCTGGCGCAGAAGGGCTCGCGCGGCGTTCGCACCATCCACTTCGAAGCGCTCCGATTTGCTGCTAAACAACCGAGTCAATCCCATGTCATGAAACATCGCGGCAATGTAAAGCAGCGCGGCGTCGAACTGTAGCCCGCGCCTTTTTCCTGCAAGCGAGGCAAAGTAATACACGCGAGTCGAGTGGTTGAACAGCAAAGGAGACTCGGTGTCACGCACCAGCTCGGTTGCTTCGCGCGCAAGTTTGCTGTCGGGAATGCTTACACCTGAGATCGAGATTGCTTCTGTCGTGGATCTGGTTGTTACCGGCATATTTATATCTCCATCCCAAAATAATGCAGGTTCTGTTCCAAAGGCCGTACAGCGTAGCAAGATGTCTTAAGTCGCGCTTTTTCTGCACGGATGCAAAGCCCGAGGGAACAAATCCGTCAATATGCGGACACTGCGTCAGTCCGTAGTTCATCTGGACACTCCACAGAGGAGCAGGGTCTGTAGTGCGGATCGACGCGGTAAATTCGAGAGCCGGAGAAATGAAAAACCCGCACCCTTAAAAACCGTAGGGTGCGGCACCCTACAGCCCGCCTGCATCAATCGGGGGCACCCGCCTGGAATTGCGACCTAAGCAGAAACAAAAAAACGCCGAGTCCGGTGGGAACCGGGCTCGGCGCTTTGCTTTAGTGGTGCTCACGCTTGGCGTGAGCGGGGGTTAGTCGTTGTCTTGGACTTTTTTGCTGAAGTCGAAGAGATCCCATAAGTCGCCGATGGCGGGGCTATTGGCCGGAACGTAGGCATTGCCTTTGGTCGGTTTGGGGTTGGGTAGATTGTCGCGGCTGCGCTTGGAAATGGTGCCAAGGTCCCAGTTTCGCTCAATGAACTTCAGAATAGAAACGTGGTCGGTATAGGTGTGGGAGATGTGGCCTGCTGAAGTGTAGGGCGAGACCACGATCAGGGGGATACGGGTGCCATCGCCGAAGAAATCCAGCGGTTGAACGTAGCCGGAGTCGTAATAACCTCCGCCTTCATCCACGGTCAGAAAGATGGCGGTGCTTTCCCAGAGTTCCTCGTTGGCTTTCAAGTCAGTGACGATCTTTTTGACGAAGCCTTCCAATAGATCGACCTTCGACGAAGCAGGATGTCCGTCAACCCAGCCGCTGGGCTTCACGTAGGAAACCGCGGGAAGATTGCCGCTTTTGAGGTCTTCGTAGAGGTCTTCGGTGTCCTTCAAGTGCGCGGTGCGGACGGAGGCGTTGGCCATGACATTGAATTCGTACTGAAACGGGTTGCAGATGTTGCAGTACTGATCGCTCTTGGCGCCGACGGTGCCGTAGTTGAGTTGGTATTTATCGGTCAGGTAGGCGTCCCACTGGTCGCCGTAATACTTCCAGGAAACGCCGGCGGCCATCAGCACGTCCGCGATGGAGTGCTGCTTGGTCGGAGGAATGGTGAACGGAGTGTTGGCGACGTTGTGATCGGTGTAGGCGTTGGAGCCGTCGCCGAAGTAGCCCGGATTGTAGTTGTTGAGTAGGTAGTAGTGGCCTGCGTCGCACTTGGGATTTACTTCATACGGCAGGCTGACGAGGTATTTCAGGATGGAGCCGACGCCGGGAGCGTCTGAATCGGAACATTCGCTGTAGGAGCCACCGCCGAAGGCCGGCTTCCCAAAAGCGCCTCCGCCGTAGCCATCTTCGGTGTACCAGTTTTTAGTGCCGGGCAGGGGATTGGGATTTTCGATTTCGTTGACGACGCCAGCGCTCGGCGTTCCTGCGTAGACCAGGACGTTTTCCGGCGGTTTTGCGGGATTGCCGTTGGAGTCGCTAAACCAGATGGCGTCGCCAAAACCCAACATGATGCTGTTGGCGCCGGTGCCGCCCATGACTGGCTGGTGATAGTTATCGCTCATGGAATAAGTGTCGGCCAAATACTTCAGGTAGGGAGCATCGCCTTCCTGGACATTGTAGAAGGCCATGGAGGTGGAACCTTCACCAGTGGTGCGATTGTCGAAGTTGACCGGCAAGGGCGTTCCGTTGGTGCCTGCTCCGACGGTTACTTCGACCCATGGGAACAAGTCCGCTTTGCAGCCGCTGGGATTTTTGGCGGTGGCATATTTAATGTTGCAATCCTCTTGCTGCCACATTTGGTAAAAGCGATGTACCGGGCTGGCGGCGTAGTCATCGTACGAAAAAGATTTGGAAGTCAACTGGAAGGGTCCCGAGGGTAGATCATTGACATTCTGAATGCGCTGGTCGGGAACGTGCGAGGGTTGCTCAGAGCCGCCGGTCAGCATGTACTGGTAATACGTGGGGTAGAGTCCATTCTCCGACGCCATAGCTTGGGCGAGGGTGCAAATGCCGTTGTCTTTGCAGACGTCGGAGGGGCCGCCGGTTAGAGGAGGAGGAAGGGTCGGGTAGACGACGTTGTCTTTCTCAGGGCTGATCGAATACTTGCTGGAGTCGTCCGAGTCGCGAGCGAAGCCATCGGCGTCAATCTGGGCCGCCTGGGAAAAATTCGGTCCAGGAGTGCCGTCGGCTTTGATAATTTTCCTGGAGAGAAGGTTATCCACGGTTTGGCCGTTGGTCGGCTTGTAGGTGGCAAAAATGTGATCGAAAGTACGATTCTCACCCACGATAATAATCACGTGCTTGATGGGGCTGGCTGTTTTTGGCTTCTCTTGGGCTTGCAGCGATGGTGCGAACATTCCTCCCAAAGCGAATTGGACGATAGTCGCTCCCGCCAGGGCAATGCGGCAATACTGTACACACTCGGATACCACTTCTCTTAAGGTCATGCACTCTCCTTCTTGCGGACACGAATTGAAAAGTAACTGCGGGAGAGCACAGTGCGCTTTGCGCTTTACGTGGATGTTGCGTTCGTGTGAATTGCCAGTAACACAGGCTCGCTGATGAAAAATGCGCGCGCAGTACTAGTAGTGAAGGGGAAATGGTTTACTGAGGGACCGTATTATTCTTTCTTCTAAGGAGGACTCGTGAGCTATAGAATTCCAGTGCTGGCCATTCTTCTTTGGCAGGTATTCGTCGTGCCCGTCAACCCCAAAGAAGGGACCATTCCCGCCGAAGTCGTGATAGTCGCCGTCTGGTGACCATGAAATTTCTAAATCGTTCTGGAAAAATCATCTTGGGGTGTATCGCCGTTATAGTTGTTGCTGGGCCCTTATTCTAGATGGCGGGTGGAGTTCAGTGGCTGGATGCAAGAGTATTTCCGCCAACGCGTCCCGGATTCATGCCCGTTAATTCGGTCTGGATTGAGGCACCTCACCTTCCGATTTCGTGGCATCACGGGTGGTGGTTTGGCTGCGGGTTGTCGTCTTCAGGCGCGGCCAACTACTGTCGTCTAGTGGAAGCGGACGGTCAACGAGTCTATGGTGGTGAGTATTTGCCTTGCAGCGGCAGCTCACCAATTGGCGAAGCAGGCGTTCGGCTAGTCACACCACCTGACTGAGCGGATATGTGGTTGTTTGGAGAAGAGAACCACGGCGTAATCGGATTTCTTGCAGATGGCGACGTGCTGCTGCCCTTGTCGATCAGAGGAAAATGTAATCAGGTGAAAGCACGATTGCGCCCAGCACGTCACTAGCACCTCCTCGCTGCGGTTTGAGAAGGTAGCGACGACGGGTGGCTGGTCGCAGGCCCTTTGAGGGGCGGTCGAAGCTGAAAGATTTACTGGGGGACTTCGTCGCTGACGACGCGGAAGCTGAGAAGTTTGGCGCGGCCGAAGGAAGTGGTCATCGCGCAGTCAGTGGCGTCGCGTCCGGTGGCCATCAAGACGCGGCCGATGCGCGAGATGTTGTGGCGAGCATCGAGTGTCCACCAACGATTGCCGAGATACACTTCAAACCAGGCGCTGAAATCCATGGGGCTGGGTGCGACGACGATGCCGATGTCGCCGAGATAACCGGTGGCGTAGCGCGCGGGAATATTTAATGCGCGGCAAAAAGTAATGGCGAGATGTTGAAAGTCGCGGCAGACGCCGACGCGCTCGGTATAAACGCCGAGAGCGGTGCGCGTAGGATTGGCAAATTCGTAGCCGAAGGTGACTTTGTTGTGCACCCAGGTGCAGACTTCACGCACGCGCTTCCAACCCTTGGGGACGCCGCCGAATAATTCGGAGGCGGTGTTGGAGAGGAGATCGACTTCGCAATAGCGGCTGTTCATCAGGTAGGGAAGGACTTCATGAGGGAGATGCTCGATAGGAGTTTCCGGGGCGTCGAAACCTTCGACGTCGGGCTTTCCTGAATCTTCGATGAGGGTGGAATTATAAAGGCGAATCTTGCCGGGTGGGGCGACCAGGCGGCAACAATCATTGCCGAAGGTATCGTGGTAGTTTTCGATGTTGACGACAGGGTCGGTGCGCAGGTAGTCGGGCTCGCGTAGATCCTTTTTACGGGAGGGATGGACGTTGAGCAAGGTTACGATAGGGACTTCCGAAGGCGCGTCGAATTGCATGTCGTAACCAAGACGAATGAGCATAGATGCAGGGTTTCCGTTTCTAATGGGAGCTATGGCTGCCTGAGACGCGGAATGCAGAAATTAACACGACTCGGGGTTGGTACTGTTACATTCTTTTTCGATGCAGCACATCACAAATTCACAGTAAACAATGGGTGTATGATGCAGTAGGTTCACACATCTTATTATTTCGAGGCGTTGAGTGACATATTGTTTGGGAATTACCACGCAAGAAGGGCTGGTGCTGGCATCGGATTCGCGCACCAATGCCGGATTCGATCAGGTAAATGTATGCCGGAAGATGTACAGCTTTGTGCAGCCCGGCGAACGCATGTTTGTGATCTTGACCAGCGGGAGCTTGTCGATCAGCCAGTCGGTGGTGACGCTGCTGCGCGCGGATTTTGATTCAGGGCGGGGCTTGGCGCAGGCCAGCTCGCTTTACGACGCGGCGCGAATCGTGGGGAACTGTGTGCGCCGAATTTCGGAGTTGGATCGCGCGTCGTTGGAACGCGATTCGTTCAGCTTTAACGTGCATTTGCTACTGGGGGGGCAGGTGCGGGGGCAGGAACCGAACCTTTATTTGATCTATCCGCAGGGCAATCCTATCGCGGCGACGGAAGATTCTTTGTATTTGCAATTGGGCGAATGCAAATATGGGCGGCCGATACTGGACCGGGGGATTCAAGCGACCACGTCGTTGGAAGTGGCGGCGAAATATGCGCTGCTGTCGCTGGATGCGACTATGCGGTCGAACGTGACGGTGGGGCCGCCGTTTGACCTGCTGCTCTATAAGAAGGACAGCCTGGAAATAACGCGTTACCGGCGGGTGTGCGCGGGGGACCGGGACCTGAACCTGATCCATTCGAGTTGGGAGCAGTCGTTACGACGGGCGGTGGAACAGTTACCGGATATTGAGTTCCCGGCAATTGATGGGGATACCGCCGGGACGGTGGCACAAACGGCACGATCCGGGACGTAGTTTTCGTAGCCTGACCCAGGGTTAAACTCAAATGCGAGCCTTAGGCACCCGAAACCCATCCTGAATCTAGGGTAATTCTGCTGTTTTTTCGATGTTTCTAATTGGTTTTCCCGATAATCAACGACGTCGCGATGCGCTATCCTTGCGCCGGACGTAAAGCACCGCAATAGTATGATTATCGATACGGATGCTCCTGACCATAGCGCCAGCGAAGCCTTCCGGCGCTACGATTTTAATGGCTCGTACGACGAGATGTTTCGGTCGACGGACCTTCCTCGCAAACAATACCGCCCGCTGTATACCCAACTACTGAATCTTGGCGCTGACGAATTGCGGCGCAGCAAGCAGGAAGCCGACCAGTCGTTTTTTAACCAGGGCATTACGTTTACGGTTTACGGAAGCGAAAAAGGGACGGAGCGGATTTTCCCTCATGATTTGCTGCCGCGCATTATTACGGCGGCGGAGTGGGAAACGATTGAGCGTGGATTGACGCAACGGATTACGGCGCTGAATCTATTTCTGAAAGATGTGTATCACGAGGCGCGAATTATTGAGGAAGGCGTCGTTCCCGGGAAGATTGTTTATACCTGTAAACATTACCGGCGGGAGATGCGCGGGATAAAAGTGCCGCGCGACGTGTATGTGACGGTGGTGGGCACGGATTTGATTCGCACGCCGGAGGGGAACTTCGTCGTGCTGGAAGATAATTTGCGGGTGCCGAGCGGCGTCTCGTACATGCTGACCAGCCGCAGGGTGATGAAGCATATTTTTCCGACGCTGTTCCGGAAATGCCGGGTGCGGCCGATTGAGCAATACAGCCAGGTGCTCTTGTCGGCGCTGAAGTCGCTGGCACCGGAAGGGCGCACGGAGCCGACGGTGGTGTTGCTTACGCCGGGTTCTTACAACTCCGCTTATTTTGAGCATACGTATCTTGCGCGGCAGATGGGTATCGAGCTGGTGGAAGGCCGCGACCTGCTGGTGCACGACAACGTTGTTTATATGCGCACTACTTTTGGATTGCAGCGAGTGGATGTGATTTACCGGCGCATCGACGACGATTATCTGGACCCGCTGGTTTTTGAAGGGCATTCGGCGCTGGGTGCGGTGGGATTGTTCAACGCGTATCGCGCGGGGAATGTGGCGTTCGCAAATGCGCTGGGGACGGGCGTGGCGGACGACAAAGCGATTTATGCGTACGTGCCGAAGATCATCAAGTATTACTTGAATGAGGACCCCATTCTAGAAAATGTGGAGACGTTGTTGATGTCGGACGCGGCGCAACGCGATCACGTTTGCCAGAAGCTGGATGAATACGTGGTGAAAGCGGTGGGCGAGTCAGGCGGGTACGGGATGCTGATCGGACCGCACAGCACTGCGGAGCAGCGCTCGGAATTTCGCGACCGGATTATGGCGGAACCGCGAAATTATATTGCGCAGCCGACGATTAATTTATCCACGGCGCCTTGTTTTGTGGACGGAACGATTGAGCCGCGGCACGTGGACCTGCGGCCGTATGTGGTTTATGGAGAAAACATCACCATTGTTCCCGGTGGGTTGACGCGGGTGGCGCTGCGCAAGGGTTCGCTGGTGGTGAATTCATCGCAAGGCGGCGGGTCGAAGGATACGTGGGTGTTACAAAATTGAAAAACGTGAGTGTTAAGTCCGAGGCTCGATGCTTTCGCGGGTAGCTGACAGCCTTTACTGGATGAGCCGCTACTTTGAGCGGGCGGACAACGCGTCACGCGTGGTAGAGGCAACGTACGGGCTGATTCTGAATCCTGCAAAATTTTCAAGCGACGAGCGATGGTTTCGCGCAGTATCGTCGCTGGCTCGCGGGACGACCTCCACGAATCTGGATCCGCAGCGTGCGTTATTTCTCCTGGTAGCTGATTCGGAAGGGGTGTTTTCCATCATGAGGTGCATCGCTGGCGCGCGCGAAAACGCCCGGCAGGTGCGCGAAGAGATCAGCTCGGAGATGTGGGAGCACCTGAATAAATTATTTCATGAAGTGACGGGGATGGATTTGCATGCGGATGATGATGCGGGGGCCATGCGCATCGTGAATATTGTGCGCGAGGGGGCTTACCGTTTTTATGGGATCACGGATACCACGATCAATCACGGCGAAGGTTGGCATTTCATTCAGTTGGGGAAATATATTGAGCGGGCTTGTAATCTCTCCATTTTGCTGGATGCTTATTTTTCGGTGGATAGGAACGCCGACGATCTGGACTGGGTGGGATTGTTGAGCAGCTGCGCGGCTTTTGAAGCGTACTGCAAGGTTTGCACCGCGGAATTAAAACCGGAACGCATCGCGGATTTTATTTTGCTGCAACCGGAATTTCCGTATTCGGTGCGCTATTCGCTGGACAGAATGCATCATGCGCTGACCTCTATCAGCAACCGGTCGCTGAGCCGCAGGACTGGGAAGATTGAGAGACTGATCGGGCGATTGCGGTCGGCGGTGACTTATGTGCAGATCGGGGAAGTGATTCGCGGGGATTTACATATGTATCTGGCCGCGATTATCGAGCAGTGCCGAGATTTGCACGCCGCGGTGAATGAGGTTTATATCGAATATCCAATCGAGGTTGCGTTCGAATCGTAATGTTCTACGCTATCCGACATTTTACGCGCTACCGCTACAGCCACTCGGTGTGGCAGAGCATGATGGAAGTGCGAATGCACCCGCGCAGTGAAGGCAGCCAGCGGTGCTTTATTTTTCAGCTGTCGGTAAATCCGCGCGCGCGGATTTTCGCGCACACGGATGCGCGCGGAAATCTGGTACATCATTTTGATTTGCCGCAGCGGCACCGCCAACTGACGGTTATTTCGGATGCGTTAGTGAATATAGACGAGCAGCAACCTTTGCCGGAAACGATGGATTACAGGGCGTGGGATGACTTGCAAGAAATGATCGAGAAAAAAGATTATTGGGACGCGCTGATGCCCAGCCATTTTGCGCGGACCTCGCCGGAACTGGAAGATTTGGCCAACGAAATTGGAGTGGCAAATAAGGATGGGCGCAGTCCACTGGCATTTCTTACGGACGTGGTAGCGGGGGTGTATCGCAGCTTTACGTATGTGAAGAAAAGCACGGCGGTAAATTCGCCGATTGAGCACGCGTTGCGCTCGCGGCAGGGCGTGTGCCAGGATTTCGCGCACATCATGATAACGCTGGTGCGTAGAGCGGAGATTCCGTGCCGTTATGTCAGCGGATATCTTTATCACGGCAAGGAAAACTCGGATCGCTCCGCGGACGGGGCCACGCACGCATGGGTGGAAGCAGCGCTGCCGGGGCTGGGGTGGGTGGGATTCGATCCCACGAATAATTTGATTGCGGCGGAGCGGCACATTCGGACAGCCGTGGGCAGAGACTATGCGGACGTCCCACCGACAATGGGAACCATGAAAGGCAAGGCCGAGACGGAGTTGCAGGTGCGCGTGCGCGTGACGCCGTCGCAAGCGGTGCTGCCGCCGGACGAAGAGTTCGCGGCGGATGAGGAGTGGTCGCAATTCCTAGAAGAGGATCACCAGTCGCAGTTGATGCGGGCCCAGCAACAGCAACAGGCGCAGCAATAACCAACCGGACTAGGATCAGTGCGAATCTAAACTGGTAAGCCGGGCCATGGGACAGCTATTTCTTAGACAATTGGTCATTAAAATATTCCCCGTTATCAACTGCGTTTAATTACTATCTGTGCGCCGCCAAAACGGGCGGCCCTCATGCCTATAACCATGCGATTAGCTGCGTTCATATTGTGTCTCGTGGCATTTCCCGGCGCGCTTTTCTCTCAAGTGATGAGACAGATGACGCCGCAGGATGACTTTTCCAAAGAAGCCTATGTGTTAGAGATATTGCACACACGGGTGCGCTTTGAGGCGGACGGCACGGGGTCGCGGGAGCTGACCGGGAGGATTCGCGTGCAGTCGGAGGCGGCGATCCATGACTTGGGGCTACTGCGGTTTTCTTATGCGTCTACCTTTGAATCCTTGAATGTCGACTACGTGCGAGTGCGCAAGCCAGACGGAACAGTGGTGGTAACACCGGCGAGTGACGTGCAGGAAGTGGATTCGGAAGTGAGCCGGCAAGCACCGATGTACACGGACCAGCGTGAGAAACATATCGCTGTAAAAGCGTTGGGGAGTGGGGACGTGCTGGAGTACCACATGGTCTGGACGGTGCACGATGCGCTGGCGCCCGGACATTTTTGGATCAGCGACAATTTTGTTCGAGATGTGATCTGCCTGGACGAGCAAATCGATGTGGATGTTCCGAAGGATGTGCCGATCAAATTGTTGAGTGGAGCGATTGCGCCAACGATCAAGGATGAAGGTGCGCGGCGGGTGTATACGCTGCACAACATGAATCTGATTCGTGCGAAAGATGAAAACGAAGGGGCATGGGAAAACGGTATCGGAAACGGGGCGCCGCCGGTTATTGAACTCAGCTCGTTTCAATCGTGGGGGGAAGTAGGTAAATGGTTTGGAGGACTGGTTGAGTCGCAGATCCAGGTAACACCTGTCATTCAGGCGAAGGCGGAAGAACTCACACGAGGCAAGGTTAGTGAAAGCGAAAAGATTCAAGCGCTGTACGCATTTGTTTCACAACACTTTCGTTATATCGGGGTGAGCCTGGGGCAAGGCCGCTACACGCCGCATCGCGCGGAAGATGTGCTGGCGAATCGCTATGGAGATTGCAAAGACAAACATACGTTATTTGCGGCTCTGCTATCGGCTATCGGTATAAAGGCGTATCCAGCGCTACTGTCCAGCTCGATGAAGCTGGACGTGGACTTTCCCTGGCCGGGTCTTTTTGATCACGTGATCACCGCTATCCTGCAGGGCGACTCTTTTCTTTTCCTGGATACGACCCCGGAGTTGGCTGCGTATGGTTACCTTGTGACGCCACTTCGAGATAAATCAGCGTTGGTAATTCCGTCCGGTGCGACGGCACGCCTGGTGAAGACGCCGAAAAACCCTCCTGGAGCAAACGGTGAAGAGTTTCGCATGGACGCTTCGCTGGATGCGGAGGGGACATTGGATGGGAAGTCACGGATCGAGAGTCATGGCGACTCAGACATAATGCTGCGTTCAGCGTTCAGGGTGACGTCCGAGAGCCAGTGGAGTGAATTAGTGCAGCGGATCAGCGCCGGGATGGGATTTGCAGGAACGGTCAGCGAGGTAGTTGCGGCACAACCTGAGGCGGTTGGGCAGCCTTTCTGGTTCTCTTATTCGTATCACCGGCCTGAATATTCAAACTGGAAGGAACATCAAATTACCCTGCCGCTTCCGCCGTTGATTTTGCCGGCGCTCGAGGAAAAACGAAAGTCTTTGGCGGAGCCCGTGGCGCTAGGCTCTCCGCAGGAAATTACTTATGAGGCCAAGGTTAAATTTCCAAAAGGCATGAGTCCAGTTTTGCCAAAAAATGTGAATGTGGAAGAAGATTTTGCGAGCTATACGGCAACGTACAGCTTTGAAGATGGGGTATTGACTGGTGTCAGGCAGCTAAAGACTGGCGTGAACGAAATTCCGGGTTCAAAGCGTGCTGCATACTCGAAGTTCGTGGATAAGATGGTGGCCGACCAGGACCATTTCATGCCGGTTACGGGTGGACCGCTGCTAATGGCATCGGGAAGAGCGCCCGGGAACTCGGACAATCCCGAGGCGCAAAAGCTGTACGAGCAAGCATACGAATCGATACAACTGGGAGCGCCACGCGCTGCTGTTACAGCACTAGAACGAGCTTTGCGATTGGACCCCAAGTGGAGCGATTGTTGGTTGCTTCTGGGCAACGCGCACTTTATGGCGAGTCAGATTGATCAGGGAATACAGGCTTACGAGAAGGCTGTTTCAGTGGACCCGACTAACCTGAACAGCCGACGGCATCTAGCGATGGCACTGACGGTGGCCCATCGCGATCGGCAAGCTATTGGGGAGTGGCAAGACTTGCTACTGTTCACCCCGACAGACGCCACTGTTTTGGAAAAGTTAAGGGCACTCTTAATGGAGACCGGGAGGTACAAAGAAGCGCTGGTGTACTTGCGCAAAGCAGAAGACGAACACGGAGATGTGCCAGAAATTCAACGGCAACTCGGGGAAGCATATCTGAACACGAATGACGAAGAAAAAGCCACGGTGCATTTTCATAAAGCGCTGGAGTTGGACAGTAGTCCGGCGATGTTGAATGCGGTGGCTTATTCGATGGCGGAGGCAAAGCGTGGTTTGAACGACGCGCTACATTATGCGGAAGAAGCGGTTAAGAAAACCGAGGAACAGACCGTAAAAGCAGAGCCGATGGACAATTGGAATTTTGGCCTGATAGCGAGCCTGGCGGCGGAATGGGACACCCTGGGATGGATCAAGTTTCGTCTGGAGGATTACGAAGCGGCAACGAGGTATTTGGAGGCGGCGTGGTCTGTGATGCAGGCGCCGGCGATTGGCGATCACCTGGGACAAGTTTACGAGAAGACAGGGAAGAAGCGGCAGGCGGCGCAAACGTATTCGATGACTTTGAATTCGCTGGGGCAAAATGGCGATCCAAAGTTGAAACAACGTATGAATGAGAGTCTGACTTCCTTGGCGGCGGAAGGTGTAAAGACGACGAAAGATGCAGCTGGTGATTTAAGTGCGGCGCGTTCCTATCGAGTGAACACTATAAAGGAATGGGGCGGCGGGTATAAAACGGCTACGTTCGGCATTGCGTTAGCGAAGGCGCAAGGCGAACCGTTGGTATGGTTCTTGGACGGCGCCGATGAATTGAAAGAAAGCGCCGCAGAACTTTCCAAGATTAAATTTAAAATTTCGTTTCCAGACGATGGACCAACCCGCGTGGTACAGCGGGGCATGCTGAGCTGCTCGGAGGCGTCGAAAAACTGCACGTTAGTCTTGCTTCCGGTGACGATGCCACGCGTCATAGCGGCCGGCACGCCGCAAATCTACTAGCGTCAACTTTCCTCGCATTTTCCTGTAGAAGCCCAAGCTTGCTTGCGTGATTGGACACATGTGCTGAATGGGACATACGGCATTGTGGGCGGGGAACATAGTGCTTACAGGCTGGGTTTTCAATTCACTGCGGTTGGAGGGAATTATCGTGCTACGAACATATGGCTTTATGGGTTCATTGTTGTTGGCCGGGGCTATCTTCGCGCCTGCGGTCATGGGGGCACCAAGACCTCAAGAGGTTCAGTTGCGAGTCTATGATCGTGACCATCGCGACTATCATAATTGGGATGACCGCGAAGATCATGCGTACCGGGGCTACCTGGTAGAGCGGCATCAAACTTACCGGGCGTACAACGACCAGAGAGCCCGGGACCAGAGAAACTACTGGAAGTGGCGCCACAATCATCCGGATCGCGAAGAGAGACACGAAAGATAGACAGGGAGTTTTCGTGATGGTGGGGGAGACGTGCGTTGATGCGTCTCCCGCTCCACCGGCCAAGTGATGGTATTCATGAAATTCCTACCGCTGAGTCATCTCGGGTAAGTTAAATTCCCATTCAAATTAATGTAAAGCGTTGTTTTGATGACGAAGTTGGACGGTTGAGCTTGGTTTATTGCGAGTAAGTATGCGACAGAGAGGATTTCAGAATCTTTCAAAGATTGCGGCGATAGGTTTTTGTGAAGTGGCTAGTGCCCACGCTATGTACAAGACCTAACCCCAAGACCCAAGCTGAAAATCGAGCCTGGGGCACCCTTCGCGTGATTTTGATTGGTGGAGATGTTGAGGTTGCAGGGATCAAGTGACCAAGGCTTGGACGGCTTGCGAGAAGACTTCGGTGTGGCGATCGACGTGGGCGGCGGTGGTTGCGGGGGACATGAGGGCCATGTTGTGAAAGGGAGTTAGAAGGATGCCGCGGTTCATCGCGAATAAATGCATGAAGCGTTCGAGTTCAAAGTCCATGGCGTCGTGAGCTTCTGTGCCAGTGCGCGCGGGATTTGGGGAAAAGAGATATTCGGCGCGGCAGCCCAGACGGGTCACGTGCCAAGGCATTTGGAATTTATTTATGGCTTGCTGGACGCCTGCCGTCCACCTTTCAGCTAGCGGGATCATTCGAGAGAACGCTTCCTCCGTTAAAACTTCTTCGAGCGTGGCGCGCATGGCGGCGAGTGAGAGCGCGTTGCCCGCCAGGGTGCCACCGATGCCGCCAACGTCGCAGTCTTCAAGATTCATGCGGGCGGAGATGGCGTCGGCGACTGCTTGCGTGAAGCCGTACGCGGCCCCGGGAATTCCGGCGCCGATGGCTTTGCCAAAGACGAGGAAGTCAGGATCGAGATTTTCGGCGCGCGTGAAACCGCCGGGACCAGCGCAAATGGTGTGCGTTTCGTCGATGATCAACAGCGTTTTATGTTTTCGGGTGAGCTCGCGTAATTGCCGGTGGTAGTCGGGCGCGGGCTGCACGATGCCGACATTGGTAAGGGCGGGTTCGACGAGGACGCAGGCGACGTCGCCGGGTTGCAAGGCTTTGTCGAGTGCAGCGAGGTCGTTAAATTCCACAACCTTGGTGGTGATTGAGGGATCTACTGGCGGGCCGATGTTGCCTACTCGGGCGCGAGAGACGCCGTCTTTCAGCGTGATGAAGGCTTCGTCGACGGTACCGTGGTAGCACCAGTTGAAGACCAGGATTTTTTGCCGGCGGGTAATGTGGCGGGCGAGACGAATTGAAAAACGATTCGCGTCCGTGGCGGTCAATGCGAACTGCCAGTACGGCAGATGAAAACGACGCTGCAATTCTTCGCCGACCCAGATGGCGTCCTCAGAGGGCAGCATCAAAGAAATTCCACGATCGAGTTGCGACTGTGCGGCAGAAACGGTGGGTGCGGGGGAATGTCCGGTCATGGCAGCGGTGTCGCCTAGGCAGAAATCAATGTAGCGATGTCCGTCGACGTCGACGACTTCGGCGCCGTGCGCTTCGGTGACGAAGGGAGGGAATGCGCCGGCCCATTTGGCCATCCAGTTCATGGGCACGCCGCCGAGAAGAGATTTGCCGGCGCGGGCGAAGAGAGCTTTGGATTTGGGATGGGCGGTCGAGAATTTTTCTTGTTCGGACTGCATTAGGGATTTTAGGCGGTCGCGTTGGATTGGAGGCATTCGTGTTTGTTGGCGTAACAAGTAAATAGTGGAAGATTTATACTGTCGGGATTGTGACATGCTACCGGAGCATTTGGAACGACGTTTGCGACAAATTGGGGGACGCGTGGCGAGCAGCGGCCTGCCATCGGTGCAAGTGATAGTCGCGAAAGTAACGGGTACAACTTCGATGGGAAAAAAGGCGGATGCAGCTTCTACTGAGTCGCCTGCGAGGCAGTTGGCGGGTTTTATCGCTAAGTTTGATGCGCGGGTTGGCGAGCTCATACGTTCGACTCGGTCAGCGGTTCGGCGGCGGTTTCCCACCGCAACCGAAATTGTTTATGACAACTACAATTTTCTGGCGTTAGGTTTTTGCAGCAGCGAGCGACCTTCGGACTGCGTTGTCTCGTTGGCGGCAAATGCCAAGGGCGTGGGGCTTTGTTTCTATTACGGTGCTACTTTGCCGGATCCTGATGGAATTTTGCAGGGTAGTGGAAATCAGACGCGATTTATCCGTCTTGAGAACGCGGAAACATTGGCGAAGCCCGCAGTTGAGGCGCTCTTGAAAGCTGCGGCCAGGCAAGCGAAGAACCCTATGCCGACGACTGGTAAGGGGCGCACGATTATTAAGTCTATTTCGGCGAAGCAGAGACCACGACGAAACATTTAGAGGCAACACTCAGGTTCATACCCTCAACTGCGAACCGGGCACTGCACTGGCCAG